>Ga0075445_10000924_pt1 | contig 15345 bp, 10 predicted proteins | sample CoawatmetaG02DNA_FD_72350 | JGI IMG/M metagenome (GOLD analysis project Ga0075445, IMG submission 72350) | Marine microbial communities from the West Antarctic Peninsula - Coastal water metaG029-DNA | ecosystem: Environmental > Aquatic > Marine > Coastal | place: Atlantic Ocean: West Antarctic...
CCAAAAGCTATTATCTGTTTAAAGATAGGCTTGGGATTAGTAATAACATCAACCTTGCAAATAACCCAGAGGCTATTTTGCATTCTCTTTTGCAGGTAGGGAAACTAAAAAAAGTTAGAGGCTTGGATTTTGTCTCTATGAAAAAAATTAAAGAGGCATTGCTGAAGATTGATCCAGAATTTTTCTTGTCTCAGTATGCTGGGGATCAGTTTATTTTATTATTAAAATCACCTCACAATCTTCCAATCATTTTAAAAAAGTTAAAACAACTTGGGATACTGCGCTTATTAATACCTGAGTTTGGAGAAATTGAAGGGCAGATGCAATTTGATATGTTTCATGTCTTCACCGTTGATGAGCACACTTTAAAAGTGGTTATCAACATGCATCGAATGAAAATAGGAGAATCCAGCGATTCCCTGAAAATTGAATACGAATTAATCAATAAGCTGCCTAAAATTGAGCTTTTATATCTAGCGGGTATCTTTCATGATCTTGGAAAAGGCAAAGGAGGAGATCACTCAAATATTGGAGAAACGATAGCAAGAAAGTTCAGCCGAAGATTAGGCTTTTCAGCTCATGATGCTGAGCTTCTTGGTTGGCTCGTCAAAAATCATCTGGTCATGTCTTCAATGTCTCAAAAGACTGATGTGCATGATCCTGAAACAATTACAGCATTTACCAAAAATGTGGATAGCGCTGAAAAGTTAAATTACATCTACCTGCTAACCATTAATGATATTCAGGGAACCAACCCAAGTTTATGGAATTCATGGAAGCATGATTTACTCAAGGATCTTTTTTTAGCCTCTCGGCGGAAGTTAAATTTAGAGGAGCCGAGGCTTAATCAATCTGTCATTGCAGAGCGTAAAGATCAATCAATCGCTGCTCTTTCTCAAAAACAGCTAAATATCGTGAGCCCCATATGGAGCAAACTTCCACAATCCTACTTTGTAAAAAATAGCCTTACTCAGCTAAGCAATCACTCAAAAGCGATTGCCAAAAAAGAAGCTGTGAGCCTCACAAAAAGAGGAAATTTAATAGAGGTGTTCATTTTCTTGCCAAATCAACCAGGCTTATTTTTTAGAACCGTTTCAGCATTTGAGCTGCTATCTCTGGAGATCATTGATGCCAATATCCAAACCACCAGCGATGATCAATATGCTTTAAACACATTTATTTGTCGTCATAAAGTACTGGGCTCTAATCTCACTCAGAGAGATCATGCCAACATCAAGCAAAAGATCGTAGCTCAAATATCCTCAGAATCACTCGAGAAAAGACGCGCAATCAATGCACAAAATATCAAGCATCCCTTCAAATATCAAACCAGAGTAAACATTAGCTATGTTCAATCTCAAGAGGCATACCTAATTACTCTTGAAACATTAGATCAACCTTCCCTGCTTTCAAAAATTGCAGATGTGCTGGTAAAAAATGAACTCAGTATATTCTCTGCAAGAATTACCACTCTTGGAGAAAAAGTAGAGGATAATTTTTTAATTAAAAGTGAGGAAATTCATGCCAAGATAAGTGCCTCTCAGCAAAAAATTATTACTAACCAACTGCAAGCAATTTAAGTTTCTTATAGATGGAATATTTTGAATGAGTCTATATATAATAACTATATGAATAATTTTCCTATCATTGGTATTGGTGTCGCTTCTCTTGATCAATCAGGGAAGACATTATCGGTTTTCTATCCTGTTATTTCCTGCGAAGGTGGTTCCCTTAATTACGATAAAAGTTTTGTACAGCTGGATGCCCTAACAACTGATAGGGTCACTGCGATTCATGATCTTGAAGCAATGAGTGGCATCGATCCGATATTAGATGCGCTCTTAAAGAACATGGATGAAAGATGCAAACTAGTTTTATGCAAGCTCAGTGAGGACAAGCCTATTGAGTTGGTTGAGGAAGCATATTTAAAACTGCACTTGCTGTCCTATAAAATCTATCAACCCAACACACTCAATTTAGATAATCTGTTCAACATTTTACCAAATGTAGCTTGGACCAATCATGGCCCTCAAGAACTGGAAGAAGCCAAAATGAATCTTGCAATATCTCATGCAAATCATGGCTCGTTTGAAATCAAATCCATGGATAAATTTCCCCAACTAACTGATTTTGTAATTCCGCCTCAAGTAAGAATTGCTGATACCAGCAGAGTAAGATTGGGTGCCTATTTGAGCGAGGGCACAACTATCATGCATGAAGGTTTTGTAAATTTTAATGCAGGCACACTGGGGCCAGCCATGATAGAGGGTCGGATTTCAGCAGGTGTGGTTGTAGGGAAAAATTCAGACCTAGGTGGTGGATGTAGCACCATGGGCACTCTCTCAGGTGGCAATAATGTTCGCATCTCCATAGGTGAAAATTGCCTGCTGGGGGCAAACTCAGGACTTGGAATTCAACTTGGCAATAATTGCATAGTTGAGGCCGGTCTCTATCTCACTGCTGGAGCAACGATCAATGTGCTAGATAAAAACTTGAAAATACTTCGGTCAGTCAAAGCCGCTGAGTTATCCGGAGAAGATAATTTATTGTTTATTCGTAACTCCCTCTCCGGTGCTCTGGAAGCAAGGGTGAATACTAAATCTGTAGCTCTCAACTCATCTCTGCATGATAATTCTTAGATGTCTGCACTAACACTTGCTCAATCACTAATTAGAATTAATTCAATCTCTCCGAATGATGGAGGATGTTTTGAGATCATCACGTCTGAGTTATCACAGCTTGGGTTTTCTATTGAGGTAGTTCCTGAGCTTAATTCAGAAACTTTACTAGCCAAGTATGGCAACACGGGGAAAGTCTTTTGTTATTTAGGTCATACCGATGTGGTTCCTTCTGGCCCTTCGGAAGAATGGACCTCACCTCCATTTGAAGCATGCGTTATTAATGATGAGCTGATCGGAAGAGGGGCTGCTGATATGAAAGGAAGTGTTGCAGCTTTTATCGAGGCATTGAAGCAATTCCTTAAGACCTGCCCTGAACCAGATTTCCAAATTTGGATAATGCTTGCAAGCAACGAAGAGGGAGAACCAGAGGATGGAAAAATCAATACATTGATGCAATCACTTGCAGATAAAAATGAAATGATTGATTTTTGTCTTGTTGGCGAAGCTAGCTCCTCTAAAAATGTTGGTGATGTTTTAAGAGTTGGAAGAAGAGGCTCATTGAGTGGCAATCTAAAGTTAATTGGGAAACAGGGGCATGTGGCTTATCCCACAAAAGTGTTGAATCCAATTTTGGAAGTTGGGCCAATCATTGCAGAGCTCAATCAAATTATCTGGGATCATGGAAATGAGTTTTTTGATCCCACATCTTTTCAAATTTCAAATATAGATTCAGGCACTGGGGCAACTAATGTTGTACCAGGCCATTTGAACATGTTGTTTAACTTCAGATTTTCTCCTGAATCATCAGAAGCATCACTGAAAGAAAGATTGATTGAGGTGCTGGAGAAGTCTAAGTGTACCCATGACATTCAATGGACGTTAAATGCACAGCCGTACCTGACCAAGGAAACAAATTTCTTAAATATTGTTCAAGCTGCCTTGATCAAGGTGAATCATGCGCCTGCTCAAGTTGATAATGGTGGTGGAACCTCAGACGGACGATGGGTTTCTCCATTTGGAGCAGAAGTAATTGAATTGGGGCCAAGAAACAAAACAATCCATCAAATCGATGAACGTATTTCAGTCCAAGATCTTGAGTTACTGACAAGCATTTACAATCAAATACTTGTCGAAACCCAAAATTCTTCTAGCTAGAGCTATCTGATTCCTTTGCGCCTTTGATCAAGAAAGAAAGGGCAATCAATACTGCTGCTATCACAAGGTAGTACTGAATCATAAAGCTAAACACAGGCGAAATAGTCTCGAGACCGCCATCAAGAGCCTCCCCTCCCAGTAGCCCTGCCATCACGCCGCCAATGGCACTCGCCAGAAACCACAATCCAAACATTTGACCCATGTATCGCTTAGGACCATATCTAGAGAAGGCAGATAGCCCAATTGGGGATAATGCAAGTTCACCCCAAGTTTGAAACAAGTAAGTTAGAACCAGCCACTGCATTCCAACCGGAGCAGATTCAAGCGCTATGTCTACAGCAACAATCATGACAAGAAAACTTAAAGCCATGAATAATAAACCTATGGCAAATTTAATTGGTAGGTTTGGATTTAAATTGATTCTTGCTAAGTAAGTCCATACCCCTGCAAAAATAGGCGCAAAAATTACCACAAACATTGGATTGGCAAACTGCAACCAACCAACTGGAATAATAAATCCTGCAACCGAAAGATCAGTGTAATCTCTTGCGAAAATATTCAATGATCCAGCCGATTGGTCAAACCCAGCCCAAAAAGCTGCAGCTCCAATAAATAACAAGAATAATAAAATTAAATTTTTTCTCTCACTCGCTGATAAACCAGCAAATAAAAATAAATATACAAAATATAACCCAGCAACAATGGTTAAAAAGTAAGCAAATTTTTCTGCAAAGAATCTAGGGTCTATGGTTATCAATCCAAGTAATCCCATCCCTATAACTGCGAACATAATCACAAGAGAAGCATTCATGTACTTGGTAAGAGTTGATCTTTTCTCATCTGACATTGCATTAGGATGTAAGCCAGCTTCACCTAAAAGATTTCTGGTTCTGACAAATTGAATAACTCCAAATGCCATGCCAACTCCAGCAGCTCCAAAACCCCAATGCCAACCAATTTTCTCACCTAAATAGGCACAGATAAGAAACCCCAAGGTAGAGCCGATATTGATAGACATATAAAAAATTGTGAACCCAGAATCACGCTTCTCATCAAGATCCTTGTAGAGCTCTCCAACAATGGTAGAAATATTTCCTTTTAATAGCCCTGTGCCAAGCACAACAAATGTTAAACCAAGAAAGAATGACTGATCGATCGGCAGCGCAAGGGTGAAGTGACCCAAAGCAATAATGAACGCACCAATCAAAACAGCTTTCTGATGACCTAAAATATTATCAGCAATCCATCCTCCCGGCACGACCATGAAATACACCATACCAACATAAATACCATAAATTGCCTGAGCATCCACTTGAGACCAGCCCAGACCAGGGTTGAATCCTGACACTGCTCCAGTCATATAAAGCACAAGCAAAGCTCGCATGCCGTAATAAGACATCCTTTCCCACATCTCTGTTAAAAAGAGAGTTCTAAGTCCAATTGGATGACCAAAAAAAGTATTACTTTTATCCATAGTATTTAAGATATGATTTGTAGAAATAATATATCAGAATAATGCAAAAAACTCCTTACATTGGACCCTTTATCAGATCCATCGCTGCAATTTATGACTTCTTTCTATTGCTGGGTGTATGGTTTTTGGTTGGCTCTGTTGCTTTATGGCTCAATCAGGGTGAGACGCTTCATCCGCTTGTTGGATCTATCTTAGTGTTGGTCAGCGGGTGGCTATTTTTTGCAATCTTCTGGATGAAGAATGGTCAGACCTTAGGAATGCAGGTTTGGAAAATTAAATTAGTATCTGCTAAGGACCTTGGTCCTATTTCCATTCAACAGACAGCTTTAAGGTACTCGGTGAATTGCGGAGTTATTGCTTTGCTTGGTATGCCACTGCTCTTAATTTACTTCAGCCCCAACAAGGTTGCAGTGAATGATGTTTTATCACAAACCCGATTAATTTCGAAGCCAGATTAAATTCTTCTGAACGAGTAAATGCCTCCGCTCAAAATAATGAGTATTGGAAGCAGATTTGCAATTAAAACTGGCCATTGATAAACCAAGAAAGAGACTAAACTTAAATCTTTTAGCAGCTCATACATTAAGCCAATCGATATCCCTAATACAATCTGACGCCCAACACCACCAGACCTGCTGGAGCTAAACATTAGGCTGCCAGCTAAGAAAATAATTGCCATGATTGAAAAAGGTGACAGGAGCTTGGTATAAATTGAGGACTTGATAAGTTGAGAGTTTTGGAAATTATCTTGATTGTCTTTAAGGAGTGTAAATAAATTTATCAGAGTAATGTTTTTAAAAGACATGCCTGAAAGATTTTTCTCAATTTTAAGAGGGGTCAATTGCTCTTTAAGATTTGAAGGGGTTGATGGAAAGGTAATCTGACCATCTTTTAATTGACCATCTTTCAGCGTCTGATTTGAGCTGATTGATCCGTCAGCACTAAAATCAATGACTCTAACGCTTTCTATGGCAGTAGAGTTTAAATTTTGAATGCCGATGAGGCTATCTCCATCAAAATACCAAGATGTCTGTATTAAATCTTGCTGAGTGGATTGAGCTTTAGCATCAATACTTGCTTTAGCAGCCAAGTCAATGAATACAAACTCATCAAAAGTAAGAAGTAATAAAGAAAGACACATGGGCCCTACTCCACATATTGCAACTAATTTCATTGGCGAAAAACCTGCTGATCTTAAAAATACTAAATTTCCCTGTTGATTGAAAAGCACCAAAGCAATCAATGTTCCGATTAGGACTGAGCTTTCTAGGTACTGCATGCCTTTGTGGAATTGCTCTAAAGCTAGGCTCATAAGCAAAGCTATAAAGGAGGTGGATGCAGATACATTCTCTAGCTCCAAAATCACGGAAATAGAAAAATCTAAAAAGACCAACACCAGCCAAGTCGTCAAAGAGACTACAAAGCATTTAAATATTAAGTGCCTGCTGTAACTGCCAAAAATTTCTTTCATGAGCTAAGCCACATCATCAACCCAAAAATTATAAACAGAATGAAGGAAATTTTATATCTTGTGCCAGCCTTGTGTGATCGAAATAATCCCTTGCCATCATGAAAATACACAGCAGCACTAAAGGCAAAAAATAAAGCATGGATGGGCCACAGAGCATAAAACATAAAGTGATAAGAGTTAGCGAAGCTTTCTCTTAGAGCGACCAAGGCACTCAAATAAAGAATGTAAATCAAAATTCCAAGCACCAAACTGCCCTCTTTGCCTGAGCGTGGATTTGATTTACCAAATGCAAACCCCATTACCATCAGCGAGAACAGCATCAATGGGATACTGAAGCTCCACTGTTGGTTGATAAAGCTAGAGGTCTCTTGAAAATCTAATAATTTCTTCAGATTGAATGACTCAGCACCATCCTCCCCTCCATCAATAGAGTGAGTGAGCTCTACAAAAGAAATACTAAGGTTGCTGTCATCATTGATATTGGGATATATGAAGCCATTACTAAAATTCAAAAGCATTTGGCCGCCTTCACTCACAACCTCTAACTCCTTAGATTTAATAAGGGCCATGGACGTATCTTTTTCTACAAAAAAGGTCACATCTTGCATGGAATTTGCATTCTGAGATAGGAAGTGGAGGTTGCTGCCCTTGCCATCTAAATCTATCAATGAATCAGGCTCGAGAAGCTCTAATCTGTCCTGATAAGATTGATTTTCAATCAGCTGCTTGGATAACACTGTGGCATAAGGAGCAATAAAAATACTTAGAACAATCGAAAAACTCAGAACCAGAAAGAAAAAAGGGCTTAGGAGCGTAATGAGATTGAGTCTAGACATTCCAGCTGAAAAGATCGCGTAGATCTCGCTTGAAGAATAAAGATTCGAAACCACCAAGAGCAAACTTAGAAAAAAAGCAAAAGGCACAAGCAGTGACAGGAAATCTGGAATGCGCAGCGCAATAATTGAAAAAATGATATCTGGGTTTAGGGAACCAGCAGCAGCTTGCTCAAAATAACCCACCAATCTTGAGGAGCAAATCAACCCTATTAAGATTACCAAAATAGCAAAAAAGCTCTTAACAACTTGAGTGTTTAGGTGAAGTGCAAGAATATTTTTTTTATACATGCCTTTAGGTATCTTGATGCATTACAATATTTATCTTATCAGCAATTTATTAAGGAGATGGGTTTATGACTTACAAAGTCTTATCAACAATTTCGGCAACCAACGTTAACTCAGCAGACATATTAAAAGTTAAAACAGACTTATTAATAATCGCAGTTAACAAGAAAACAGCATCGGCGCCTGAGCTATCTGGTCTCAAAGGCAAGTCATTGGTCTCAAACTCCATCACTGAGGTGAACGCTGGCTCTAGAAAATCTATATTTCTTCCAGCTCTGGAAAAAGTAAGTGCAAAAAATGTATTGTTTATTAAAGAACCTGACGCTAAGGCAGCAAGTTTCCTTTGGATTCGTTACTTTGAAGAAATTATGGGCCTTGTGAAATCTTCAAAAGCAAAAGACTTTGCATTCCTTATGAGCTCAGCAACACCCAAAGACCTAGATTTGAATTGGACTGCTGAAGTAGCCGCAAGAACCTTTGAAGCCGCAGCATACACATTCAATGCTACTAAAAAGAAAACTGCCAAACCTGTCATGGTTAAAAAGGGTGCTTTGTTATTTGCTGGACTGACTCCTGCAAAACTTAAATCAGTGAAATCTTCCGTTCAGATGGGTCATGCCGTTGGCGAAGGAATGAATGCCACAAAGTTTCTTGGAGATTTGCCAGGCAACCACTGCACACCAAAAATTATTGAGACAAAAACAAAAGCCCTCAAAAAAGACTTTCCAGCTTTGAAGATTTCTAGTCTCGATGAGAAAGATTTAGCGAGATTGAAAATGGGGTCATACCTTTCTGTTTCTAAAGGCAGTGATGAGCCGCCTCGCATGATGACTATTGAGTACAAGGGTGGCGCTGCAGGCAAACAGCCGCTCGTACTCGTTGGCAAAGGTATTACATTTGATACAGGTGGAATTTCATTAAAGCCAGGTTCTGGGATGGACGAAATGAAATGGGATATGTGTGGTGCAGCATCAGTGTTTGGCATCATGCAAACTCTTGCCAGATTAAAAGCAAAAGTAAACGTTGTTGGTTTAATGGTTTGTGCTGAAAATATGCCTTCGGCTCGAGCAACCAAACCCGGGGATGTTGTGACATCCATGTCAGGGCAAACAATTGAAATTCTTAACACTGATGCCGAAGGACGCTTAGTGCTTTGTGATGCTCTAACCTATGCTAAAAAATTCAAGCCGTCTCACGTCATTGATTTGGCAACACTGACAGGAGCTGTTGTGGTTGCATTGGGAAGCCCAGCTTCTGGTGTCATGGCAAACAATCAAGCGCTTGCAGATAAAATTCTTGCTGCCGGAGAGGCATCTGGAGATAGGGCTTGGCAGTTACCTTTGTGGGAAGAGTATGCGCATTGTACCAAAACAAATTTTGCTGATTTAGCTAACATTGGTGGAGGAAGAGAGGCAGGAACAATTCATGCAGCATCCTTTCTTTCAAATTTTACCAAGGACTTTAAATGGGCGCACATGGACATAGCAGCCAGTGCATGGAATGGCGGCGCAAGAAAAGGCGGCACTGGAAGACCGGTTCCACTTTTAGCTGAGTTAATCCTTAAGGGAAAATTATAAACACTTCTTTTTTGCCCAATTAGCCTACTAGTTTATGGATAAAAAACCTTATGACCCCGCTGAGATAGAGCAACAGCTCTATCGAGAGTGGGAATCATCTGGGCTGTTTGAGCCTGGCACAGGCTCAGATACCTACACCATTGCTATACCTCCTCCTAATGTAACTGGAACCCTTCACATGGGGCATGGTTTTCAAAATGCCATCATGGATTGTTTGATTCGATACCAACGAATGTCAGGAAAAAATACTCTTTGGCAGGTGGGAACTGATCATGCAGGAATTGCAACAGAGATGGTCGTCGAAAGAAGGTTGAATGCTGAAGGTAAGTCCAAGGAATCGATTGGACGAGAAGCTTTTGATAAAGAGGTCTGGGATTGGAAGAAGTACTCTGGCAATAAAATTACCTCTCAGCTGAGACGACTGGGCTCAAGTTTGGATTGGTCTTCAGAGCGATTTACCCTCGATGATGAATACCAACATGCCGTGCAAACTGCTTTCATTAAACTGTTTGAGGATGGACTCATTTACCAGGGGAAGAGATTGGTTAACTGGGATCCAGCCCTTGAAACATCCCTCTCAGATTTAGAAGTCATCAACAAAGATCTGACCATTAAGCTTTGGGAAATTCAATATCAACTAGAAGGCAGCGAAGAATTTGTAACGGTTGCCACCACTAGGCCTGAAACACTTTTTGGAGATATGGCCCTGGCGGTCAACCCAGAGGATGCAAGGTTTGCAAAACTCATTGGGCAAAAGGCTCATCTTCCTTTGTGCAACAGGATGATTCCAATTGTGGGAGATGATTATGTTGATCCTGAGTTTGGGACTGGGGTTGTAAAGATTACTCCAGGTCATGATTTTAATGACTACGAGCTTGGCAAAAGGCATGGCTTGCACATGGACCAAAAGCTCAACGCTTTAATCGGCGATGAAAAAGCCTTTGATCCAATTTCAATACTAGATAAATCAGTGAAGGTTTGTGGTATTGCTCCAAAGCAATTTCAAGGCTTAAATCGCTTTGATGCTCGAGAAGCTCTGCTAAATGAATTAAAAGAAGCAGGCTTGCTTGTTGGTCAGCAAGAATATGAGAGCACCCTGCCCTTTGGCGATCGCTCTGATGAGATTCTAGAGCCCTTGCTAACGGATCAATGGTATGTAGATGCAAAAACACTCGCAAAACCAGCAATTGAAGCAGTTAAATCGAAAGAGATAGCATTTGTTCCTGCGAATTGGGAAAAAACATACTTTCAGTGGATGGATAATATTCAGGATTGGTGCATTAGTCGTCAACTGTGGTGGGGTCACAGAATACCCATTTGGTACGATGAATTGAACAAGCCCTATGCTGGGCATTCTGAAGAAGATGTGAGAAATAAGTTTTCAATAGAGGGTCCTTTGAAACAGGAAGAGGATGTTCTTGACACTTGGTTTTCTTCAAGTCTTTGGACGTTTGCAACTCTTGGTTGGCCAGATCAAACAGAAAAATTAAAACTCTTTCATCCAACAGCAACACTCGTGACTGGCTTTGATATTATCTTTTTTTGGGTTGCACGAATGATCATGATGACCAAGTACTTCATGAAGGAAGTCCCGTTTCATGAGGTGTATATTACTGGGCTCATCAAGGATGAGAATGGCCAAAAAATGTCTAAGTCCAAAGGTAACGTCTTGGATCCAATTGATCTCATTGATGGAGTATCACTGGAAGACTTATTGGAAAAAAGAACTGAAGGCATGATGCAGCCTCAACTAAAAGAAAAAATTATCAAGCAAACCAAGAAGCAGTTTCCAGAGGGCATTGATAGCTTTGGCACCGATGCTTTGCGTTACACATTTTATTCTCTAGCATCACCTGGGCGAGACATTAATTTTGATATTGGCAGAATCAAAGGCTATAGAAACTTTTGCAACAAAGTCTGGAACGCATTTAGGTTTATTGAGATGCAGGCAACCAATCATGACTACAAGGAAATTGAAGCCCAAGAAGACACGCTTTCAAGGTGGATGTCTGCAAAGATAGGCCAAGCTTCTCTCAAATGTGATGAACACATCAAAGCTTATAGATTTGATCTGGCTGCCTCAGAAATTTATGAGCTGGTGTGGTCTAATTTTTGTGATTGGAATATTGAAATGAGCAAGGTTGCCATTCAGAAGTCTGCAGATCCATTGGTCATTCAAAATACTATTGCTAATTTAATTTACAGTTTTGAAAGGATACTCAAGCTCCTGCACCCATTCATGCCATTCATCACGGAAGAGCTTTATAGAAAAACTTCAGATCTCAGGAAGCATGAAAACAATCAATTCCTAGTTGAAATTGGGTTTGAAAAATTCAAGCCTTCCACAGAAGATGCTGGCTCAGACTTAGATGAGGTGATCAACATCATTTCTGCAATTCGAAGCATCAGAACAGAGAACACCAACATTAAAAATGAGGCCTTGCCTTTGATTTTATCAGGGCAGGTGAATGCCGATGTACAAGAAGCCATACATGGCCTTAGTGATGTGATTTGTGGGTTAGCGAAGCTCAGTAAAATTGAATTCACTGATGAGCAACAAGACGAGTCCATTGAAAAAGCGATGGTTGGCTACAAAATTGTTATTCCGCTCACCGGATTAATTGATCCCAAAGAAGAGCTGGCACGATTGCAAAAAGATCTCAGCTCCGTAGAAAATGATGTGAAAATTATCTCCTCTAAATTAGAAAATAAGCGTTTTACGGAAAAAGCCCCTGTTGCAGTCGTGCAAAAAGAAAAAGAAAGGCTTTTGGAGGCTGAAAATAAAAAGCTCATGCTCGAAAGCAGCATTGCCAAACTTAAAGTTTAACCCCTTCATTTAAAAAGTCTCTGATGGCGGTCCCTACTATCGTAGGCTGAGCATAGGTGATGTTGTGCCCTCCATCATCAATAACAATCAAACGTGAGTGAGGAATGAGCTCAAGCAACCCTTCGCTTCCACTAAACGGGACCACTCCATCGGCAGTGCCCCAAATGGTGAGCGTAGGTATTTCTAACCTGCCCACCTCTGCAAAAGTAGCTTCTGCATTGAATAAATTAAAATGTCGAGCCGTCGAGAGCAAAGACCTCACAAAACCTTTGTATTGAAGTTGAGTTCTGGCGCCGGCTATAAAGTCTTCTGTTGATAAGGCCAAGGGATCGGTAGAAATAATTGGGCCATCATTGAAGAACATTGTTGGGGCAAAGATATTCCAAAACCATTCTCCAATTAACGGCCGAAGAGTCCACATATTTGCAGTGGGACTTTCAATCATGAATCCAGCAGGAGCTATTAAACTCATGCTCTTCACAAGATCAGGGTAAGAGGCAGCAAAATGACCAACCACTGGACCTCCCATAGAGTATCCAACAAAGTGAGCTGACTCTGAGATGTTTTGATCGTCCAACAACTCCTTTAATGTGTCTATGTACAAAGATTGATCGTAGACAAGATTGGGTTTATCAGAAAAGCCTCTGCCAAGATGGTCATAAACCAAGACTCGAAAGCCTGCGTCCAATAAAAAGCCTTTCATCCCATTCCAGACAAAATGAGGCGTAGAAAAACCATGGACCATTACAACCACTTGGCCGTTATTAATTTCTGGTTCATGCCAGCGATAGTAAATATTTCCTTGAGTAAGCTGAGCCCAGCCACCCTCATCTGGAAGATCTTCTTCGGAGACTGTTTTAAGTCCATAGGTTTGAAAAACGTATGGTGCCGCTAGACAAAAAAGCAAAATGGCCAACCCAAAAAGTAATTTTTTCATGGCAATGAGTAGAGTTAAATTAAGATCTGCTTTTTAACCAAATTAACTGAGCACCCAAAACTAAGATGTAGACAAGAAGAAAGAGTCCATAAAATCGAAGTAACAGGGGATCGGTAAACTCAGTGATGACAGGGTCTCCCACTGGCAACCTTCTCAAACCGTCTGTGATAGCAGGAATGGAATGGAATAAAAACAACGAGGTGTAGCAGATGGTCTGAAAGTATGGAGACAGGAAACCAAATAAAATTCTTTTTTCACTAATTGCACCAAAGATTAATGCCAGTAAAGTTAAAACTGCAAGCACGTGCCCAACACCAAAACCACCTTGTTTATAGAGAGTTAACGCGGTAACAGCAGCAATCAAAGTGCATGCTAAGAATATTTTTCCTGAAAAGTGGCTGGATTCAATGATTCTGTAACGAACCAAGCAAACCAGGCCGCTGAGCAATGCAACAATTCCCATAACAGTATGAAACCATCCGTAAAGTGACATCTCTGGCATTTCTTTCTCCCTATTGAAAACAAAAAGTTAGTCTAACAGTTAAATTTAACTCTAGATTCATAAAACACAGTTTTAAGATTTAAGTTCTGTATTAGCCTGAGTCTAAAAAAAAGACCCCGCAGTTGCGAGGTCTTGAATTTAAAAAACTAGAGTCTAAAAGTTCAAAGACCACCTAATTCCATAGGTAGCCTGTGGCCTAGCCCAAATACTTTTATTAAAGCCTAAAGGAGCAGTAGCATCTCCGATGTTTGTGACATTTTCTTCATCGGTAATATTTTGTCCATAGATATCCACTCGCCAATTCGCATCTTCTCTTGCCGGAGTAATTGATATCAATGCATTGTATTCAGTCCATGGATCTACTTTATCCCAGCCCAAATTGAACAGCGAGGTATACCTCTCCCCTTGTTGGTAAGCATCAACCCTAAAGTTCACCACGTAACTTTCTGTTGTCATGGTGTACTGAACGCCAAGATTAGCCATGTAATCTGGATGGGTTAGTTGATTGCCACCAATGTCTGAAAGTAAACCATCTTTAATGACATCTGCTGGATTGCAGCCCAAGATTGAGCAAGCCGTATTAACCATCACCGAAGAGTAAAGATTTCTAGTAGCTGTTAATGAGGGCAAATGACCAGGCGTAACATTTGGCAAGAAGCTAACCGGAGTTGGTTGACCACTTGTTCTATCGCCATGGAATTCTACTGGAACGATAAGCGCTTGAGCTGGACCCCAAAGTCCTGCCTGCCACATGTTGTATATTACTGTTGCGACATCTTTCCTGACTACAAAAACCTCCCCATCTGAACCATCTTTCATGAGATGCCAGTTACCACATCCTGTAGTTAGGCAGAGATCAGCATTGGCTGGATTTAGAAGCAGGTTTCCACTTGCAATTTCAGACTCCTCAAAGCTTATGCCAGCATTAATTTGCCAATTAGGCGCGTTTACAGGTACCCAAATAAATTCAGACTCTATGCCCATCATATCGACATCAATGCCTTCATTGACACGTGATTTATTTTGAATTTTGGTTACCTGATAGTCTGAAGCTTCATACATATAAGCTGAAGTATTTAACCTCATGCCTCGCTCAGGAAAGTCAATTTTCATACCAACTTCATACGCCATTAACTCTGTGGATGGGAAGACTTGAGGGGTATTAGGGTACTTAGCTGGATCAAGAGGTGGATTAAACCCTCCTCCTTTAAAACCTTTGGAGATAGACCCGTAAACAAGTGTGTTGTCATTTAAAACATAATCAACCACGAACCTTCCAGTGGTGTTGCTGTATTCAGTTTCTGGGTCGCCCACAGCTCCTGATTTATACCAAGAGTCGCCATAAGTAGGGAGTGAAGTTCCAGGGAAAGCAGTAAACCCACCTCCGATACTTCCAAAACCTGGTGCACTCAAGAAGGGTGAAAAACCATATTGCTCTTTGTAATCTTCGGTGTTCCTTAGACCCACTGTGTATTTGAGCCTGTCGCTTGCTTGATAGTAAACCTCACCAAAAATTGCAGTACTTCTGGTGGCAGCTTTGGTATTCGTTTGATACAAAGGAGCGTAAAGCTGAACATATCCTTGAGGTAAGCCGCCGGTCAATACTCCAGGAGGAGCTAGAGCCAATGCATCTAATCCATTTGCAGCTATAGTGTATTGA
>Ga0075445_10000933_pt1 | contig 15316 bp, 8 predicted proteins | sample CoawatmetaG02DNA_FD_72350 | JGI IMG/M metagenome (GOLD analysis project Ga0075445, IMG submission 72350) | Marine microbial communities from the West Antarctic Peninsula - Coastal water metaG029-DNA | ecosystem: Environmental > Aquatic > Marine > Coastal | place: Atlantic Ocean: West Antarctic...
TTCTGTATTTTTCTGAATTAAAAGAACCATAACCAAAGTAAAACCATCCAAAACTCCATCCCATGTCAATTTTTGTTTCGGCCATTACTTTTTCTGGACTTAATAAAAAAGACACATCAATAGCGTTTAACTTTTCTTGAGTTTTTTTTGAGTTTTCCCCTTTTACAGTTATCAAAACATCGATTACCACTTTGTCTTGATCCCAACTGGTAATGTTTACATCACCATTTGAATTATCGATTTCAATAAGTGCATCTTTGTTTACTTGTATTTCTTTATGGATTTTTTTTGTAAGACCGATAGCCCCTTCTTCAGCTGAACCAGTTTTATAATACCCAATAAAAGTTTGTGCTTGAATTTCAGTTCCACAACCCAAAAGAAATAGAAGAAAAAGTATGTGTTTAAAATTTTTCATTTTCCAAAAGTACTAGTGTTTTCAATACGAATTTAGAAAATGTGCTCAATGTCAAAGCAATGATTTAAACGTCAAGGTAAATATTGTCTACCCTAGTATTAGAGGTGTCGAAAAGTGTTAAAAATAAAGAGGAGGTTATTTTGACCTCCTCTTGGTAAAAATCAAACAAACATAACAAACACTAAAATAAATAATAGTTTTTTCATTTTTTTCAATTGTATTTTTCAGTAATACTATTCTATTTATGTTTTTTGTAAATTTAGGATCTAGGACTAGACCCTGCAATACGCTAGATAGCGTATTTTAAAGTAATGTTCTGAATGTTAAGCTAAATAGTGTCTACCCTAGTATTAGATGTGTCGAAACATGAAGTAATTACGAATTTTAAAGAAAAAATTGCTTGACAATGGGTATGTATTTTCTAGATACAGGAATTATTTCTGATTGGTTTATAAGCTCAAGTTTTAAGCCTTGAGCATTTCCGGAGATATTTTTCACTTTCTTTAGGTTTACCATATAAGAACGATGGCATCTTACGATACTAGAAGCTTCTTTTAGTTGTGTTTCAAATGATGAAAGTGTAACTCGATACGTTACTTTTTTCAATGTGTTTTCATCTAAAGAACATACATCAGTATAGTTTCCGTCTGCTATTGCATAATTAAAATCATGCTCGCTAAAAGAGAACGTTTCATTTTTTAAATCTGTTGAAAGTTGATGTGCAGCTTCTTTGGAATCCTCTAGGAACTCTTTTTTATTTTTTAGAATATTATTCGCTAATTTAAGGTTAGATTGAACTTTTTGGTAATAATCAAAAAATGTAATAAATGCTATTGGTAAAAAACCTAGAACACATGTTCTACTTAATATTAACCAATAGCTATCCCAACCAAAAGGGATTGAATTCATATAATTCGAATAAATGCTATTAAAGGTTGCAATTACAATTAGAATTAACATATTTAATATTATTTGATATCCTAATTTCCAATTCTTATCAGAAAATAGATTCGGAAGCAACAGTGGGAAAACATATAAAAAAAACAATAAAACAAATGTGGTAATACACCCGAAAAATGACATGTGAAACACCTTATTTCCATCAGTGTTTAAATGGAAGTCAAAAGGCTCAAAGTAGAGTAAAAACAGTGCTATAAAAAGCCCGGATAATACTGCGATAATTAAACTTTTTAAAACTGGTCTTGGTGCTGGATATTTCTTGATAAGTATTCTTAACATTCAGTTTTTTAGATTACAGGTAACTACTATAAAAAGCGCATCATTATGCCGCAATAAACCAAAGTTTAAAACAACAAGGCTTGCCCGTCCTGGTCGATTGGGGGCTCTTTTTCTTTATTTGGAGTTGTATCTTGAGCAGGTTCTTCTAAAGCAGGTTGGTCTTGAACAGTTTCTTCTTTAGTAGTTTGAGCAGCTACACTTTCTGAGCTTTTTACAGCTTGCTGATCAACCACCTCTATAGCGGCCGCAGGAGTCTGCTGTGGCTGGGCAAAGGGCAAAGGATCAAGAGCGTTAATTTCTAATATTTTATATTTTGTCAATTGGTTACCAAGGGCGCCAATTCCTTTCAAGGCAATGAAACGCTCTAAATCAATTACAAGGTTATCCTTTCTTTCCTTGCCTCTTTCTTTTGTAAAAACAAGCTCCGCAACCGGTCTATGATCTGTAAATATAGTTTCAAGATAAGATTTAGAATCATCTGTTAATACATTGTCTTGTTTCTCTGGAGTATCTATAAGGAACCTCTTTACATAAAAAAGTTCTTTCTCTCCAGCCCAATGTATGGCAGTTATTGGCTTTTTAGGCTCCCACTTCTCCATTACAATGAGATCCTCATCAAAATGCATGGTAATCTCTGGAATAACTGTTTTAATAAGCCCTCTTTGATTAATTAGCAACAACCTATCTGTAGGTCTAAACTCTCCCACAAGTTCACCACGCTGGTCTAGATTAAGGCGTTGTACTGTTTCATCAAACCAAATTTTACGTGGCTTTAAAGTAGATAGACCCTTTTCCTTTAACTCAATACGCTTTACAGGATACTTGGTTACAATATTTCCTTTAGAGGCGCGTCCTTTTACCAAAACATCACTAAAGTGTAAATCCCATTTTAATTTTTTAATACTTCCGCTTTGACGCAGTAATATATGTACCACTTCTGCCTCACCATTAAGGTTTGCAGTAAAATAAAGTACTTTACTGTCTTTATTACCTTGAGAGACTGGGTATTCTTTGTCACGGGTAACTCCCGTTACGTTAAAGCGTTTAACATAGGTTGGGCCTTTAGGGCCATCCTTGTAAATCATGTTATAGGTAGTGCGCTTGTCTTTCTTTTTAAATACAGCAACATGAATGATGTTTTTACCTATAAAGGTCTTACTCCCTACCTTGGTGATCATCAGTGTTCCATCTTGGGTAAATACAATAATATCATCAATATCACTACAATCTGTTACATACTCGTCTTTACGCAAGTTAGTACCTATAAACCCTTCCTCTTTATTTACATAAAGCTTGGTATTTTTAATAACTACCTTGGTTTTTTGAATATCATCAAATACCTTTATTTCTGCTTTACGCTCTTTACCCTTACTGTATTCTTTCTTTAAACGAGTAAAGTAATCTATAGCGTAGATAATAAGATTTGCCAAATGGTGTTTTACCTGAGCGATACTATCATCTAAGGCATCAATTTTTTGCTGCGCCTTATCTATATCAAACTTAGAGATGCGCTTGATGCGTATTTCAGTGAGACGTACAATATCATCTTGAGTAACGCCTCTTTTTAAATGTGTTATATGTGGCTTTAATCCTTTATCTATAGCGTTTATTACTCCTGGCCATGTTTCTTGGTCTTCAATATCTCGGTAAATACGATTCTCTATAAAAATTCGCTCTAAAGATGCGTAATGCCACTGCTCCTCTAATTCATGCAACTGTATTTCAAGTTCACTCTTTAAAAGTTTTACGGTTCTCTCTGTTGAGCGGCGTAACATTTCACTAACACCAACAAACAAAGGCTTGTTGTTTTCAATAACACACCCCAGCGGAGATATAGAACTTTCACAGTTTGTAAATGCATACAGGGCGTCTATAGTTTTATCTGGGGAAATACCAGAAGGAATATGAATTAGTATTTCAACATCTGCAGCCGTATTATCTTCTATCTTCTTTATCTTAATTTTACCTTTTTCATTGGCTTTTAAAATAGAATCAATTAAAGACCCTGTATTAGTTCCAAAAGGAATCTCAGTAATAACTAAGGTGTTTTTATCGTGTTGGCCTATACGAGCACGAGATCTTATTTTTCCGCCTCTTAAACCATCATTATAGTTTGTAACATCAATAATACCACCTGTAGGAAAATCTGGAAAAATAGTAAAGCGCTTGCCTTGCAAGTGTTTTATAGAAGCATCTATGAGTTCTATAAAGTTGTGAGGCAAAATTTTTGTTGACAAACCAACGGCAATACCCTCTCCTCCTTGTGCCAATAACAGTGGAAACATAACCGGAAGGTTAATAGGCTCCTTCCTTCTTCCATCATAAGAAGACTGCCACTTGGTGATTTTTGGATTAAAAACAACATCTAGACCAAACTTAGAAATACGAGCTTCAATATATCTGGCAGCTGCAGCTCTATCTCCAGTTAGGATATTACCCCAGTTTCCTTGGGTATCAATAAGTAAATCTTTTTGCCCTAACTGCACCATAGCATCTGCAATACTTGCATCCCCATGAGGATGGTATTGCATGGTATGTCCTACAACATTGGCTACTTTATTGTAACGACCATCATCAAGATCTTTCATAGAATGCATGATGCGGCGCTGTACGGGCTTAAAACCATCTTCAATGGCAGGAACAGCACGTTCTAATATAACATAACTAGCATAATCCAAAAACCACTCACGGTACATTCCAGTAACACGTGTAATGGTTTCACCTTCCTCTGTGTCTGGTGAATCAAAATCATCTTGGTCTTCACCAACAACCTGGGCATCAAGAGTGTCGTCTTGATGGTCATTTTGCGGGGTGGCCCCATCTTGGTTTAATTCTTCTTCTGGATGTTGATCCTCGTTCATGTGTTATAATTTCACTTTTGGTACTTAGCTTGTTTTTATGAGGCCTCTTCTTCTAGGACATCCAACTCGACTTTTAGATTATTGATGATAAACTCTTGTCTATCTGGTGTGTTTTTACCCATATAAAAAGAAAGCATTTCTTCAATACTCATTTGTTTGTCTAGCATAACAGGGTCTAGCCTAATGTTGTCTCCAATGAAATGCACAAATTCATTTGGTGATATCTCACCAAGACCTTTAAATCGAGTAATCTCTGGTTTTGGCTTTAACTCCTCTAGTGCATCTCTTTTTTCTTGGTCTGAATAACAATAAATCGTCTTCTTTTTATTACGCACCCTAAAGAGAGGCGTTTGCAAAATATACAAATGCCCTTCTTTTATAACCTCTGGAAAAAACTGCAGAAAAAATGTAATTAGAAGCAGTCTAATATGCATACCATCTACATCAGCATCTGTTGCTATAACAATATTGTTATAACGTAAGTCTTCCATAGACTCTTCTATATTTAAAGCAGCCTGCAGAAGGTTAAACTCTTCGTTTTCATACACAATCTTTTTACTCAAGCCGTAACTATTTAAAGGCTTCCCTTTTAAACTAAATACAGCCTGTGTATTAACATCTCTACTTTTTGTAATACTTCCTGATGCGCTGTCTCCCTCTGTAATGAAAAGTGTAGACTCTAAATTACGCTGTTTTTTAGTATCTCCTAAGTGAACCCTGCAATCGCGTAATTTTTTATTATGCAAATTAGACTTCTTTGCACGATCTTTGGCTAGTTTCCTAATACCAGACAACTCTTTACGCTCGCGTTCTGCTTGCATAATTTTACGCTGCAAAGCCTCAGAAACCGCTGCGTTTTTATGTAAAAAATTATCTAATTGTGTTTTTAGAAAATCATTGATATAAGCCCGTACCGTTGGTAAATCACCACCCATATCTGTAGAACCCAGTTTGGTTTTTGTTTGACTCTCAAAGATAGGCTCCATTACTTTTATACTAATGGCGCTTACTATAGACTTTCTAATATCACTGGCTTCATAGTTTTTACCATAAAACTCTCTGATGGTTTTCACCAAACTTTCTCTAAAGGCGGCTTGATGAGTACCACCTTGAGTGGTGTTTTGTCCATTCACAAAACTATGATACTCCTCGCTGTATTGGGTTTTACTGTGTGTTATGGCAACCTCTATGTCATTACCTCGCAAGTGTATAATTGGATACAACATATCTTCTTTAGACATGTTATCTTCAAGTAAATCTCTAAGGCCGTTTTCACTAAAAAACTTCTCGCCATTAAAATCTATGGTTAGCCCAGGATTAAGATAGACGTAATTTCTAAGCATTTTTTCTACATACTCACTACGGTACTTAAAGTTTTTGAAAATAACCTCGTCTGGAATAAATACAACTTTTGTTCCTTTGCGCTTAGTAGATTCCTCTACTGAGCTATCTTCTTTTAATTCTCCCTGAGAGAACTCTGCATATTTTACTTTATTGTCTCTAATAGATTCTATCTTAAAGTAAGAGGACAATGCATTTACCGCCTTTGTTCCTACCCCATTTAAACCTACAGATTTTTTAAACGCTCGAGAATCATACTTTCCTCCTGTGTTCATTTTAGAAACAACATCAACTACTTTCCCTAGAGGAACACCGCGGCCAAAGTCACGAACACGTACTTCTTTATCTTTTATTCTAATTTCAATGGTCTTTCCAGCACCCATCACAAACTCGTCAATACTATTATCTAAGACCTCTTTTAATAATATATAAATACCATCATCTGGAGAAGAACCATCACCTAGCTTTCCAATATACATACCTGGACGCATACGAATATGCTCTTTCCAGTCGAGGGATCGTATGTTATCTTCGGTATATTTTGTGTCTGCCATAAAATCGTGTGAATAGTTGTTAAATATACCCTTTACAAGACAAATTTGAAAAATTTAAAACACAAAGTAATTAACAAATACAACGCCAAAATTGTGAACAACCTTATGCTATTGTTAAGAATAAATAAATGTTATTACAAAAAAAAGCAGCCCTATTTATAAATAAATAGGGCCGTCTTTAATCTATATATTATGAAGTATTACACGTTGAATCTAAAATGCATTACATCACCATCATTTACAATATATTCTTTTCCCTCTACACCCATTTTTCCGGCCTCTTTTACTTTAGTTTCACTTCCAAAACTAACATAATCGTTATATTTAATAACCTCTGCGCGTATAAAGCCTTTTTCAAAATCTGTATGTATAACTCCTGCTGCCTGTGGCGCTGTTGCTCCCACAGGAATTGTCCAGGCGCGCACTTCTTTAACACCTGCCGTGAAATAGGTTTGCAAATTTAAGAGCCTGTAGGCGCCGCGTATTAATTTTGCCGACCCTGGTTCTTCCAAACCTAAATCTTCTAGAAACATTTGACGCTCCTCAAAAGAGTCTAACTCTGTGATGTCTGCCTCTGTTCCTACTGCCAAAATAACAACCTCAGCATTTTCAGAGGCTACTGCCTCTTTTACCTTGTCTACGTATGAGTTTCCATTAACTGCTGCATCTTCATCTACGTTACACACATACATCACTGGCTTATCTGTAATGAACTGTAAAGGAGTTACAAACTCTTCTCTGTCCTTTTCTGAAATATCAATAGCTCGTATAGAATGGCCTTGCTCTAAACCATCTTTAATTTTAAGTAAAACCGTTTCTTCTTTTTGTGCTTCTTTATTACCCGTACGTGCAGAACGCTTTACTTTTTCTAATTTTTTATCTACTGTTTCAAGATCTTTTAATTGCAATTCTATATCGATGGTTTCTTTATCTCTAATTGGATCTACATTACCGTCTACATGGATAATATTATCATTATCAAAACAACGCAACACATGTAAAATAGCATCTGTTTCTCTAATGTTTCCCAGGAATTGATTTCCAAGACCTTCACCTTTACTGGCGCCTTTTACCAATCCTGCAATATCTACAATTTCAACAGTGGCAGGCAGTACTTTTTCTGGATTTACTAATTCTTCCAACTTGACCAAACGATCATCTGGCACATTTACCACTCCAATATTTGGCTCAATGGTGCAAAACGGAAAATTCGCGCTTTGGGCCTTAGCGTTAGACAAACAATTAAAAAGAGTTGATTTTCCTACGTTTGGTAATCCTACAATTCCAGCTTTCATACTTAAATATCTTTAAATGCGTGCAAATATAGCTTTTTAGCCGAAATTTAAACACCAAAATTGACTGCTGTTTATTTAAAAAAAGCGGAAAGCGTAGAATAATATAATAGACAGCAATCAAAACAAAGTCTTAGGCATTAGATTTAAAATAATAGACAAAAAAAAAAGAGCTCTGAAAATATCAGAGCTCTTTATAATTAAAAAATGAATTGGTTATTTCTTACCGTCCATTTTATCCTTCAATGCTTGAAGTGCAGAGTTAGCGTCACCTAATGTAGGCTTCGATTCGTCAGACTGCTTTTTAGCTTTCTTAGCAGCTTGCTTCACGATTTTAGCTTCCTCTTCTTTATGTATCGCCATATGAGAGGCTACCACTTTCTTGAATTCTTTGTTGAATTCAATAATTTGGAAGTCTATCTCTTCACCTTTGGTTACATCGGTTCCGTCCTCTTTCTCTAAGTGACGTTTTGGTACAAATGCAGTGATATCATCATTAAAGTTGATAACCGCTCCTTTGTCTACCATCTCGTCAATAGATGCTTTATGAACAGATCCTACAGCAAACTCAGCTTCATACTTATCCCAAGGATTTTCTGTAGTTTGTTTGTGTCCTAGGCTTAGTTTACGTCCTTCTACATCCAATTCTAGCACCACTACCTCTAGGGTGTCAGAAATGTTCGTAAACTCACTTGGATGCTTCACTTTCTTAGTCCAAGAAAGATCAGAGATATAAATAAGTCCGTCAATTCCTTCTTCTAATTCAACAAATACACCAAAGTTTGTAAAGTTACGCACAATACCTTTGTGAGTAGATCCTACAGGATACTTTGTTGTAATGTCTGTCCATGGGTCTTGCGTTAATTGCTTAATACCTAAGCTCATCTTACGCTCTTCACGATCCATAGTTAAAACTTGTGCCTGAACTTTATCACCTACGTTTACAAAGTCTTGTGCACTACGCAAGTGCGTAGACCATGACATTTCACTAACGTGGATTAATCCTTCTACACCTTCAGCAACTTCAATAAATGCACCGTAGTCTGCAATAACAACTACTTTACCTTCTACATTGTCACCAATTTTAAGTTCTTCACCAAGAGCATCCCAAGGGTGTGCGCTTAATTGTTTAAGACCTAATTGTATACGTGTTTTATCCTCATCAAAGTCAAGAATTACAACGTTTAATTTCTGGTCAAGCTCTACAATCTCGTTAGGGTGGTTGATACGAGACCAAGAAAGGTCTGTAATATGAACTAGTCCATCCACACCACCAAGATCTACAAAGACACCATAAGAAGTAATGTTTTTAACAACACCCTCTAATACTTGTCCTTTTTCAAGCTGCCCAATGATTTCTTTTTTCTGCTCTTCGATATCTGCTTCGATAAGCGCTTTGTGTGATACAACAACGTTTTTAAATTCGTGGTTAATCTTCACAACCTTAAATTCCATTGTTTTGTTAACGTATACATCGTAGTCTCTAATAGGCTTCACATCAATTTGTGATCCTGGTAAGAACGCTTCAATACCAAATACATCTACAATCATACCACCTTTGGTACGACATTTAACAAAACCGTTAACGATAGTTCCCTCATCGTGTGCTTTATTTACACGATCCCAAGCCATAATAGTTCTGGCCTTACGGTGAGAAAGAATTAATTGTCCAGTTGCGTCTTCACGCACATCGATTAAAACCTCTACCTTATCTCCAACTTTTAAACCTGGATTGTAACGGAATTCGTTTAATGAAACAACACCTTCAGATTTAGCGTTGATGTCTATAATAGCATCACGATCTGAGATATGTACCACTTCTCCTTTTACTACCTCATCATCTAAAGTATCAACAAAATTCTCTGTTACTAATTTTTCAAACTCTAATAACTTACCATCATCTACAGGATCAATTCCTTCCTCGTAGTTGTGCCAGTTAAAATCAGTTAAGAATTTTTCAGGATTTGTTTCCTTTAAAGAAGGTTCTCTTTTTGGTTTTTCAGTAGCCTCAGGAGCTGATGCTTCTACTGTTTCTTGAACTTCTACAGCAGGAGCTTCTACTTTTGGAGTTCTTTTTCTTGTTTTCTTAGCAGCTGGTTTTGCTGCTTCGTCTTTTGCTTTTTCAGCCATTTTTAAAATTTTGTATCCTCTTGTAAAAGTTCTATTTAAAAAGAAATCTACAAGACTTTACTTTGTATTCTACAAGGCTGTAATAGTGAAACGATATACCCGTAGAAGGATTAAGTTTGATTTTTATGCCCAAATTGCTATTACTACACCGTCAAAATGGGCTGCAAAAATAATTCTTTTCTTTTAATTTCCAAAGTGATAGGGTAATTAATTACAACAGTTCAGGGGCTTATAAAACAGCTTGGGCAAGACCCTTAAAAAAGTGCACTAACAAGGATTGTACTAGGCTATTAAATTCGGCCTGCTATTCTGTCTTTGGCCAGTTGTAGAATGACATGAAACTGGTCTTCCAGATTCATGTGGCTATTATCAATAGCGATGGCACCTTTTGCCTTTACAAGGGGTGAATCCTTGCGGGTAGAATCTATATAATCTCGCTCCACAACATTTTTCAAAACATCCTCTAGAGAAACCTTATCTCCACTGTCTATAAGTTCTTTATAGCGGCGCTGAGCTCTTGTGGTGGCAGATGCATCTAAAAATATTTTGAGCTCCGCCTCTGGAAACACTACAGTGGCTATATCACGACCATCCATAACAACCCCTTTGTTTTGCCCTAGTTTTTGTTGTTGAGAAACCAATTTTGTGCGCACCGCAGAAATGGCAGCAACAGGACTTACAAGTCCAGATACAGCGAGTGTTCGTATTTGTTTTTCAACATTAACACCATTTAAAAAAACGTCAGCCATACCTGTGCTTTCATTTTTTTTAAAATCAATAGATATATCCTTTAGTGCATTCTCTAAAGCACCTTGATCTACTTTAGCATCTGTAATAAACCCTTGTTGCATTGCAAAAAGAGTCACTGCACGATACATAGCGCCTGTATCTACATATATGTAGTCAAGCCAATCTGCCAATTGCTTTGCAAGGGTACTTTTTCCTGTTGAAGAAAAACCGTCAATAGCGATGGTGATTTTTTTCATTATTGTAAATCTATGTTAAGTCCAAAAAAACTACTTGATGCAGCGGTATTGTATTTTGAAAACGAATAATTTAATCTCACTTTATTAAGTTTAATTCCAAATCCCGCACTCAAGCCAGAAAATGCTCGTGTGTCTATAATACGTAATTCTTCTGCGCGTCTAAAGTTATAACCAAGCCGTATATTAAAACCACTTTCAGGAAATAGCTCGAGGCCAACAATAACGTGACGAAATGCCTCATCTATAAAATTAATGTTTTCTGAGGTAACAACTCCTTCCAAATCTGTAATTTCTCTGTCTGGGTTCGAAAAAGCCAAATCCCACCGCTGCATGTTTTCTAGAGTAATGTGCCACCTAATTGGTATGCGCTCTAGAATTTGAGATGCCCCCAGAATGATTTCAAAGGGAAGCGGCTCTATCTCTATATCATAAGGTGTGAGCTGGGTTCCTATGTTTCTGGCTACTGCCGTTATTTGCAAATCCCACTGGTCATGAACATACATGATACCTAGATCTGCAGCGACTCCAAAGGAGCTGTACTGCTCTAGTTGAGAGGATATAAACTTAATATTACCTCCATAATGGAAATTAGTAAAAGGAATGTTACGCGCATGGCCCACAGAAATTGCTACCTCTGCACCAGAGAAATTATTGGTAGCATTTCCTTGGGTATCGTAGCCAGCAAAATCTCCGTAATTTATATATGAAATCCCTGCATGTATTACCTGGGTGTATCTATCCCAAGAATAGGCATAGGCAACCGTACCATAATTAACGTCTGCTAAATAATTATTGTAATTAACAGATAACTGTTTATCCATTTTAGGATTAATGGCAGCGGGATTAAATAATCCTTGAATTGGATCATAATCGTAATTAGTAACTATCTTGCCTCCTAAAGCAGCTTGTCTGGGGTCATTAACCAAATTTAAAAACTGATAGGTAGCGCGCCCTCCTATTTGCCCAAGGGCAGAAAAAGTTATGAGTGAGGTTAGTAAAAATAAAACCTTTTGGTTCATAGAGGGTAGCAAAGAATTCTTTAGTACAATAACGAGTGTAAGTATAATTTATTTTCGAGAGAAAAGAAAAGAGTTTTACAATAAAAAGCAGCTAGAGAACATACCACTAGCTGCTTTTAAAAAATCATCTTATAATTTTTTAGCTCCTTTGACCTTTTCCTTTGTAAGGGCAAGGGCTAAAACATCACTCATTTCCTTTACATAATGAAAGGTTAAGCCCTTTAAATATTCTGGCTTAATCTCGTCTATATCGCGTTTGTTTTCCTCACACAACAAGATCTCTTTTATGCGTGCTCTTTTTGCTGCAAGTATTTTCTCTTTGATTCCTCCAACAGGTAGCACCTTGCCACGAAGTGTTATCTCGCCAGTCATGGCCAAACTCTTCTTTACTTTGCGCTGGGTAAATAAAGACACCAATGAGGTTAACATCGTTATTCCTGCACTTGGCCCGTCTTTTGGAGTTGCTCCCTCTGGTACATGAATGTGTACATTATACTTTTCGAAAATTTCTTGTTTAAGACCTAATTTTTCTGCGTTAGATTTTATGTATTCTAAAGCTATAGTGGCAGATTCCTTCATAACCTTACCAAGATTTCCTGTCATGTTTAGGGTGCCTTTTCCTTTGCTAATGGTAGATTCAATAAACAAAATATCTCCACCAACGCGTGTCCAGGCAAGGCCAGTAACAACACCCGCTACTTGGTTGTTTTCATACTTATCTCTCTCTAGTCTTGGAACTCCTAGTATTTCAATAATATCTTTATTGCTTACCTTAACATCATAAGGCTCCTCCATGGCAATTTTCATAGCAGCATAGCGTACTGTTTTTGCAATTTGCTTTTCTAGACCACGAACACCACTTTCTCTTGTGTACCCCTCTACAATTTTTTCTAATTGCGCTTTACCTACTTTAAGGTGCTCTTTGGTTAAACCATGCTCTTTTAATTGCTTTGGTAATAAGTGCTGCTTGGCTATTTCAACTTTTTCTTCTATGGTATATCCTGTAACATTGATAATCTCCATACGATCACGTAAGGCCGGTTGTATGGTACTTAAACTATTGGAGGTTGCAATAAACATAACCTTAGACAAATCATACCCTAGTTCTAGAAAGTTATCATAGAAAGAACTGTTTTGCTCAGGGTCTAAGACCTCTAAAAGTGCAGAAGAAGGATCGCCTTGACTGCCTATAGAAAGCTTGTCTATCTCATCTAGTACAAAAACAGGATTACTTGTACCTGCTTTTTTCAGACTCTTGATTATCCTACCTGGCATTGCTCCTATATAGGTTTTACGGTGTCCTCGTATTTCGGCTTCATCTCTTAAACCACCCAAAGAGATACGTATGTACTCTCTACCTAGTGCCTCTGCTACAGATTTCCCTAAAGAAGTTTTACCAACTCCTGGAGGGCCATACAAACAAATAATAGGCGATTTCATGTCATTACGTAACTTTAAAACAGCGAGGTATTCTATGATGCGTTTTTTAACATCATCTAGACCGTAGTGGTCTCTATCAAGAATTTTCTTAGCGCGCTTTAAATCAAACTTATCTTTACTGAATTCATTCCAGGGTAATTCTAAAAGTAGGTCTAAGTAATTTTTTTGAATACTAAACTCAGCAACTTGAGGATTTAAGCGTTGCATTTTAGATAGTTCTTTATTGAAATGTGCTGCGGTGTCTTCATTCCATTTTTTTGCATTACCACGCACTCTCATAGCTTCAATCTCTGCCTCAGAGGTGCTTCCACCCAATTCTTCCTGAATGGTTTTCATTTGCTGATTCAAGAAATACTCACGCTGTTGTTTGTTTATATCATTATGCACCTTTGTATGAATATCTTTTCTCAAAGAGAGTTTTTGTAACTCCAGGTTCATGTATCGGAGGGTCTCCAAAGCTCTCTCTTGCAAATCATTAATTTGTAATAGTTTCTGCTTTTCTGCTACTGAAATATTTAAGTTAGAAGAAACAAAATTGATTAAAAATGAAGGGCTCTCTATATTTTTTATAGCAAAGGATGCATCGCTAGGAATGTTAGGACTGTCTTTAATTATAGCTAAAGATTTTTCTTTTATAGTTTCTACAATTACCAAAAATTCTTCATTGTCTTTTGCAGGTCTGGCTTCCTCAACTCCTCTCACTGTTGCAGTTAGATACGGCTCTGTGGTAATCACCTCTGCTACTTGAAAACGTTTTTTACCCTGTATGATAACTGTTGTATTACCATCAGGCATTTTTAATACCTTTAATATCTTAGCCACAGTACCAATGGTATTTATATCTTCAATTCCTGGATCTTCTTCCCCTTCCTCTTTTTGAGAAACAACACCAATAATTTTACCTTCTTTATTTGTTTGATTTATGAGCTCAATAGACTTATCACGCCCAGCGGTTATAGGCACCACAACTCCTGGAAATAAAACCGTATTACGCAGCGGTAAAATTGGTAGTATTTCTGGAAGGTCTTCATTGTTCATTTCTTCTTCATCTTCTGAAGACATCAACGGAATAAATTCTGCATCGTCTTGAAATTCCTGAAATGACAAACTGTCTAATAAGGATACTTTTGATTTTGACATAGTATGGTGTAAGACATTGTGTCACAAAAAACAATGAAACAAAGTCGTTAATTAAATATATTATTTACCACTAATAGAGCGAAACCACTGATGCTCATATAAATTAGCCGGTATTACATAACTTATAATTCAATATGCATGCCATATGCTACAGTTACATTAGCAGATTTTAATCACTTATGTGTAGGGTATATAAAACAAAATACAAAAAGCCTTTTCAAGATATCGAAAAGGCCTTTTGTATTTAAAAATAAATCTTTTTTTGTTTGTTACAGTAGGTTTAAGTTAAACACCCCTTCTGTGATTTGAATTACAGTAGGATCTACTCCATCAGGATTTACGGCTGTAAATGAAAATGTAGCACTTATATCTCCAGTTTCTTGATCATAACTTTCTATGGTAAGCACTCCAGGATTAGAGACAAACTCAATGCTGCTTCCTTCTCTTGTATACAGGCCAATAGTTTGGTCCCCATTTTCTAGATCAGTACTCATAGGGTACACTCCAGGGGTAATAGTATCTGAAGGAAATCCAATTTTCATGGTTCTACCATTTTCCAGAGTCGCTGTTATAAATGTAACATTCATGCCATTTACCTCTTGGTCTGTAATCTCAAGAGTATCGTTTACACCAGAGGGCTCAAAATCAGCGCCATCAATAACCGCTTTGAAAGGCATTAAAGCTGGTGGCTCGGTTCCTTCAAAATATACAATAAAGCTTCCTTGGGTTACTTGATACACTGAAGGATCTTCTCCAAGTGGATCTCTAGCGGTAAAGGAGAAACTAGCTGCAATAACACCATTTTGCGTGTCAAACTGTGTAAATGTTATACTTCCCGGGTTTGAGCTAAGGTTTTCTCCACCAATATTTGGGTTATAAATACCGATGAGTTTTGTACC
>Ga0075445_10000942_pt1 | contig 15238 bp, 12 predicted proteins | sample CoawatmetaG02DNA_FD_72350 | JGI IMG/M metagenome (GOLD analysis project Ga0075445, IMG submission 72350) | Marine microbial communities from the West Antarctic Peninsula - Coastal water metaG029-DNA | ecosystem: Environmental > Aquatic > Marine > Coastal | place: Atlantic Ocean: West Antarctic...
AGTTTCACCATCAATAGAAGCCGTTAATGAAGAAAGAATATAATCCTTTGGATTATTTATTAAATAATTTGCCATTTCTGGAATCCGGCCTTTATTTAATTTTCTTTGAGCCCTTATTTCTGGAGGGACTTCATCTTCATTAAAGACAAAGATCTTAGGAATGATACGCATTGGGCACATGGCAATATAACAGGGCCTGCCAGCTTGGACCCCTCTAACTGCATTAAATGTGTGAAAAAAATCAGACATAATTTAATATTTTTTTAACTAATTATATCTAATAAATATTAGTTTAGGAAGTTAAATTTAACTTCCTTTATGATTTGATAATTTTTAAGAGATCAGGATTAATTTCAGAAGTATCAGTTGAAATTTTCTTTAATTTTTTCTTAGATTTAGGTTCTGATGTAATAACTTTTAATTCAAAAAAATTTTCATAATTTTTTAATGATAAGTCATTATTAATGAATTTAATTACTTCAGTTTGAAGGTTTAAATAATCAGAAATTAAAAAGCGAATCCCTTGTTTTGTCCATCCAGTATATCTCTCACTTTTAACCTTTACCCTAATGTCTATGTATTCTCCCTTGACATCCTCAAGGTGTCTAATATAAATTGATCTTTCATTTGAAATATTACAGCAATAATCCTCATCAGTAATATCTTTAACAAGTTGATTTAAAAAGTTATTTAAAAAGTCACAGGGAACTCTAAAGCCATTTTTTGTTGGAATAAAGTCTATACCATCATCTATAAAAAACCTAAAATCAATCGACTCAACAGCATCCTCTTTCGTTATTGCTGATAAATAAAAATATCCTTTTATATATTGTGCTTGAGAAAGCTTAAGTTTGGAAAATGCAAATTGTTTATTCAATTTTTAGTTCACTAGGATCAAAACCTTTTGAGCCTGTTGCAATATTTTTGGAATTAAGCATGGCTTCTATTGTTGGGTCTAGATAATTAATTAGACCTGTCAGCTCTTTTTTTAATAAAAGTAATCCACCTTTTGCATATTCTTCAAAAATAGTAATCCTTAAGTCACTTGATTCGTCTGAATCAGATAAAACTGTTTTATAATTATTTTCAGATCCCAATGATAATAAAGTGAACAAGCTCTCTAAATTCGCATTTTCAAAGATTTGAAAATTTATTGGATCAACTTGCTGGGTAGATGCGCGTATAACTTTTTGTCGATTATTTTTTTTGAACCCATATGCTGCTGCATATGCCAAACATTGGGCCATATTATTAAAAATTCTTTTGTCTGAATCATTATCAGAAAGACTTTTTACAAAATCCACAAAATCTTTATCAATATAAACTCTTCTTTCTGCCATGTTAAAGCTCCTTTATTGATGTCCATTCGTACTCATCAGATTTGAGCTGCAAATGAACCTCTTGGTTATAGATATGTCCAGTAATATTTGGAGCATCAGTAGCTGGATTGTGATAAGTGAGACAATGTGCTTTTGGATTTAGCTCTTCTAATGCATTCTCAACTTCTTCACGCCACTGTGTTTCTGAAACTAAAATTATTGTTTGGTCAGCAATAGAAGGGATAAATTTCGCAACCCCTGTTCTGTATTGAGTGCCCAGTTGTCCAAATGGAGAGTCCATTACAATTGGATATGAGTTATCTTCTGTGGCCAACATTTCTTCACCACTGACATGGTTTCTAATTTCTTGAACCAAACCAAGTATAAAGGTAACACTTAGAACTTGAGATTCACCTGTTGACTCTCCAACTGCGTGGGGTTGACCCGTGCTATCCTCAAGAAGGCTAACAACAAAATCATCTGAAATGACTGGGTAATAAGGTAGTGTTGTTATTTTACTAAAATTATCTTGCATTGATTTTTGTAGCCTTTCTTTAAAATCAATCTGGAAGCTGTGAAGCATTTCTTGAAGTGTTTTAACTGCTTCATTTGATGAGTTTAATCTTTTTTGAGCTAGTCTAGTTTGAATCTGTCCAGTCTCTATTTTTTGAATCTTTTCATCTAGCTTTTTAACAGCAATTTCAATTTCTGAAATCCTACCAGTATTTCCGTTGAATTCAATCAACATGTCACTTTTATTATCTTCGAACTTAATTTTTTTATTTTCAAGTGCAGCTAATTGTAATTCAGTAACATTTGTTAATTTATCTGAAATTTCAGCTAATTCTTCCTCTAATTTGGACATCTTTAGTTTAAGATTTCTTTTTTTGTCTCTTAAGTCTATTAATGTGTCTGTTGAATTGTCAGATTCACCTTTAAAAAATTTAATCTGACCTCCAATCTTCATTGCACGCTCTTCAACATCTTCAAGGCCGGCTTTTGAACGCCACTTAACTACATGTTTTCTTTCTTCAGAGCCTTCAATAAGAGCACTATGACATATGCACTTCTCTTTTAAAAGAAGGTCTTCCACAAATTGTTTTTTTATACCTTTAGGTAGCTCTCCAGCCATTCTCATTCTTTCAATCTGTTCTTCACATTTAATTAGTAAATCGTCTGTAAAGAAAGCATATCCTTTTTTTGAAATAAGGTCAATCAGGCTTTTATTAATTTTATTAAGTGCAGGTTCAAGTTTATCCTGTATTTCCTCTTTGCATTCATCTCGCCTATCTTGAAGGATCTGTGTGGCTTTATTTTCCTTAAGCTGGCGTTCAATTTTTTCAATTGCTTTATCGCATATTTTTTGCTCTTTATCTATTTCTAAGTTTCTATCTTTAAGCTCCTTAGTCCTGACTGATGCCTCTTTTTTGTCATTTAGAAACTTTGTAAGTTCAGTATTGCCAGAAGATCCAAGTTCTTTTTCAAAAGCAGTGGCAGCAGAGTTAAGATGCTTTATGGCTCTATCAATAATTTCTATTCCTGAGAGTTTATTTGCTGCATTTTTAAGTTCTTTCCTTTTCCCGGTATCTTCGGCAACCATCTTTTCCATTCGCTCACCATCAAAAAAGAAATAGTTGTGAATATCTTTAGGAATTATTCTAGTAATTGTCGCAATTGGATCATCAACTCCTTTCCAGTCTCCATCACCTGGATTAGATTGCATATTAAGATCGGTGCCACTTTTATTTTCCCAATTGTTTAGTTCATCAGTTTTAGTGGCTGTTTTTGATTTGATTACAACATACTGGGCGCCATCATGAGTAAATATAATTTTAACAGTTGCAGTAATTTCGTCTTCAACATTTGCTTCAGCAATAGCTCTTTTATTGACAATTTGCTCTTTAAGTTTAAAGCTAGGAGAAAATGAGTCATAAAAAGCCCATGTGAATGCATTAAGAATTGCAGACTTACCCCCACCATTGGTTGCAAAAATTACATTAGGTGCGTCAGAAGAAAAGGTAATTTTATTGTCATTTCCGTAAAATTGACGAAAGTTTTGTAGAGATATGGAGTTAATAATCATGATGTTTTCTCAATATCGTTCTCATTATTAAGGTCTTTTTCAGTTACAAGGGTTTTAACTATATCTACAACTTCACTTTTAAGTCTAGGGCTTAGAAGGTCGAGTTTATCTTTTTCTAATTCAAGCACTTTAACTATAATTGCTTTTATATCATCAGGTGCATCATTAAAGGGTTTTAATTTATCACTCATTATTACTCCTTATAGGTGTTGTAAGTTGTACTTGTCAACAATGTTATCTAAAGATTTGCGTGCTTCGAAATGATTCTCTGAAAGCTCTGCAAATTCAATACATCTTTTTAATTCTTTACTTAATAATCGCTTATCCATATCACTTACCTCGCTATAGCTTGGGGGTGTTACAACAAAATCATATATTGTAGCTTTATCTTTATTTAAAGCCTTTCTTAGTATTCTACCTCTCCTTTGGATAAACTGTTTAGGATTAGTACTACTAGCTAAGATAAATGCAGTCTCTATTTCTGGTATGTCAACACCTTCATCCAAACATTGAATTGCAATAATTCCATCAGTTCTGTTTACGGCAATATCAGATTGCATTCTTTCTCTTTCTTCATCAGAAGTTTCTTGAGTAAATTTAGAGACAATTAAACCTAATTCAATGCCTAGAACTCTGGCTGTTTCATCTACCTGACGAGCGTCATCTTTTGATACGGAAGACTCAACTCTTCCATCACCACAATAAACAAGGAACTTGTTAGGGTTCTTTATACTTTTTAGAGTTTTAGCAAGCATCGGAATTTTGTTTTGGCATGAGGCGAGTATTCTTGCTCTTTGTATAAGCTTTAGGTTAAGGGAGGTATTTGAATCTGTTTCAAGACTATGTCCCATTCCAACAAGTTTACTAATTTGTTTGGTAATTTCTTCATATTCATCATATTCCACTTCATTAAGCTGGACTTGAATAGGATAGTAGTAATATTTAGTTAGTACTTTGTATTTCTTAAGTGCATCTTCTAGCGTAATAATAGGTTTTGCATCTGGTCCAAAGTAGTTATATATTGCCTCAGTACCTTCATCATCCATATGCCTTTCTGGAGTCGCTGATAAGCCCATTCTATAAACTATGGACTCTGGTAATTTCTTTACCATCTCTTGAGACCCATAATTATGTACTTCATCTCCAATAATTAATGTTTTTCTTGGGTAATGCTGTATTAATTTTTGGAATGGTTCTGATAAAAATGTTTTTGAGGTGGTTACAACGCACAAGCATTTTTTGGGATCAGGATTAAATACAAGATCACTAAGTTTTTTTTGCCATTTACTGGCAGATATATATGCAGGAATTGGCGAAAAATTAAATTCTTTTAATTCCTTGATCCATTGCTTGACAAGTGTTTTTCCGGGACAAATAACTAAAACCATCTCAAGGTTGGCTTTTTCAACCATTGTTACTGTAGCTGATATTGCTGTAATGGTTTTTCCAGTTCCAGTAGCCATTTGTATAATCCCCTGGGCATCATTTTTAAACCAACTGTTGATTATTTCTTTTTGATAAGGTCTAGGCTGTTTATTTTTTGGAATTCTTATTTTTACATCTTCAGGTTTATCGATAGGTGGGTCGACTATATTAATGGGAGCAATTGGCAAATCTGGCCTTGGATAATGTTTTTTGATCTTTTCATAGTGAGCTGAAGGCATTGGAGCAGTATCTGTATTAGACTCATTACCTTCCCATGCTTTTTCAAAATCAATAATTTTAGGTTTGCCATAATCCTCAAATGATTCATTTTTCCAGCTAGGAAAAACAGAGAATTCTTCCGAGTTACCCTCTTTAATGAATTTGTTTGAAACTATTGCGCTTCTTGTGAGATTCATAGAGCCACTAAAGACAATTTGTTCCTTATTAGAATCTTCAAGAATACCAATTTTTTTATGGTACATGCCTCCCTTTCTTGAGGCATATCGTATTTCTAAAAAACCTCTATTGCATAGCCAGCTAAAAATCTCTAATCTGTACTTGACAGTATCAGAATAGTTTCCACTAAATATTTCACTCCATTTTTCATCAAATTTTTGATACATTTCAGTGTAATCATTTTTATCTTTTAGAGCGTCATACTCTGCATCAGATAATGCATCTCCAATTAGAATTCGCATTGTTCCACCTGAAATTACTATACCTTCAATACCTTGTAAAATCATTAGCAAGCCATTTGTAGTAAAAAAACCTACAGCAACATCATGCCTAACAGAATTCTTGAGCATGGGAATATAAAACTCCCGGGCAACGTTATCTTCAGCAGTCGAATAATTTAGTTTAACTCTTTCTTTGTTAAAAGGCATAAATAACCACTTATATGGCGATTGTTTTATTTTTGAAAACATTGTATATCAAAAAGGACTTTATTAAAAAGTTATAAATTTTATTCAAATTACAATTAACTTATTTTTAAATAATAATCAAGGTTCAAGAAGAGTTATATAATTAAGGAAAACAAAGGATTGTGAAATGACTGATTACAATTTAAGTGCTAGTATGGGAATTACAGATCAAGAGTTGGTAGAGATCGATGGTATGTCAGAATGCATAGCAAATGCTCCAGATATACATTTATGAATATGCGACTAGTGGCAACGTCAAAACACTGTGCTGAAATAGATATTAATGTTTTTTTAAATTGCAAAGATATTTATCTAAGTATTAAGTAATCCAATGCGTATCAAAAAATTACTTCTCAAGACTCTCATTGCAACCCCTTTTTTTGCATTAATAATTTCCTCCGTTAATGCTGATATTGATTCGTGTGAGAGTGCCTTTAAAAATCAAAAGTACGACTTAGCATTCGAACTCTGTTCGGAGTCGTATCTTTATACCGATGATAAGGCTCGATTTGTTCTTGCCGTAATATTTGAAAATGGATATGGAAAAATTAAACAAAACCAAGTATTGTCTTGTCGTATTTTCAATGAAATAGAAAAAAAAGAGTATTGCAATTCATTTAAACAAATAGATTCAGCCATTGCAGCTATTAATATTGACGATTTTGAAAGAGCGATTAGATATTTAACTCCGTTTGCTGAAATAAATAATAGTAAAGCTCAATATTATTTATCTTTTGCTTATGCAGGGCTAAATGATGCTGAATTGGCTGTTTCTTTGCTAGAACAATCAGCTAAAAATGGATATAAAGACGCAATTGAACTTCTTAAAAAAAATAACACCTCTGAGGTAGTTGACACTGCTACTTTGGATGATTATGAGGTTGAAATAGTCGTTGAAGAGCCTGTAATAGTGGATGTAGTTGTAAAAGCGGTTACTGAAGAGACTAAACCAAATATATGCGCTTCAGTTTTTCAAAATAATGAATTAGAAGAGTGTCTAATATTTCTAAGGGCATATTCAAAGAGTGATTATGATAAGTTAGGGACAATTTATTACAACGGTGAGGGTGTTAGTCAAAACTACAAAAAAGCTGAGTTTTGGTATCTTCAATCTGCCTTAGAGGGTTATTCTGAAGGACAATATAAATTAGCTGATTTATATTATCTCGGCTTGTCAGGAAATAAGGATTATAAAGAATCGACAAGGTTGTTTTTGAAAGCAGCAGAAAATGGTCATACACTCTCTCAGTATCGATTAGGTGCGATCTATCATTACGGAATTACTGGAATTAAAACTGATAAAAAAGCTTCTATTTTTTGGCTTACAAAAGCCTCTAATAAAGGTAATAAGGCAGCAAGAAACCTTCTTAATAAAATATTAAACTCAGATCCCATAGTAATGGTAGAAGAAGTGCCAACTAATAGTTCACGTATAGCATTTTTTGATGAAGTAATCTTGTCAAAACTCTCATTCATAAATCTAGTTATCTTTTTGGTAGTTGTTGGCGGCATTAATTCAATAATTGAGAGAATTAAAGAAAAGAGAAAAATTAAAAAAGCTCTTGCCAAATTTCAAAAAGAAACAGAAGAAAAAGCTCTGAAGGATGCTAAAGAAAGGGCACAAAAAGAAATCGATGATTTAGCCAAAATCGTGGCTGAAGAAAAAGCTAAGAAGGCCACTGCAAAAGAAAAAAAAGAGGCTGAGGAGGAGGCTAAAAAGGCAGCCATAATTCAAGCTAAGAAAGAATTTCAAGAAAAAACTAAGAAAGAGGCTGAACAAAAAGCTATGCAAAATGCCAAGGACAAAGCTAAGAAAGATGCCGAAGAAAAGGCTGAGAAAGATGTTGAAGAAAAAACTAAAAGTTTAGCGGAAGTTAAAAGGGCAGAAGCAGCCAAGAGAGCAGGAGATATAAGGCGTGCTGAAAGGCGTGCTGAAGAAAAGTCAAAGAAAGATGCTTTAAAAGCAGAAAATGCTAAATTAACAGCTTTAGAAATAGCTTTGAAAGATGCAAAAGCAAAAGCTGAGCAAGACGCTAAGAATAGGATAAAGAAAGAAGTTAAAGAAAAAGAAGGAGAAAAAGAGAGTCAAGCGAGTAAACCTAAATTTAAAAGTAAAAAAAGATTTGAAATTATTAACTTCAAAACTGGCTCTGAAAAATGGTTTGAGTGGAGATCTAAGGGAATTGGCTCACATGACGCTAAACTAATATGTGACAAAAAAGAAGATAAATTATTTGAGCGTAAGAAAATTAAAGGCTCTCATGTTGAGTCTTTAAAAGAGAATCAGCGGCTGCTAGCAAAAGGAAGAGTACTTTATGAGGAAAAAACTGGAATAAAAGTCTTTCCATTGCTTATTCAGGACAAGAGGTTCCCTTGGCTCCAAGCCACTGTAGATGGTTTTTCAGAAGACTTTACTAAATTATTAATGGTAGGTTTTGGTGAAGAGAGTATTAAGAACGCTCAAAAGATGAAAAAGCAGTCCAATCAATCAATGTCTCTTAGTCAAGTTGCTAGAGCACAACATCTTTTAATGATTACAGGTTTAGAGGAGGTTGATTATTGGTGTTATGATATTTCGGGAGATAAAACTCCTGTCTTATTGACCATTAAAAGAGATCAAAAAAAGATTAAACAGCTATATGAGCTGGAGAAAAAGATTGGGGAACAGCTCAATGAAGATGAAGTAGACAATTTGAGTAAACAATTTACTGATATTCTTAAAGGTGCTGGAATGAAATTTTAATTAAACCTTGATAGTTAATTTAATATCACTCATAATGAACTTAAAAGAATAAAAGAATAAAAGAATAAAAGAATAATGTATGAATAAAGATCAATTTGAATTTTTTAATAAAATAACAACATCTCTCTCTCGATCAAGTGAGGAGGTTAAAGCTTTATGGAAAAAAGTAGTTGATAGAGTAGTCATTCAAGAGAAAGAAAAAGGCTCAACCAATCAAATAACTAATGGTCAGTCAAATGCTGACACAGAGGATGATGCTAATCTATTAGAACAACTCAAAAGTAAAATTAAAATTCTAAAAGCAGATATAGAAAAGAAAGATTATGAAATTATTAAGTTGAAAGAAGGTTATGAGGCAAGTGTTAATAAAGAATTCTTTAAAAAATTCACAGTTTTAGATTCTGTAATACAAGAGTATATCGATGATAAAACTATTGATTTTGATGGAATTAAAGATATTCATTTGCAGATGAAGGAAGCTTTTGCTGAGTACAATATTGAAACTTTCTCGCCACCCTTAGGAACAAAAATAAATGAAATTCCAGATTTAATTGAAGAAAGATTTAAAAAAATTACTACAAGTAATAAAGATCAAAATGCAACGGTTTCAGAAGTTTTGAAGGTAGGCTATAGAAGGAAACTCCCTGACTCTTCATTTCAAGTAATCTCTAAAGCTAAAGTTAGAGTTTTTATTTTTGAAGAATCATAGATGGTTCATCACTTTTAATAATAGGAAGTAATAATTATGGGTACATTTATTGGAATAGACCTTGGTACAACATATTCTCTCATTACTCATTTTGATGACTCAGGTCGACCGAGAATTATTGAAGATGAGGAGAGTGATAAGATGACACCTTCATGTGTCTGGTTTAATAAAAACTTAATTGAAGTAGGCAAAGAAGCGCGAATTCAGCTAGGATATGATGGTGTAGTTGCTAGATTTAAAAGAGAAATGGGTACTGATTATATTTTTAACTTTGATGGAAATCAATATACGCCAACAGACCTCAGTTCAGAAATATTAAAAAAACTATATAAAAGTGCGATTATCAAAGTAGGTGAAGTCTCAGAGGCCGTTATTACAGTTCCTGCTAATTTTTCAAGTGAAGCTAGAGTTGAAACAAAAAAAGCTGCTAAATTGGCCGGTATTGAGTCTGTTATGTTGACAGATGAACCCACAGCCGCCGCTCTTTACTATGCGTTTGAAAAAGGAGGCTCGCTTAATGGTAATTATGCAGTTTATGACCTTGGCGGTGGGACCTTTGATATTTCCATTGTAAATATCAAAGAATTTGAAGTTAAAGTTCTTTCTACAGATGGTATTGCGAGACTTGGTGGTGATGATTTTGATCAAATCTTACAAGATATAGTTAAGAAAAAATATCATGAAGCGACTTCAGAAGAACTTGAAGAAGAGGACTTTACCAAAACCGAAGCTGAGGAATATAAGAAATCATTATCAAAAAGGGATGTACAAATTCGGTTAAATAAAAAAAACTACTTAGTAACCAAGGAAGATTTTGCTGAAGCAATATCATCTAGTGTTAGAAAAACTGAACGAGTTTGTAAGTCTGCACTTGCAGAGTCTGGGCTAAAACCTAGTGATCTTAAAGAGGTTTTTTTGGTTGGTGGCAGCACTAGAATCCCTAGTGTCCAGGAAGCGGTAAAAAATGTTTTTAATATGGCGCCAACTTCAACAATCAATGTTGATGAGGCTGTTGCTTTAGGGGCATCAATATATGCTTCTATAAGGGGAGATGCTTCCAAACTAACTGATGATCAGGTTGATAAGATTAATAAAATTAAAGTTCAAGATGTTACGCCTCGCTACTTTGGAATTATTGCTGAAGAGTACGACTCTAAGCGTAATAAAAAAATATTAATTAATAGTAATATTATTCCCAAAAATACAAAGCGACCATGCGCTGATACAAAATCATACTTTACAACTGAGGATGACCAAACTGGAGTATCTTGTGAAATAACAAGCTCTATGATTGACAGTTCTGCCACTGAAATGGCTACAATAGTTTGGAAAGGCTCGCTTGGCCCTCTTCCTAAAGGGAGGACAAAAGGTCAAAAAATTGATGTCATGTTTAAATTTGATACTGATGGAATTATGTTTGCATCTTTCGTTGATGTTTCAACGGGTATCAAAAAGAGTATTAAGTTATCAGATATTGAAGAAACTAAGGAGAGTACTTTAAATTTTAAAAATGACTAATCCAAATAAAGCTAATGAATTAATTATAAAGATAGCCCTTTTAATAGCATTTTGTGACGATGAGTTTCATGATTCAGAGTCAAAAATTATTAAGAATTGGATTGAAAAAAAAACTAAAGGTCTTACTGAACAAAATAGAACTAAGCTTAAAAAATCCTATGAAATAGCACTCGAAAAATCAATTAAATCAAATGACTCAAGCATAACTGATTTATGTTTAGAACTTCTGTCCCTTGGCCCTCAAATGTATAATTTTGATGCCTTAGAGCTTTCAATAGAAATTATGACAGCAGATAATCTTATTCACCCGAATGAAGTTAAACTAATATATCAGCTTTCTAAAATACTTAAAATTTCAGACAAAGATGTTATAGAGATAATTGACAAGTCAATCCTTGGAATGAGTCAAATTCCTAAAAATATTGATGTGGAAGGCCTGTTAAAAATTGACCCTACTGTCAGTAACATAGAGGCTGATAAAGCTTTTCAGAAAACTTTTGTAAAGTGGAATCATCTTACAACCTCTGCTAGTACAAATTTTCAAAGAAAAATTTCACAAAAAATGTTGGATGTAACTTCTGATGTTGGTGATAAATACACTTGACACTTTTAAATAAGCCTATCAGATTAATAGCACATATTAATAATGGATAAAAATGATACTTTTGAAGTGGCTCTTGACATCCTTAAGGCCAGCACAGGAAACAATAATGTAAAGTTTCGAAATAATCAGTGGGAAATAATTTCTAAATTAGTTTTATCTAATTCTAAAGTTTTGGTTGTCGAAAGGACGGGTTGGGGAAAAAGTGCTTTATATTTTATTTCAACAAAATTATTAAGATCCCAAAATTATGGCCCTACAATAATAATATCTCCACTGATTGCTTTAATGAGAAATCAAATTATTTCTGCCGCTGGTTATGGAGTTTCATTGGGCACAATAAACTCTTCGCAGGAGTTAGATGAAAAACAGTCAACAATCGACAAACTGCTTAATGATCAGTTAGATGCACTTATTATTTCTCCTGAGCAGCTTGCAAATGAAAATATTATTGATCAAGTTATTCAACCAATTTCAAAAAAAACAGGATTGCTTGTTATTGACGAAGCACATTGTATTTCTGACTGGGGGCATGATTTTAGGCCTGATTACAAGCGTATTAAAACGATTCTCGGGTTTTTGCCTTCAAATATTTCTGTATTGCTAACTACTGCGACTGCAAATAATCGAGTGATGAAAGATATTGAGAGTCAGTTGGGAGATAATATCAATACAATTAGAGGGCCTTTAACAAGAGAATCTCTTCAATTACAATGCATACCTTTTACAAAGGTGACAGAGCGATTAGCTTGGTTAGCAGAAACTATTTCTAAAATAGATGGAACAGGAATTATATACACTTCAACTATTAGATCGGCGAATCAGGTTGCAAAATGGTTAAGAAATTGTGGTATTGATTCTGAGGCATATCATGGAAAAATATCTGGTGAAGATAGATTAGATTTAGAGGGAGATTTACTTGCTAACAATACGAAAGCTTTAGTTGCAACATCAGCTTTAGGTATGGGATATGATAAGCCTGATCTTGCTTTTGTCATTCATTACCAGAGTCCAGGTTCAGCGATTAGTTACTATCAGCAAGTTGGTAGAGCTGGGAGGGCAATACCTAGGGCATATGGAGTATTATTATCTGGCAGTGAAGATGATGATATACAAAAATATTTCATAGACCAAGCATTTCCAGATGAAGATATAGTTAATAAAATTTTAAATATTTTAGAAAATAGTGAAAATGGTTTGAGGGAGTTTCAAATTTTAGAAAAAGTAAATGCCAAGAAAAACAGAATTCTTCAAGCACTTAAATTTTTAATGAGTGAATCACCAGCTCCAATAATTAAAAATACATCTAAAAATTACAGCAGAACCTTGATCGACTATGAACTACCCCATGAGCTTATTAAGCGCTTAAGTGAGCGAAAATTAGAAGAGTGGCAAGGAATGAAAAAATATTTACATTATGACAAATGTTTAATGCAATTTCTTGGCGAACAGCTTGATGATATTGATCCTCAGCCGTGTGGAAAATGCTCAAATTGTTCACCTGAGTTAGCATTATCATCTGAATTCAGTATGGAAATGGCCATCAGAGCTGGGAAATTTTTAAATAAGATAAATATTCCAATTACCCCAAGGAAGCAATTGCCACATAAAAATGCGTTTCCAATTTCTAAACTTCCATACAATTTAGGAGAGCTTGAGCATGAACAAGGAAAAGTTCTTTGCTATTGGGGGGATTCGGGTTGGGGTGAGCTTGCTAAAAAAGGTAAAGAAAACAACTTTTTTGATAGAGAGCTTGTTTCAGCTTCAGCAAAAATGATAAAAGAAGAGTGGAAGTTAACTCCACTACCTAATTTTTTAACATACGTGCCTTCTCTTAGATCAGACTTAGTTGAGAAGTTTTCAAACGAATTAGCAGATGAGTTGGGAATTGAATGTATATGCGTTGTTCAAAAAATAAAAACTAACAAACCTCAAAAAAAAATGGAAAATAGCAACTTTAGATGTAAAAATTTAGATGGTATGTTTGATATTTCCACAAACATACCAAAAGAACCAATACTTTTGGTTGATGATGTTTATGATTCTGGATGGACCTTTTCTGTAATTTCAGCTTTATTGAAAAAATCTGGTTCAGGCAAGGTTTATCCTTTTGCAGTAGCCTCATCTTCGATTAACTAACCCTATGATTAATAAAAATACTCAAGCAATATTATTACTTTGTTGTCATTTTTCTAAGGCTAAAAAAGATGATCCTAGTCCTTTAACTCCGACTGAATTTAAAAGGTTTTCAATTTGGTTGTTTGAAAAGAAAATGAATCCAAGTTTTTTAATTGATGATTTTGAAAATATTGTTAGCTCATGGAGCGATCCTAAAGAAAAAATTTCAACTGAAAGGCTAAAATATTTGCTTGGTAGAGGGCTTGAAATGAGTTTTGCACTTGATAAATGGGCTAATACTGGTATTTGGATAATGACAAAAAAAGACCCTGATTATCCTAAGAGATTATTAGACAAGCTTGAGAATCTAAGTCCATCTATTATATTTGGTGTAGGAAGTAAAAAATTACTCGGTAAAGGGGGGTTAGCTATTGTTGGCTCAAGAAATATTAACAAAATAGATGAACAATTTACTTCACAAATTTCTAAAAAAATTGCAGAAGATGGGAAGAGTATTGTTTCTGGTGGAGCTAGGGGCGTAGATGAAACTGCTATGCTTTCTGCACTTCAGGCTGAAGGCACTGCTATAGGAATATTAGCTGATAGCTTACTTGAAAAATCTCTATCTGGAAAATGGCGAAAATATATTAAAAATAATAATTTAGTGCTTATATCTACTTTTTACCCAGAAGCTGGATTCAATGTAGGCAATGCTATGGCTCGAAATAAGTATATTTACTGTTTATCAGATGCTGCTTTGGTTGTTAAATCTGGAACGAAAGGTGGGACTATCACTGGGGCTATGGAAAATCTAAAAAAAGGATGGGCTCCGCTATGGGTTAAAAATTCAAATGATTCAAATATTGGTAATGCTTTGATTAACGAAGCTGGTGGTTTATGGTGTAATAGTAACGCAAAAGAGATTGACCCAGAATCATTTTTTACCTCTCAAAAGAAGTCAGTAGCTAATACTAAAGACGATGCAAAGAAACATTCAAGTCAACCAGAGCTTTTTTAAAATTAATAAACAGTAATAGGTACAAAATATCAATATTAATGCCATTCAATAGAGCCCCGACATCTTTGTAGATATTTTTTCCTTCATCAGCTCTCTGATTACATGGCTTTCATATAACTGCTTTAATATAGTTAGCATCCAAATAGCCTTATTTTATTAGCTCTCTTGCCTCAACTTTATCAGATGCTAAAACTCATCATGCCAATTTCCTGCATCTCTTTTGCGAAGATCAGGCTCACTCATTGACATTTTTTTAACAAAATTATATGAACTTCTTTTTGAGCGACCTTGCCACTGCTTTGCGACCTTTTTTTGCATAGAATTGAATCGATCTTTCCGAATATCACTATCTTCAAGAGAATCTACACATAAGCTAAATTTCATTGAATTATTTGCGTATATGCCGCTTGCCTCATCAAATTGATTCTGTTCATTTAAAATTAATGACTCATAGGCCATTGAGGCCTCCCAAAGATCTGCAACTTTTCGAACAACTTCTGTATTAATTTCTGTACTTTTTTCTTCTGCGATTGAAACAACATTTAAAGTTGAATTAACAACCGAGCTTCCATTCTCTTTTCCTGTCTCAAAGTCATCCCAAGTAATATGACTCTCAAATGGTAAATTAGAATCTTTAATATATTTTCCAATTGAAGCAAGTAGTGCAATTGATTTTGTTTGATTGAGCTGAAGGCTTCCAATACTAATTTGATAAAAATTACCAGATTTTATTACCTTCATTTTTGAAAGACATTTAAGTTCAACTGAACTTGGATGATGG
>Ga0075445_10000965_pt1 | contig 15059 bp, 11 predicted proteins | sample CoawatmetaG02DNA_FD_72350 | JGI IMG/M metagenome (GOLD analysis project Ga0075445, IMG submission 72350) | Marine microbial communities from the West Antarctic Peninsula - Coastal water metaG029-DNA | ecosystem: Environmental > Aquatic > Marine > Coastal | place: Atlantic Ocean: West Antarctic...
AGAAGAATATGATGCTTTAAATAAAACAACCCCTAAAAATATTAAGTGGGAAACTTTTACTGAAGAAGATGATAACACTATAGGAGCACAAACATTAGCTTGTGTTGCGGGAGCATGTGAAATATGAGTATAACTTATAGTCCTATTATGGGAATACATTTAGGTTTTGAATTTTATGATGGAGAAATAGATGGTCATGAAATAGGTTACTTTCTAGTAGATATAATTGTTATTAGAATTCAATTTGCGTGGTATAAAGGATGAAGATAGCAATTATAGGAAGTAGAAGTATTACAGATGATGCTAAGGTTCTTCAAACTATACATAATTATATAATAGATAATAAACCTAGTGTAATTTTAAAGAGTGCTGGTAAAGGTATAGACCCTGCTATAGACCATTTTGCTAAGGCTAATGAAATTGATACAATAAACTTTGTACCTTATCATTTGTTAGATACTCAAGCTAATTTTAATAGTAAATACTTTTTTGTACGTACAAAACAGATATTAAATAATGCTGATAAGTTATTAGCAATATGGGATACACATAGTAAAGGTACTGAGTATGCAATTAAGTATGCACAAAAGCTAGGTATACCTGTTAAGGTTGTAAAAATTCCACCACAAAAAAATGAGTTTGTACGTTTTTAAATAGAAGATACTAAAGCAATTAGTCCAAAAACTATAGGAGATACGGGTAAAACTGCTAACAATGTTAAACCCGTGGCTATTTGTTTAGCCATTTCTGAACTGTTTTAGTTTCATAAATTCGTATGCATGTCCATACAATAGTAAATATAGCTGCAACATGAGGAAGTACATCAGCTAGAGACCCTAAAAGAACTCCTATAGATGTAATATCTAGAGCATGGATTGTTTCTGGGTCTTTAACTGGATTTTGCAAGTTGTCCTCCAAAGTAGAACTCGATTATAATAGTTGCCCATTGGAAAATCTCATCAAACTTATAGAGACCTGTAACTGTTTCGAGAGTAGTACCCCCACCAAACTCAATTAATCCAAGTAAATTTACGCCTTCATAGGCTACAGGAATGATTGTTTCTATACCAAAGACACCTGCAAGAGGATATATAGCTACTAAAGCTAGTATAACCACAATAAGAAACCTTCTATTCCAAGCCGCCATGGATGACTCTTTGTTAGATTGATTTCTAGCATTATTTATAGCTGTATTTTTAGCACCCATTGATTGAAGTATAAGCTTCTGTTCATCATGTGCCTGCTTAGATTTAATTGCAGTTAGCTTAGCAAAAAAACCTAATCCTATTGGTATTAAGTGTGTTAATAAACTAATCATCTAGGTTCTCCAAGTTAAGTTTAAAAGTAGCACCAGTACCTTCTGATGATCCTAAATGTTGAGCTACTTTTCTTATAGCTCCGTAACTAATTTTACTTATACCCTCTTGTTCTATATCTGCTTGGACAGTATCCAATTTTTCTCCTATGGACTTGTCTTGATTTTTTTCTTTAGCATCATTAAAATTAAATCTATCTTCTATATCATATCCACCATCTTTATTAAGTTTAAATCCATACTGTCCTAGTGTTTTTTTTACTCTTTCTTCAGGTTTAAAAAATATATCAGTTACTTTTTTTATATTATCTCCTGTTCTTTCAACAGATGTGCTACCTCCAGGGTAATCTTTGTACTCTATAATACCTCCTTCTTTCATACTAGGATTATCTTTAATCTTTTTTTTAATACTTTGTTTTATAAAATTCATATCACTTTTAGCAAAAAAATCATTACCATAAACAATATTGTCTTGATTTGATTTTACAACAGAATTCATAAAAACATCTCCAACTAAAGCTTTTACAGGAGATGGTACTAAATCAATATTATTAACTTCTTTCATTCTATCTATTAAGGAAATTACTTTTTTAGAGTCTGCCATATTAATCCTTTACCAATTGTGGATAGTATGTATCTATAAACAACTCCCAAGACTCTTTAGTTTTTTCTTTACCATTAGCCCATAACTGTAGTTTATATTGTTTATTAATATAACTTAAAACTTGATTAGTTTTACGTACAGATTCTATAGCATCCACTTTTTGTAATTCTGGAATGCTATCCATATTTTTTATACTAGCAGAATATTCTCCAACAACGGTCTCATTAAAATTAAATTGTTCTGCTGCTCCTGATTGTATTAGTTTAACTAGATTACTTTGTACAGCAGTAGCAGTTCTAGCATTTAACAAATCTATAGACGTAGGTAACTCCTGATCTATAGTAGTTCCTTGTTTAGCTATTCTTGTCATAAGAGCTTCATTATCAGGATTAAATATAACTTTACTTAAATCATCTAAAGTAGTAAGAGCAGCTGTATTTGTTAGTTGAGAATTATTTGGGTTTACCCATCTTATTCCTGTAGAAGTAATAAGTTCTTCAATATTTTGATCTGACTGAACTTGAGAAGTCCCTGTTTGTACTTTATTAATTTTAATTGCTGTATTTAAAACATCATTAAATGCCTTTTTACCTGGAATAGCATTACCATAAAACGAATTTAAGTCAGGGTACTTTTTGTCAAACATTTTTTTAGTTATACCATCTGATATTTCTTTTGTTCCTATAATAAGAGCATTTAAAAAGAGTGCTTTTTGTTTAGAATCTCCTGCTGGTAGTTTATCTAAAACTGATGTCAGAACTTGAATAGTTGCTACATTAGAAGGACTTATATACTTCATATTTTCAGATTCATCTATAGCTTTTGCTGTTGTAAGAGCATAGCTAAAAGCTTCTGAAGCATCTTTACCATTTCTCCATGTTTTAGTACGTGTAAGAAGACCATTTAAAGAGTTATTATACATATCAAATTTAGGTTTTATTCTTGGGTCATCTATAAATCTTCCAAATCCATTTTCACTGTCTAAGAATTTAAATTGTTCTTGTTCTATTTTAGTTTGAAGTTGATTTATTAAACCAGGAAATTTTGTAGGGTTCTCAGCATCTGGATTTTTTGTAGGATCAAATAATTCTAATGCATATGCACGTAGTTCTTGACTACTTTGAATAATAAGTTTAGTATCTAACCTTTGATTTACCATAGAATCGGCTTCTTTAGCAACATCTTGGTCTCTACTTTTATTGGCTAACTCCTCAGCTTCTGTCATACTAAACTCTGTTCGTTGTTCTTGAAATCCTAACTCTGTTCTAGGAAAATCAACTGAACCATCTTCTAATTTATATACTTCTGTACCAAATTTCTTTGCTTGATCAAAAATATAAGCTTCTAATTTTGCTTGAGATTTTGCCCTGCCAGCAGCAATAGCATTTTCATTAGCTGTATCTGCCGCATAAATATTACTAATACCAGAATTTGCTAATAACTGTTTAGAATATTTAGTAATAACATCAACTCTACCTGGATTATTTTTAATTGCATCTTGTAAAAGTTCTTTTATTCTCATTTGACTTTGAAAAACTGTCATTTTTCCTTGCTTAACACCATTAGTAATTACTTTAGATTTATTGCTTACATCTGATAAAACCCCATTTAATTTTATATCACCTTCATTAGGTTCTACTTTGTCTTGTTGAACAAAAGGTAAACTATTCCAAGAAACACTCTGGTCTTTATATGCATCTATTTCACCTAAAAGATTTTCTCCTACATCTGTTTTAACCTCATAGTCTTTATAATCATCATAAACAGTAGCACCTAATTGTGTAGCTTTACTAAGTAACATTAAGTTAGCTTTAGCTTTTTCGCCTTCAGTAGTATTTACTATTGGTTTATCTACAGCAAAATTTACATTTGTATCTGTATTTAAAGAGGTTGCGTATTTTTCATTCTGTTGTGCCATAGTTATTCCTTATTGTCTATTGGGGTGTCTATAAATATTTTATCATACTCTTTCTTTCCTTCTGGAGCATATTTCTCAAGCCAGTTATTAATATCTCTATCATTTTCCATAGACTCTGAAATGCCAGTTTCTATCATAAGATCTAGTAAGTCTTCTGCTCCTGAGCCTTTAAATTTTCTACGTTCAAGAGAAAGAACTTTGTCTACTACTCTTTCATGTTCTACTTTAGTCCACTTTTGAGCTTCAGACAAACCTAATAGTAACCAAGGCATATCATTTTCTAAATTACTTATAGCTTCAGGTAGACCAATATCACCATTTCTATATTTATCTGCCCATGTTGTATAATTTTGATGTAAAAGTTTAGCATTTTCTTCCATCAGTGTCTTTCTATCTAGATTTTTAAATAAAGATTTATAATAAGCATTACCTTTTGGGTCTCCCCAACCAAGAGCTACTTGCCAAATATCTGATTCTTCAAGATTATAAAGCTTAGCACCATTTTTATTAGTTACCCAGCCTTCATTTGCATGAATTACTAAAGCTTTTTGAATATCACTAACAGATTTATAAGCACTAAGAACAGCTACAAAAGTATCTTTAACTTTATCTGCAGTACCTTTAGCCCCTATAGAAGAATCTGGTACAGTCCAAATAAACATAGCCTCATTAATTTTAGCTGCTATCTTACCTGGAACTGAAAGGGAAGCAATACTTGGATTAGTTTTATCATTTTTATCAAACAGTTTATAAAGTTCTTTTGCTATTTGAAATAGCCCTATATCTCTAGTTGCCATTCCTTCTGACAAAACAAAACCTGATGGTGCTTCTTTACCAGTTATTTTAAATGCTGATTTCCACATCCAATCTGCTACTCCACCCTCTAAATTAGATAAAAATTGAGGTAATGAATCTTGATAATTTAATTGACCTTGTTTACGAGCCTCTGCTTTAGGATTTTTAATTCCTTCTTCAGCAAATTTTTCTTCATCATTTTCAAGTAAGTTTACAGCTAATATAGTTCCTATAGCTTTTACATATAAACCCCAAATAGGTAAGTTTTCTGTTCCCCACATTATTGATTTACCTACAAACAATTTACCTCTTTGTACGTTTGATAATCCAAAACCTCCTTCATGTAAAGCTGCTACTGTAACCTTATGATTATACTGTAAGAAAGTCATTATTTGTCCAAGAGCATTATGACTCCAAGGCATAGCTCCAAACTTAGTCATACTACCTTTAAAGTTATAAGCATTTGTTGCTACTTCTGCTCTATACTTATCTTCCCACCAATTTTTTCCAGGGTTTCTCTCTTTAAATGTAAGTATTGAATAAAGTATACTTACAACTGAAGTCATAGACTCAGATTGCTTAAAGCCAATTACTCTACCAACATTACCTGGAGCACCAATTACGCCTTTAAATGCTCCTGTTGCTTTGTCATAAAACTTTGGATTTAGTAATACTTCAGATTGAGTCATTATTTCAGAAATTATTATATTTTTATCTACTTGACTTAGAGTTCTATTAATTTCTCGAATTAAATAAGGGATTTCTATGTCAGTCCATCCAGAAAACTTTAATGCTGCTGTTATTTTTTTGTTCCAACCTTCAGCTCCGGCTTTTAAATCTGGATGTGTAAGTAATGGTGAAGCTCTTAAAATTAATGCATCTGACATTATCTTAGGAACTATTAAAGGATCAGCTTTTAAACCTGATGCTACAGTTGCTTCAATAGCAGGAGAAAGTTGTAAAAGTAATTGTTTAATAGGAGAGCCAGCAATTACTAAAGTTGAAATACTTCTTTGTAAAAGCATAGCTGAAGAGGCAGACTCATTTCCTTCACGTCTTAAAGATATAGAAGTCTTTCTTGCCCTTTGTCCTGGAATAAATTCAATTATATCAGATAAATAATGTAATATTTTTTGTTTGGCTATATCAGAAAGACCTACCTCAACTTCTCCTAGTCTACGAGAATACGTTTCATATTGATTTTTTGCTGTATTTAGTTTATTAAGTAGCTCTTTAGTAAGTGTTGTTTTATCTATACTTTTACCTATTTCACTTACACTTCGTGGATAACGTCCTCCAGCAGGTAAAAATTCTTTAAACTCTTCTACAAATTGTTTTTTAAACAAATCAAAAGCTTGAGAATTTAAATTACGTTTCATTGCATTATTCGCATTTTCAACCATAGCTTTAAATTCATCTTTAATATCAGTTCTTCCTACCATGTTTTGATTCATATCTTTAGCATTTGCTAACTCAGAATCATAAAGAACTTGTCCAGCTTCTTCATAATTAAACATTTCTTTTGGAGAGCTTTCTGAAGCTTGTCTAGAATATATAACATAGTCTTTATATAAGCTACTGTTTTTAAGTTTATTTACTATTTTTAGTGCTTCTTTTTTTGTTGAAGCCCTTGCAATAGACTGTCTTCGTTTTTGTAATACTGCAAGTGTTCTAGCTTGATTTTCTGTAACAGGCTCAGCTCTTTTAGAGCTAGGGTTATATTTACCTCCTACTATTATACCTTGAGGACTAGTCTGTGTTCTATAGTCATAAAGAAGAGTACCATTTTCTACAGCCTTTAATGGAACTATATCTACAAAATGTAGACTAGCATCAACTTGTGGAAGATACCCTTTACTTAAAGGAAGAAGGTCTCCAGCTAATACACTAAGTTTACTTGTAGTAGGGTCAATTACTCCATAAGTATAGTCATTAAAATCAGGAAGGTCTGGATAAGTTTCTTTTATAGAACCTAATGAATCTTCTTTATAAAAGTTTTGTTGTTCCATTGGTTTTTTAGTACTTACACTATAAGCACTTGCAAAATTAGACGCTAGACCACTTACAGGTTTACTTAGTTTAACTAAAATTCGACCTTGTGTATCTACAACTTGTCCTTTATTATTAGCTAAAGATAATTCTTTACTATACTCAAAATTAATTACTTTAGTATCTGATAAGTTCATTACTTTTTTTACATTTGCTGTGATCCAAGGAATGTCTATAGTACGTAGTTCAGTTACTAAACTTCCATCTTCTAGTATTTTATCTATTTCTAGTGTAACAGGATTATTTTTTTCTGATACTACACGATCAGATACAGGAGCTATTAACCTATTAGATATATTTTCATAAGCTCCTAAATTATAACCTTCTTCTGTTAGTCTATTAATTTCATATTGATTCATTACTTTTCTTGTTAATCTAGTTAACTGTTCAAAAGCATTTGCAGCTTCTCTAAGAGCTGGTAATTGTTTAACAGAAGTAATTCTAGTCCTTTCTAAAAGCTTAGAATAATTTATAGTAGGACTAAACAATGAAAACAACTGTACATCAGTATAATCATTTATAGATAACCCATTTTTCTTCATATCTCTAAGAAGATAGTCAAGAGCATTTTTATTTCCATAAGAAGCAAAAACATTAATAATTTCATTTTGCATTCTTGAACTTAAATAATCATTTTCTAAAGCTAAATCAGTAAGTTCTCGTGTAACCCACTTAGCTTCTCTCATGTTATTATGTATCCAAGAAAAAACGTCCCAATGCTTTATTCTTGTATTAGGATTATATGTTATAGATTTACCTGGAAACCAATTAAATTTAAGATTACCTATTTCAATAGGAGATAATCCTTGTATAATTACATTATAATCTGTTTTAGTTTCTAACACTATTTCAAATTGATTAGTAGTATCTTTAGAAAATTGATTTTTAAACTCTTTAAGAGCTATTCTATTTATTCTATTTTCATAAGAAGCCTTATTTTCTACTTTAGGATTAGCTGGATTTCCAGCATGAGCTATTTCATGTTTTAAAACAAAGTCTACCCATTCATTTTCTGTTTTAAAAATATCTGGTAAAGCCGTAACTCCTTCTACTTTAGGAGATAACCAAGGTTTATCCTTAAACCCTTTTTTAATTGCAGGTACATTAAGTATAATTTCAAGAGGTTCGCCATTAGATTTACGTCTTAAAGTTGCATTAACATCCTGTATTAAAACACTTTTATTTGGAAGAGCTACAGTTCTACCTTTTTTAGTAGAACCAATTTTAATTGGTATAGATAAAGTTTTTTCTGGAACTAACTCTTTTGTTTTACCTTTTATTATATTATAAGCAGGCAATTTTATAGTTGCTGTTGCTCCAGGACCAGCCTCTATACTTTCAATAGCAGTCATTATACCTCTGTCTTTATTAAAAGTTTGAGAATTATAATATACTTTTCCAGTATTTAAGTCTCGTATATATACTTTTGATTCAACAAAAGGTTTTTGTATCATACCCTTTTTATTTTTTTTACTTATAGGAACAGGAAACTTTCTAGTACCTTCAGGTAATTTACTTATTTCATTTATATTATTTAAATTAGGATCATTAATTAATTTATTTAATTTATCAATAGCATCTACTTTATTAGTAATAGGATTTCCAACTTGATCTGCTCTAAAAACTAAATCTGAATTTAAATTAGTAGCATTTATACTAACATTAGAATGACTTGGACTATAATTATTATAAGTTGCTATATTATTAAGTAGTGGTTTAAGTTGTCTTACAAGAGTATAATCAACTGCTTGGCTTAAAGACCTACTCTTTGTTATTGCCTCATTATAAATACTTTGAGCAGAAAGATCTACTGGTGTAGGATTAGTTAAAATAACATTAGGGTGAGGTAGTGAAGATGTATTTCTAGATCCATAACCAAAGTCTACCCATGAATTAAAGAGCTCTGCTTTACTTACACCAAGAGCTAGACCTGTAGTTGAACCATCAGGTCCATCTAAAATTTCTTTAGATATTACTGAGGCTACGTCAAGATTAGCATTAGCAGTAGTTTGTATAGGAGAGTCTGGATTTACACTAGATTTATCTGAAGCATATATAGGAGAACCTTCATCAAAGGACTCTTTATACTTGTCTCTCCAATTTGGATTAGTTGCATCTTGTCCAGCATCTCTTCTAGCAAACTCACTTTCTTTAGTAACAAGATCCTTACCTTTTCTTTTAGGAATAATTCCTTTAATTGCTCTAGTAGGTGCAAATATAAGAGCAGCTTCTACTAAAGCTCTAGAAGTTCCTGGACCTGCAGGAGTTTTTTCTTCTACTTTTTGCATTGCTAAATGAATAAGCTCCCCAAATTTTGTTATTAATTGTCCAGAGGGAGACTTCAATCTTTCTTCGGTAGTAATATTTAATGCATCAGACTGTCTTTCTACTGTAGACCTTCTATCTGGTTCACCTTTTTTAAACCTTGCATTTATAAAGTCAATACCATCTATATCTAACTCTCGCGCAAGTAGCTGCGCAAATGTAAAAAGTGGAGTTGCAGGAGTAATTCCTTGTAAATTATAGGCTGCTGTATCATACTTACTTTGATTTTTTATTAATAATTCATCAAAAGATAACCCTTGATTCTCATCTAAATCTGGAGTTTTTGCTACTGCTTTTATACCTTCTTCTGTAAGATCACCTGTAGCTTGTACATTTTTTAAGAACCCATCAGGATTATTAGTTAACTTTTGTATAAGTGTTGCTTCTCCTGCAAGAATAGCAGCAATATTATTGTTAGATAATAAAGCTGTAAACTCTTCTTTAGTTAAACTTTTTAATTCCTCAACAGATGTAACTAAGGGATCTTCAATAGCCTCTACAAACTTAGTTCCTAAATAATTATTTTTAACTAAGCTTTGAAAAGTAGGATAAATAACTTGTAGTTCACCTACAGCTCCACCAGAACTAATCTCATTGTTAGTACCAAACGTTGTTTCTGCAGAATAAACTGGCTTTAAGGCTAATAAAATATGTTTTGAATAAATACCATGTTTTTGTTGTAAAGATAGTAGTTCATTACTAAAAACATCTTTACCTATATCAGTAACTATTTCTGTAAGATTATTCCAATTGTCTGTAAATATTGGATTATATTCACTGCTGTTTGGATCAAGTCTTTTCTCTGCTAAGTCAGCATTTTTAAGCCATGTAATACCATTAGGACCTTTTTCAGTATTATAAACACGTTGTATATATTCATTACTAACTTTATTTTCTTTTACTGTATTTCTATCTATAACTTCTAAAGTAATAGAATTATTAGCTATTAAGTCTAAAAGATTTTTTGAATTTTTATCAAGGTTAGTATTAAATCCTTTTAGGTCTTTATATACTTTTTCTTTAATAGACTTAAAAGATATTTCTCCAGGAGAAGCTCTATCTAAAAGTGCATCATAGTAATCTGCTGCTGTAGCTGTTGTATAAGTACCAAAAGTTAGTAAAGCCACTCCTGCTTTTATAGCAAAGTCTTCAACATTTAATCCTAATATTGCTACATCTTTAGAAGATGTTTCCATTGCCTTTGATAATGCATCTTTTGTTTTATTTACATTACCAAAAGTAAAGGCATCCGAAAGTTTATTAATAAGAGTAACTGACTCTTCATCAGGAACTTCTGGTATAGAAAGTTTAATCTTTTCTATATTTTTTTCTTTTATTTCTTTTTGTTTTATTTCAATAGGAATTAGTTGGTTTACACTAATATTTTCTATGTCATCTTTTAATGTCTTTATTTTATTAACTTTACTAGCAGCATTACTTTCTGTATTTACTTTATCTAAAACTTCTATAGCTGCTTTTTGTATTTCATTATTTTCTGGAATATCTATTGGTACAAGGGTTTTAATACTTGATTGATATTTTGTTTTTAAATCTGAAGATATATATCCACCAGTAGCATATAATTCAAGAGCATTCTTTTTTTCTTGTTTATCTATATCAGGATCAGAAATAATACTATTTACAATGCTTTTGTTTTGTACATTTTGATCTTCTTTATATTTATTAATTGCTAAATCTTCAAGCGGAGAGGTGCCTTCGTTTAATAGTTGTGCTTTAGTTTCTGTGTAGGTTACTTCAGGATCAGCATCTGTAGCTGCTGCTGTATAAAAAGCTTTATTAGATGCGTCACTATCACTAAAAACAAACTTAGCAGCAGTTTCTTCTGGTAATTCTAAATTTTCTTGAAATATAAGAGCCATGTATGTCCTAAGCTATTGGAGTTAAAGATCTAGAATAGAGACCTCCGTCTCCTCCAGAAATTGTTTTAAATATATTCATTCCAGCAGTTGTAATATTCCCTGCTCCTGAAGCAAATCCTTGAGCAGTACTTCTATCAGTTCCAGCTTGACCAATTATATTAGCTTGGGTTGATAAGTCTGCAGCAAAACCTCTTGAAACATTTAAATCTCCAATTACTGAAGCATAATCAGTGTTTAGAGCTCCTTGAGTTCCAACATAACTAGAAGTTCCTGTACTACTAAATCCAGAATTAGCAACTAAGTTTCTACCTTGCATAATCATTTTTTGTTGATTTTTAGCATTAGCTACATTTCTTGCATTTACTTCTGATATTCTTTGTCTAGTTTTATTTTCTTCTACTTTTGCATCAGCAATTACTTGATTATAACTAGCAGCTTCAGTTGCGTATTTATTTTGTTGAAACATACCTCCAGATTGCAGAGCAAAACTTCCTGTTGAAAAAGGATTAGCTTTTACATAATTAAATGCTGAAGAGGCTAGTTTACCTGCAAAGCTACTTCCAAAAGCACTAGTAGCAGTTCCTACTCCTCCTGCTGTAGTAAATGCATAACCAGCAGGACCAGCAGCCGGTGCTGCAGCTCCCATAAGATAAGCTCCTCCATAGTAAGCAGCTGCTGCTACTACTGCTACCTTTGCTATTGTTTTAACTGCCTTTCCCATTTTATAACTCCTTTTTTGTTAATATTTGTTCTACACCATCTGTTGTTGTTACCATAAGTCCTGTTGGATTAAGTCCAAACATTTGATTAAATTTTACAGCTTTTTTATTATCACATAATCCATAAAATTCCTTAATCCCAGCCTTTTTAATTTCAGGTATAATTACATTATCCCAAATCTTTCTATATCTTTTATAAGTAGAAACTTTCCAATCTTCCATTTCCATATGCATAAGATAAATATTAAGGTCTTCATTATAAGACATACCTACAAAAGTTTTAGTTTTTTCTTTATATAAATATTCTATATCCATTTATGCTTTTGTTAGTGCTGTAGCTTGAACTGTCCAACCTAAAAGTTGCATATCTTTACCTACTTCTGATTGTATTTTTAAACTCAATGTCTTTCCAGAACCTCTTAATTTATTTTTAGTTGTTATAACAGCTGCTCCATTATCAAATGTATCTGTTGCTCCTGAAGGTGTATATAAACGAAGGAGTCTATAAGCTTGAAACTCAGTTCCCCATTTTCCACTATTTGCAGAATTAGCCCAGTTCCATTGTGACTGTACTAAACATGATGACTGGTTATCTAAAACAAAACTAGACCCACTAGCTGAGAACCCATCTTCTGTTTTATTAAAGTAAAAGAATATGTAAGGTACTTGTTTACGTTTTGTAGAATCTTTAAATAATTCATACCCCGTAACTAAATAACTTGAGTAGTTAACTCCTCCTCCAGCACCACCAGCTGTAACCCAGTCTTTAAAGGTAGTATTTTTATATAATGAAACTGTAAACTGTGTACCTTTAAAAGTTAAAAACCTAAACCCAGATGTTCTATTTACTTGTATATCTTCTGTAACAATAACTGAAGTACCCGCAGTATTAATAACAGCATTACCATCAGTTACTTCTACACCTGTTGCTGTTGAAGATACTGCATATCCTGGAATATCTATATAAGCAGTTACCCAAGGAGAGTTAGAAGACAACTTTTCAATTTTTTGAGGGTACCATGCTTTTAAGGATAAGTCTAAAACTAATTCTTTATTATAATCATTAATATAATTTGCAGTACTATAAGCATCTGTATCATTATATAACCACCTTAATCTATTTTCTTTTTCATCATAAAAACCTTTACAATTATTTTTACCTAAATCAGGAATATCAATAAAAAACTTTTGTATAGAGCCTAATGAAATAGATTCAGCTTTAAATCGTCCTGATGTAGAATCAGGAGCTAATTGATATATACCTGCTTTTGACCAATAAATATAGTTTCCATTAACATTAACTATAGACTCACCATTTGATACACCATTTGTAGATATCTTATTTAATTGGAAAGAGTTAGCATTAAACCCTCCAGTATCTCCATAGATCTCCCACACGCCATTTTCTGCAAAAACTAATAGTGACTGTTGAGAAGAAGCTAATTTAACAATCTGAGTAATCTCAGGTATTTGTATAGTTCCACCATCACTTGCAACTAAAGCATTAACTCCTGGTGCAGTAGGGTCGGAAGCTTGATGAGCTTTACCTAGTTGATCATCTGTTGTTACAACTTGTGTAAAAAAGATATAGCCCGAATAATTAGGAGATATAGCATCTCCACCAGTAACATCAGAAGCTACTCCTGAATAAAATACTCGTTGAGCATAAGAAGCAACAGTCGTAAGATTACCCTGCTCTAAATCATTAGGTAAAGAGAGACCTGTTAAAGTACTTCTTTGAGATCCTCTAATAAAAGCATCAATTACATTACTGCCTCTACTTACAAAGTATTGTGAAGTAGAGTTTTTAAGTAATGTTTCTGGATCATATTTTTCATAATCCTCATCAGCAGCATTACTTATTTTACCAAAAGTCCAAGAGTCACCATTACTAGGATATAATCCAAGTTCTGTATGTGTAAAATCAATTGCATCTGGTGTTCCTGACTCAGCTGCAGAAACAATAGTTGTATTCCACCCTTGGTTTCTAAGGTTATATCTATGAGCAGCAGAAATACTAGAAGGTCTTTCTGAGATAGTTAAACCATCATCAACTCCCCAAATATCCCTTACATAGATATCAATTGTTGATTGAGTAACTGCTCCAGTAGCTTTATTATAGGCTAATAAAATAGGCTGTTCTAATTGAGAACCAACAATAATCATTTTATTATTAATAATAGCTGTTTCTAGTTTACCATTAGAAACTCCACTAAGACTTATAAAATTACCACTGTTTAAAAAATTATTACTTGGATTAGCAGATAATAAATTAATAAACCAAAGTTTTTCATTTGACCTTACTACACCAATAGCTACACTAGCATCACCAGCAGGTGAATCCCATTTAAATAAATCTTGTCTTCCAGAAGCTAACTGACTAGCTGATTGTCCTGTAGATTTTAAAGCATAGAGATTTTCATAGTCAATCCCTAGTCTCCTTGAACGTGAACCATCTCTATTAAGAACAAAGTTTTGTTCATCAATAGAAGCATTATCAGGAAAAGTAAGAGGACTTGCCTCTGTAATTAACCCTTTAACAAAGGTATTATATGGTTTTTCAAGGCTTGTTGCCATTTAAATTTCCTGAGATTTTTTAGCTTGTTTTGCGTAATACTTTTCTTTAGCTGTTTCTTCTATTTTGCCTTCTTTTAAATTTGCTAAATAAGATAATACTGCTGTATCTACTAAATTTAAAGAGGTATACATACCTGATAGTTCTTGAGGTAACTCTCCACCACCAGACCATTGTAATTTATAATGTGCTGTTCCTGGATGTATACGAGCTTCAAGTTCTTTAGTTCCTTTAGTTTTATAACTTCTTATTATATTTTTATCCATAGTTTTTTGATTTACCTTTAGTTTTTTTAACTACTTTCTTTTTCTTTTTTACTACTGGTGATTTATATTTCATTTTCTTTTTTTTCCCATATTGTTGAGCATTTATAAATGCAGATGTATTACCAGTGTTTGCCATATTATTTCCTAGTAATTAGGTTTTTTATTTGTAGAACCATGTCTACCATAGTTTGGATAAGAGATTCCATTCTTTAGTCTCCAAGCATCTTGACTCATTCTACGTCTTTGGGAAGTAGCTGTCTGTTCTGCTTTAGGATTAGCCATTTGTTTAAGTACAACAAAAGCTGTTGACTTAGCTTCAGCTAATAAATAACTAAATAGTTGCACAGGAATATCTGGAATAAATGCATCCGATAGCGTAAAGGCTACTGAACGTTTACCATGACACTGTGTTTTTGAAGACTGTAGTGTACTATCTAAAGAAGATAAATAAGAATCAAATACTAAAGACTCATCATCAAAAGAGGTAAAGCACTGAGGTTGTTTATTTTTAAGAATATTAATAGTTATACCTGTAGGGTCTGTTACTTTTAAAACTGTAGCTGTAGCAGTACTATCTCTAGCATCAGTAAGATGCATAAACTCTTCTGGAGTT
>Ga0075445_10000970_pt1 | contig 15029 bp, 14 predicted proteins | sample CoawatmetaG02DNA_FD_72350 | JGI IMG/M metagenome (GOLD analysis project Ga0075445, IMG submission 72350) | Marine microbial communities from the West Antarctic Peninsula - Coastal water metaG029-DNA | ecosystem: Environmental > Aquatic > Marine > Coastal | place: Atlantic Ocean: West Antarctic...
CTTCAATATGTTCACCATTTACGAAATGCGTTAAATTTTGCATTAAAATCTCCTATTAAATATTTCTCAATCTCTTTTAAACTGCAAAATTACAATATAAAGAGTAAATATTACATAGTTCACATGCAAAAATGCAAAGGTTGCTTTATGCTTAACTGGGATGACTATAGAATTTTTCTCGATGTTGCACGATCTGGCAGCTTATCTGCTGCATCCGCAACGTTAAAAATCGATCCAGCTACAGTTGGGCGACGTATCACTCGTCTCGAGAAATCTTTAGGCTCAAAATTATTTAATAAATTACCACGTGGATATCAGCTCACACAAGCAGGCAGTGACCTGCAAGAACATATCGAGCATATTGAACGTACTGAAAAGAAAGCACGTGGAGCACTTCAAAAAGCGTCCGCAACAATTTCTGGCAGCTTTCGCATTGGTGCACCAGACGGCTTATCTAATTACGTGTTACCCATTGTGATTGCAAACATCCAAAAACAGCATCCAAATTTAGATATTCAAATATTATCTTTACCAAGAGTATTTAACCTATCAAGACGAGAAGCTGACCTAGCAATCATGGTAACCCCTCCAAAGACTGGGCGATTTCTTATAAAAAAGATTGTTAATTACCACTTACATTTAGCAGCTCACGTTGACTATCTTAAAAAATCTGCACCAATACTGTCAAAAGCTGATTTAAAAAATCATACAATAATTGGATATATTCCTGATTTAATTTTTGATCCTACTTTAGATTATATGTCTGAGGTAACACCAGATCGAATTCCAGATTTATCTTCAAATTCTGTTGCAGTTCAAATGCAAATATTAAATTTAGGAGCGGGCATAGGATTTGCACACGATTTTGCATTAGCTCATTTTCCAGGGATTACTCCTGTGTTAAAAACAATAATTCACCAAGAGCGTGCATTTTATATGGTACGTGATCGTGACGATCGTGCGTCCGAGCAATCAAACTTAATAGCTTCTCTTCTGGATCAAGGTATAAAAATAGAAGTAAAACGTCTCGAAACTCTAGCTTATAAAATCAAGGATAAAAAATGACAAAATCTAAAATCAACATAACTGATTATACATATCTGATTGGTTCTGAAATTGGAGTATCTGAGTGGATTACTGTTTCACAAAAAATGATTGATGAATTTTGTGATATTACAGGAGATTATCAATTCATTCATAATGACCCAGAACGTGCAGCATCTCAAACGCCTTTTGGTGGATCAATTGCGCATGGTTTTTTAACTTTATCATTAATTACAAAAATGTATAAAGATACAACACCTATAATTTCTGGACATGAGTTAGTCATAAATTACGGGCTCAATCGTATACGGTTCTTATCACCAGTACTAAGTGGTGCTAGAATTCGTGGTCGCATTACTCTTGGTAAAGTAGAGACACGCGGATCAAGTCAGATCTTGACAGAAAATAAAATCATTGTTGAAATTGAGGGTGGCGAAAAACCCGCTATGTTGGGTACTTGGGTAACTTTATTAGTTAAAGATACCGTGTGATATTAGCTTTTATTTAAAATTAAAAAGCCCACGCTATTAACGTAGGCTTTTAAACTCAATGGCGCGGTTGACGGGACTCGAACCCGCGACCTCCGGCGTGACAGGCCGGCACTCTAACCAACTGAGCTACAACCGCCACTCATTGAGTAGCGGCTTATTAGGACGCGGAGCCTTATGGGTCAAGCATGTATTTATAGAAAGATGAAAAATACCTGATTTAATTTTCTATTCCTATTTTTATAGTTTTCAACTCGAAAATTATACTTAATTCACATGTATATCATCTAATTCTTAATTCTTAATTCTTTAAATAATAATTGTTACACACAATCTAAAGAGTAATTTTGCAATATTATTACAATATTAAAAGTATTTATTTTCTTAATTCAGATAGTTAAACCTTCATTATTCCTATTGGCATAAAAGTTTTTGTCAGGCTAAGTCAGCGCAAAATATATGGAAATTTGAAGTGGCCCCAAAATCTGCAACTATCTCGATTTTAATGGGCGCTTTGTGCATGAGCTTTGCCGCATTATTTGTTCGATTAATTCAAAATGCTGATGGCTATCAAATCCTGTTTTATCGTGGCTTTCCACAATGTGGTATTGTAATTTTAATTGCATGTATCGCACGAGGCATGAGTATACGTAATTTTTTCACTTCAATTGACCGTACTGATGTATTATTGGGCATCACAATGTGTAGTGCCTTTTCATTTTATATTTTTGCACTATTAAATACATCAGTCGCATCAGCATTATTTATTTTATCAATAGCCCCTGTAGTAGCGGCATTACTTTCTTGGTTGTTAATTGGCGAAAAGCCTTCAAACCGTACCTGGGCAGCAATTTTTTTAGCACTAATTGGTGTAGCTATTATGGTTGGAGCTGGCTTATCTCAAGGGCGAATGCTCGGTAATTTTTTTGCGATAATTTCTGCATGTAGCTTTGCTCTTATGTTGGTAGTAGCTCGAAAGTCTAAAAAAACAGATGTATTAACCGGAAATTTTCTTGGAAGTGGGTTTGCTATAATTTTAATGGTAATTCTTGCCTTTACCATTGGGGATGGTCTTATAATAAGTACGTCAGATATGTGGTTATCATTTATTTTGGGCGCATTCACTATAGGACTTGGTATAGCTTTAGTGGCTTGGGGTGCTCCCTATTTGCCAGCAGCAAATGTCGGTGTCTTAGTTTTACTAGAAAGTGTAATGGCACCAGTATGGGTCTGGGTGTTTTTGGGGTACCCAATGGAAACCCAAGAAATATTTGGTGGATTGATGGTTTTATGCGCCGTTATTATGCTTTCTCTAAAAAAATTCATAAAATATTAATTATGCTACTACAAATAAAATTATTATGTCGATATACTGATACCCAATGATTTTTTATCGTATTTAAATTTGTAAAATATCATAATTACACTTATTATATTTAAACTAAGAAACAATTTTAAGGCTATTATGAAACATCCGTTTAAGTTCACACGTCGCCAATGGCTCACCTCTGCAATTGGATTTTTAGCGACTACAATTTCTAGCCCTATAACTGCACAAACCAAATTCCGTCGCATTAAAACCCAATATATTGCAACTCAGGCTCCAAGTGATAAAAGTTTTGGAACTGGTGCAGAAACGTGGGGAATCTGGAAGGTTGATCCTGGGCCTATTGGAGTTTGGCTAAAGTTTTATCAAGCTTTGCAAAAAGCTGGAAATATTGCTCCTTCTGGATGGCGTTTTAATATTGATGATTGGTGGCTTGATGAAAATGGCTTAATTATGAAAGCCCCACAGTTTCCAATGCCTCCTGGAGGATATTATGTTACAAATGGAGAAAAAAATATTTCATTATTAATGATAGGCAAGCCGGACAGTATGGGAAAACAAACATGGTCCCTGTCTGATAGTAAAACCATCGCAGATGTCACTCATGGCCCTTGCCGCTCGGCTCGTTACAGGCCGGATGGTGAAAAAGGTACCTGCTCGCCTGAATATGCTGACCGCACAGCTTTCCCACTCTCACCAGGCGAAGCCCCACCTCTTGTCATGGGATGTAATCGTGAAAAATATGCTGTGCTTATTGTTTTTGGAAAACAAACAGTGAGTTGATCAATTTTTAGGCTATGAAAAAAATATCCAGAACTAAGATTGAGTACGCATCTATGTAGAGGTCGGGGAACATACACAGATGCGTTGATTGATATATAGGTTTCTTCGAAAAAAATTCAAATTTAAGTCTTATATTTTATTGAACCTAAAATATTATTATTATTTATAAGCTTTAAGCACCAAATTTCTTATATAATTTCAATATAATAAATTGAAAAATCTGAATAATAAGCTGTATAAATAGAATAAAGCGACAAAAATTTTGATCACTAAAATAAATTATAAAAACTAAAGGAAATAAAATGGCAGATGATAATTTTGATAAAGATTTCGACAAAATCCATGATGCAATTGATGATACCATAAATAAATTAGAAGATACAGAATGCGAATTACCAGATGTAGCTTTTGTAATGCTAGTGGAAGCAGCAAATCTGATGGAACATTGTGGTTGGACTAAAGAAGAAATATCAGGAATGGTTATTGACTTTTTATCATCAGATGAATCTACCGCAGAATTACCTAAAGAAGAATAACTTATTTTGAAAATCTAGGCACACTAAATAATGTATAATTATGGCTGGAGTACCAAAAACTCTGGCCTCATTATCACTTTGGCGCCTTGAATTAATTCAAAAGGATTACCCAGATGAGATTTAACGAGATTAAATACCGTATCTGTAGAATGGCATCAATCATAGCAGTTTTATGGGTAATCATTGGATTTGCCGATCGATCGTCTCACAGTTATGAATTAACGAAATTTTTTATAAATATCATACAACCCGTATTATGTGTATTAGCTCTGAATTGGTTAGGTTATAATAAAACAACTTTGTGGATTAAGGATAAATAAGTGGTTTTATTTTAATAATTGTAAATTTATTTTCATATTCATAAAAATATTTTTAATATCACTGGTACAATAAAAGCTGTTAAAATAGCATTTAAACCCATGCCTAAGCCAGCAAACGCACCAGCAGTTGGGTGTACTTGAAAAGCCCTTGCTGTGCCGATACCATGAGCAGCCACTCCTACAGCCAGTCCACGCGCTCGCCAATCCTTAATACCAAGAGCATTAAGCAATGGCGTGGCTATAATTGCGCCAATAATTCCTGTCATTATTACTAAAACTGCTGTCAATGTAGGCGAACCACCTAATTGATCAGAAATTCCTATAGCTACGGGAGCAGTTGCTGATTTAGGGAGCAAAGATATTAAAGCAAAGTCACGAATTCCAAAAATATACGCAATTCCTAAAGCAGAGAGAATAGCCGTAAGAGATCCTGCAGTTAAGGCAGCTAATATAGGTAAAGTTGCACGCTTTATCTGTGATATATTTTCGAATAAAGGCATTGCAAGCGCTACGGTTGCTGGGCCCAGTAAAAAATGAATAAATTGTGCACCCTCAAAGTAGGTTTCATATTTAGTATCTGTCAACCAAAGAAGAATGGCTAGAACTGATACTGCTATCATTACAGGATTTACGTAATGTCGCCGATTAAAATAACGAAATGCAGCGTCACCTGCATAATAAGCACAAAGTGTTGCTGTTAACCAAAATAACGGTTCTTGGTTCAGATAACCCCAAATTTCAATAAAATCTTTCATTTAAGATCCTCAAAGCTTGGATTATTGTTAAGTAACTTTGCAACACCAACAAACACATAGGCTGTGACAGTTATAGTTAAAACTGTAGAACCTATTAATGCAAAGACAAGCCCAAGCCCTTGCTCACCTAAAACATTAAAATGTCCAATTATACCAACACCTGCAGGTACAAATAGAAGAGACAAATGGCTTAGTATTCCATCAGTTAATGGGCGTATTTTCTTTTGTAATGGAGTGTAAAAATGAAATGCGATTAGTAACGTAATCATGCCCCAGACTGGCCCAGGTAAAGAAAGATTTAAGGTTCTTGATATGATTTCTCCTATTAATTGACATATCAAAATTATCATAAAAGCAAAAGGCATAGCTAGAATCCTTAATCAAAATATTTTACTCATAAAGTCATATTATTAGGTAGAACGTTAAAGTGCTATTTAGTCTTGGTTTATAATTAGACGAAGCTTCTAATAATTTTTCCAACCTAAAATAGGCATATAAATCCTAAAGTAATCATACTGTCTATAAAAGCAGGGGTTTATATATAAATAAAGAGATTTAATGGTGGGTGATAAGAGACTCGAACTCCTGACATCTTCGGTGTAAACGAAGCGCTCTACCAACTGAGCTAATCACCCTACAAGTTGTGGTCTACCCAAGGTTTGATCTAGCTTCAAGTACCTTTTAACATCTATTTTAATTTTTTCTGCTCAAGTAAAAAAAAAGGCCGTACAACAAACTGCACGGCCTAATTTTATGATAGATTACATACTTAATGAGATAATTGGACTCCATGGGCATTTTCAGCACGTTTTGTCGCTGCAGCTTCTTCTGCTGCCTCATCCCATTCAATAGAAACAGGAGTAGAAATTAGTGCATGTTTAAGAACTTCAGTTACATGAGTAACTGAAATTATTTCCAAACCAGCTTTAACATTATCTGGAATTTCTGGCAAATCTTTTTCATTATCTGCTGGAATTAAAACAACTTTTATTCCACCACGTAGCGCCGCCAACAACTTTTCCTTGAGGCCACCGATAGGCAAAACATTACCGCGCAAAGTAACTTCCCCTGTCATTGCTATATCTTTACGAACAGGAATAGAAGTCAAAACAGAAACTATTGATGTCACCATACCAACGCCTGCAGAAGGTCCATCTTTTGGTGTCGCTCCCTCAGGGACGTGAACGTGAATGTCTAATTTATCAAATTGCGTGGGTTTAACTCCTATTTCAGGTGCAATTGAACGTACAAAAGAAGACGCTGCATCAATGCTTTCTTTCATTACATCGCCCAATGTTCCAGTAGTCTTCATCCGGCCTTTACCTGGTAATCTTAAAGCTTCAATATGTAGTAATTCACCCCCAACAGATGTATACGCTAAACCTGTCACTACACCAACTTGATCAGTTTCTTCTGCGAGGCCGTATTTAAATTTCTTAACCCCTAAGTATTCGCTTAATGTATCTTTTGTAACGGCAACAGACTTAGTCGTGCCTTTAACTATAGCAGTTAATGATTTTCGGCATAGCTTTCCTAATTCTCGCTCTAAACTTCTTACTCCAGCTTCACGGGTATAACGGCGGATCATTTCTTTTAAACCGTCGTCAGTTAACGAAAACTCATCTACTTTAAGACCATGGTTTTTAATTTGTTTACTTAATAAATGTTGCTTAGCTATCTCATATTTTTCATCTTCAGTATAACCTGACAATGGAATAATTTCCATTCTATCTAATAAAGGGCTAGGCATATTGTAAGTATTTGCAGTTGTTAAAAACATTACATTTGAGAGATCATATTCCACTTCCATATAATGATCTGTAAACGTGCTATTTTGTTCAGGATCTAAAACCTCTAGCATTGCAGACGCTGGATCACCACGGAAATCTTGTCCCATTTTATCTATTTCATCTAACAATATTAATGGGTTATTAGTTTTAGCTTTTTTCATTGCTTGAATAATTTTTCCGGGCATAGATCCAATATATGTCCTACGGTGACCGCGAATTTCACTTTCGTCACGAACTCCACCTAATGAAATTCGGATAAACTCTCGTCCAGTAGCCTTCGCAACTGATTTACCAAGTGATGTTTTGCCAACACCAGGAGGACCAACAAGACATAGAATTGGACCTTTTATTTTTGTAGAACGTTGTTGAACTGCTAAATATTCAATAATTCTTTCTTTAACTTTATCTAAGCCATAATGATCTTTATCTAAAACCTGTTGTGCAGCATTTAAATCTTTTTTCACTCGTGATTTCTTATTCCAAGGAATGGACGTCATCCAATCAAGGTAATTTCGCACAACAGTTGCTTCTGCAGACATTGGTGACATGTTACGTAATTTCTTTAATTCACCCTCTGCTTTTTCACGGGCTTCTTTTGAGAATTTAGTATTTTTAACTAATGCTTCCAACTCAGAGGTTTCATCTTCACCACCTTCACTATCGCCAAGTTCCTTTTGAATAGCTTTCATTTGTTCATTTAGGTAGTAATCACGTTGCGTACGTTCCATTTGATTCTTTACGCGTGATTTAATTTTTCGCTCAACTTTAAGAACAGACATTTCACCCTGCATAAGGCCATAAATTGCTTCTAGTCGCTCGCCTAAATCTAGCATCTCTAAAAGTTCTTGCTTTTGGTCAACTCGAATCGCTAAGTGGCCGGCAACTGTATCCGCTAAAGCATCAGCATTTTCACTCTCAAGAGCTGTCGACAAAGCCTCTTCAGGAACATTCTTATTCATTTTAGCATAACGTTCGAATTCTTTTGAGACTGTACGCGTTAATGCTTCAATAACGGCTTCATCTTTTCGCGTTACTTTTAATACATCAGCGGTTGCTTCAAAATATTCATCATTATCTAAGTATTCAGTAATTTGCACTCGCTCTTGACCTTCAACTAAAACTTTTACTGTTCCATCAGGTAGCTTTAATAACTGCATAACAGTAGCTAAAACACCATTTTGATAAATAGTTTCAGTTGATGGATTATCCTCGGATGGGTCAATTTGGGAAGCAAGAATAATTTCCTTACTTTCTTCCATCACCGCTTCTAAGGCGCGAACAGATTTTTCACGACCAACAAACAATGGAACAATCATATTTGGGAAAACAACGATGTCTCTCAATGGTAAGACGGGGAAGGAGGCACTTTTAGCATCAGTCATGGTAATTCCTTTAATTTAGCAAGAGATTAATAGTCCCACATTTGTAGCAACGCAAAATCTCTCCTGTAAGTTTAGCTATTTATAATGTGTTTATTGATTGCAAGAAGTCAAGGAATAGCACCTCAATTTTTATGAAAAAGTTAATATTTTTAATTATTTTTTTATAATAACTTAAATCGGCTCAATATCACCTTGTTTACGTAGGTTATGAAAATTTGAAACAAATGTATCTAGAGAGCTTGAAGCAATTGCTCCTCGTAAGCCCTCCATTAGTACCTGGTAATAATGTAAATTGTGCCAAGTAATTAACATTGAACTAATAATTTCTCCAGCTCGATGCACATGATGTAAATAAGCACGGCTATAGTTTTTACAGCATGGACATTCACATGTTACATCCAAAGGTCGAGGGTCATCTCTATGTCTTGCATTGCGTAAATTGATAGGACCCATTCTAGTTAAAGCTTGGCCCGTTCGACCCGATCTACTTGGTAAAACGCAATCAAACATATCAATTCCACGCTGAACAGCACCTACAATATCATCTGGTTTACCTACCCCCATTAAATACCGCGGTTTGTCTTGTGGCAATTGGTTGGGTGCATATTCAAGCACATCAAACATTAAATCCTGCCCCTCACCAACCGCTAAACCACCAACAGCATAACCATCAAATCCAATATTAGTAAGTTTTTCAGCACTTTCCTCACGCATATCTTTAAATGTAGAACCTTGTTGAATTCCAAATAGTGCGTAACCTGGGCGGTCACCAAAAGCATCCCGAGATCTTTGAGCCCATCGCATGGATAAATCCATGCTAGACTTTGCTTGTTTATCAGTAGCTGGGTACGGTGTGCACTCATCGAATGACATTACTATATCAGAACCCAATAACCGCTGGATTTCCATAGAGTATTCTGGGGTCAAATTATGAACAGACCCATCAATATGGCTTTTAAATTTAACGCCCTCTTCGGTCAGCTTACGTAAATCAGTCAAACTCATGACTTGATATCCACCCGAATCTGTTAAAATAGGGCCTTGCCAATTCATAAATTTGTGCAAGCCACCCAAATTATGAATACGTTCAGCCCCTGGCCTCAGCATTAAATGATATGTATTTCCTAATAAAATATCTGCCCCAGTCGAACGTACACTCTCAGGCAGCATTGCTTTAACAGTGGCAGCCGTACCTACTGGCATAAATGCAGGCGTACGAATATCACCTTTAGGAGTTGATATAACTCCTGTACGGGCACGCCCATCAGTAGCTTTAATATTAAATTGAAAACGATTTGTCATGCCCATTTACCTTAAAGGTTTGTTTTTCTAATTCATATATGTTTAGTCAAAAATTCCAAGCAAGAAGAAAAATATACAATTTAAATACAGATGGACGTCTCACTTAGTATTCCCTATAAGTTTAGTCAGGAATTCCAAGCGAGAAAAATAATGAACGCTTCAAATGATGCACCAATGGAAGGCACGCCGTTAATTGTGCCATCAAGTACAGACCATGCTTTGTATGAGCCAATCTGTGAGGCATGCAGAACCGTGCATGATCCAGAAATCCCTGTAAACATATTTGACCTTGGATTAATTTATACTATTGAAATTTCCGATTCTGGCGTTGTCGATGTCAAAATGTCATTAACAGCACCTGGATGCCCAGTTGCCGGTGAAATGCCAGGTTGGGTACAAGATGCAATAGAACCGGTACCAGGGGTGCAGTCTGTCAACGTAGAGCTAATATGGGAGCCACAATGGGGCATGGATATGATGTCGGATGAGGCTCGTTTAGAATTGGGCTTTATGTAAATGTTTAATATACCGGGAAAACAAGCAGTTACTATAACTGAAAAAGCAGCAAACCAAATCCGTAAACTTATGAGCCAAGGTGACAAAAAGGGTTTACGCGTTGGAGTTAAGAAAGGTGGCTGCGCCGGGATGGAGTATACTATGGATTATGTCGATGACATAGATCCAAATGATGAAGTCATTTCTCAAGATGGTGCTACAGTTATGATTGCACCAATGGCACAAATGTTTTTGTTTGGCACCCAAATTGATTACGAAGTGTCCTTACTTGAAGCAGGTTTCAAATTTAATAATCCAAACGTTTCAGAAGCATGTGGATGTGGTGAAAGTATTAAATTTGAAGGTATGTAATCTTGCCTAATATGGTTTGACGCTAGATACTCCCAAATAAATCATAGCTTAAAAAATTATTGAAGCAATTGTGAGTATTGAAATATAACATTCAATAAAATATTTTAATAGCATCAGTCCAGATAAGTAATAAAGTTTAATTCAAAGGAATATATTATGCGTAAACCTATGGTTGCTGGAAATTGGAAAATGAATGGCTTGAGAGCAAACCTTGCTGAAGTTGCGGCAATAGATCAAGCAGCAGCCAAAGCTAATTGTGATGTTATTTTATGTGTTCCAGCAACTTTGATCTTACAATTAGCCTTAAAAACAAAAAGTATTTTTATTGGAGGCCAAACTTGTCATAATGAAACATCAGGAGCACATACTGGTGATATTTCTGCAGAAATGTTACAAGATTCAGGTGCACAATATGTAATTTTAGGACACTCAGAGCGTCGTATTGACCATGCTGAAACAGATAAATCTATACAACAGAAAGTTCTGATGGCGTGGCAGTTTGGACTAAATGCTATAGTATGTATTGGTGAAAATTTAGATCAACGTAACAGTAAAATTACATTGGATATTATAGGCAAACAGTTATTGAATTCTATTCCAGATAGTGTTCCTAGTGAAAAATTAGTAATAGCTTATGAGCCTATTTGGGCTATTGGGACAGGATTAACACCCACTACTGATCAAATTTCAGAGGTTCATAATTTTATCCGTGTTAGCTTAGAGCATCGTTTTGGTGATCAATTAGGGCATTCTATCAATATTTTATACGGTGGATCTATGAATGGTAAAAATGTGGCAGAAATTTCAGCTATTCCTGACGTAGATGGAGGCTTGGTTGGTGGTGCATCCTTAAAAGCGAAAGACTTCACACCTATAATAGAATCTATAGGGTAAATACATGGTGTTCAATTTTGGTTAATCTCTTTTTTTTGGATTAACCAAAAGCATCTGGTTCGCTATCTTTACGATTCTTGATATACAGCTTTAAAGCTTCATCAATTCTAGGATCAATTGGTGGCTGAATATAATCTCCCAACATTTTATGAACCTTTTCATTTGCTAATGTAACAGTGTCTTTTTCACCGTCTTCAGTCCACGTTTCAAAAGGTTTATAATCTAAAACGCCTGAACGCCAAAAACTACTTTTAAAGTTATTTTGTGTGTGATCACAGCCCAAATAATGCCCACCAGGGCCAACTTCCCGTATGGCACCCATTGCCTGTCCATTATCAGACATATCTATACCCTCAGCAATTGAATGTAGAACTCCCAATTGATCTGCATCCATTACCAATTTCTCAAGGCTAGAAACCAATCCACCCTCTAGCCAACCTGCAGCGTGTAAACAGAAGTTAACACCTCCCAATAATGCTGCATTTAATGTATTCGATGTTTCATAAGCCGCTTGAGCATCTGGAAGTTTAGACCCACATAAAGCCCCTCCTGAACGAAATGGCAGCTTTAGGCGTCGTGCTAGTTGCCCAGCGCCGTAAAGAATTTTTGACGCTTCTGGCGTACCAAATGTAGGTGCACCTGAATTCATATCAATTGAAGCTACAAAGGCACCCATAATTACAGGTGCACCTGGTCGACATAATTGATTATAAGCAACACCAGCCAAGGCTTCTGCTAATACTTGTGTTAATGTACCAGCAACAGAAACAGGCGCCATCGCTCCACCCACGATAAATGGTGATACGATACAAGCTTGATTATTTTGTGCATAAACCTCCATAGCACCCATCATAATATCGTCAAAAACCATTGGAGAGTTAATATTAATCAATGAAGTCATGACTGTGTTATTTTGCACAAACTCTTCACCAAATAGAATGTTACACATATTTACACTGTCTTGCGCATTCTGTGGTGCAGTAACAGATCCCATAAACGGTTTGTCTGTAAGTGTCATGTGAGCATAAAGCATATCTAAATGGCGTTTATTAACTGCTACATCAGTTGGTTCACAAACTGTACCACCTGAATGGTGTAAGTATTTAGACATGTAGGTTAATTTAACTATTTTATGGAAATCAGCCATAGTTGCATAACGACGTCCACCTTCTAAATCACGAATAAAAGGAGGGCCATAAACTGGGGCAAGAACCATTGTCTTACCACCGATTTCAACATTCTTTTCTGGATTACGCGCATGCTGCGTAAACTTTTCTGGCGCTGTTTTAATTAGTTTACGAGCCAATCCACGAGGAATTCTAACTCTGTCACCATCTATACTGGCACCGGCTTCTTTCCAGCGCTTAATGGCAGCAGGATTATCCAGAAAATTTACACCAATTTCCTCTAATATCGTTTCAGCATTATATTCTATGATTTCTAAAGCTTCATCATTTAAAACTTCAAAATTTGGGATATTTCGCTCGATAAATCTTGCCGTCTCGATTACCACAGCCGTTCGCTCTGCACGACGTGCAGCACCACCTCCACCACGAGTTCGGCGACTTACAGGGGCTTGCTCGACTGTATCTGACATGATTAAAATCCTTAATAATTTAACTTATCTTACGATTGGATAAAAAAGCACATCGTTACAAATTCGGCTATTGTGTGTCGATGGCGACATTTAGTTTTATTTTTTCTTTAAAACAAAAATATCAAATGAACATATTCATTTTATAAGTTTTCAAAATTTTATTTTAATTAATGTGGGTAACAATCTCTCTTGCACCAGAACTGCCATGAGAATAAACCGCCCTAATGACAGATATATCGCATGACCGCCTCCTCATTATCGATTTCGGTAGCCAAGTAACTCAATTAATAGCGCGTCGCTTGCGTGAACTGAATGTTTACTGTGAAATCCATCCTTTTAATAAAGTAGATGAGGCATTTTTAAATGAGTTCAGCCCAAAGGCTGTTATACTATCTGGGGGGCCTTCCTCCGTAACTACAAAAGGCAGTCCACGAGCTCCGGAAGCTTTGTTTAAAATGGGTGTGCCTTTGCTAGGCATTTGCTATGGCCAGCAAGTGATGATGCATCAGCTTGGCGGCAAGGTTGAATCAGGTCATGGTACTGCAGAGTTTGGTCGTGCCTATGTCAGCGCAGGGACGGAAAAATTAAATATACTTGATGGCTGGTTTGCAAATGAAGATGAACAGGTTTGGATGAGCCACGGAGATCACGTATCAAAGATTGCAGAAGGATTTCGAGTTTATGGAACTTCCCCAAATGCTCCATACGCTATTATAGCAGATCTTCAGAGAGACTTTTATGCTGTTCAGTTCCACCCGGAAGTACACCACACGCCAAACGGAGCAAAGCTATATGAAAATTTTGTTAAATTAGCAGGTTTTACAGGCGATTGGACTATGGGCGCATACCGCGAACAAGCCATTGCAGCCATAAAAGATCAAGTGGGTGATCAACAGGTAATATGTGGCCTCTCCGGGGGCGTTGATAGTTCTGTAACGGCTATGTTGTTACACGAAGCAATTGGGGATCAACTGACATGTGTCTTTGTCGACCATGGCTTACTTCGTATGGACGAAGCCGAAGAAGTAATAAAAATGTTCCGTGATCATTATAACATGAAGCTACTACATGCAGATGAACGTGAATTATTTCTTGGCGAATTAGACGGTCAATCAGATCCTGAGACTAAACGTAAGATTATAGGCAAATTGTTTATTGATGTTTTTGATAAATATGCAAAACCTATTGGAGCTAAATTTTTAGCTCAAGGCACCCTATATCCTGATGTAATAGAAAGTGTATCTTTTTCTGGTGGGCCATCAGTGACTATAAAATCTCATCACAATGTTGGTGGTTTGCCCAAAAAAATGGATATGGCTTTAGTGGAACCCTTACGAGAGTTATTTAAAGACGAAGTTCGTGCTTTAGGTGTTGAGTTGGGATTGCCCGCAAGTTTTGTTGGTCGTCACCCCTTCCCTGGCCCTGGACTTGCTATCCGATGTCCTGGCGAAATTACTCGTGAAAAATTAGAAATTTTACGTAAAGCAGATGCTGTATATATTGATCAAATACGTAAACACAATTTATATGATGAAATCTGGCAAGCCTTTGTAGCTATTTTACCGGTCCGCACAGTTGGCGTAATGGGTGATGGTCGCACTTATGATTTTGCATGCGCGTTACGGGCAGTTACTTCAGTTGATGGTATGACGGCTGATTATTATCCTTTTACACATGAATTCTTAGGCGAAACGGCAACTCGTATCATAAATGAGGTTGAAGGCATTAATCGTGTTACTTATGACATTACATCAAAGCCTCCTGGCACAATTGAGTGGGAGTAAATTCAGTTAAATTTATTGTTTTAAAACAATATGTTAAGTGATTATTTCAGTCACAAACTAGTTACAAAGTAAAAGTTAAGTCATTAATTTTACTGTGTTTTTTATCAGCTACCGCAAACTTTCTTACAAACTTACGCAACTATTGCTTTGCGTAGGTTTA
>Ga0075445_10000972_pt1 | contig 15021 bp, 9 predicted proteins | sample CoawatmetaG02DNA_FD_72350 | JGI IMG/M metagenome (GOLD analysis project Ga0075445, IMG submission 72350) | Marine microbial communities from the West Antarctic Peninsula - Coastal water metaG029-DNA | ecosystem: Environmental > Aquatic > Marine > Coastal | place: Atlantic Ocean: West Antarctic...
AACAAATGAAAATAGTACATGCCCTCGTGGTGAAATTGGTAGACACAACGGACTTAAAATCCGTGCCTTTTTGGAGTGCCAGTTCGAGTCTGGCCGAGGGCACCACTAAATGAGAGACAAGGTATATTTGATCTTTGATAGAACAAAGGCTTCTCTAAAGATTAAATCAACTTTAATTAAAAAAATTAACATTACTACTTTAAGAAAATCCAACATAATAGTTGTTTTAGGTGGAGATGGTTTCATGCTTCAAACTTTAAAAAAATTATATAAATATAAAAAACCCTTTTATGGAATTAATTCTGGAAACTATGGCTTTCTGATGAATAAGTTTTCTAATAAAAATATTATTAAAAATTTAAATATCTCTAATAATATAAAAATTTACCCCATACAAATGACTGTAATCAATAAAAAAAATCAAATAAAAAAATCAATAGCTATTAATGAAGTATCAATATTGAGACAAAGCAAGCAGGCATCATCGATTTCTATTACAGCCAATAAGAAAAATATTATTAAAAACCTTATCTCTGATGGAGTGTTAGTTTCAACACCAGCTGGTAGTACAGCTTATAATTTGTCAGTACATGGACCAATTCTAAATTTAGATTCAAGAAAACTAGCAGTTACTCCTATAAGTCCTTTTAGACCTAGAAGATGGAAGGGCACAATTATTAGTGATAAATCTAAAATTTTAATAAAAAATTTAGATGTAAGTAAAAGACCCATTAGTGCTGTAGCAGATAGTTTTGAAGTTAGAAATGCAAAAACAATTAAAATTCAAGCTAATAAAAAAATTAGCTTTGAACTTTTATATGATAAAAAAAATAGTCTTTATAAAAAGATTAAAATTGAACAAGCTAGAAAAGAGACCTCAAATAATTAAAAAAGAAAATAATTGATGAAATTTTTTTTAACCATTATTTTTTTTATTTTTTTTATGAGTAGTTGTGCCAAGCATGTAGGCATCTATAATAAAGATAAATCAAGTTTATTTACCTCTTCATTTGAAACAAAAAATGGAGGAAGTATAAGTGATCATATACTTTTTGGGGAAAGCTCAATTGAACTAGTTAATATAGCAAAATTACGTTGTAAAAAAATTAGCACAAAACATAAGGTTAAAAATTTTAGACGAACATTTCTTGGAACTATCATAACAGATCAAATGAGTATATACGAGTACGATTGCAAAAAAGATGATTAAGTTAAACTTTAATTTTATAAAAATATTCAATGTTTATTTTATTAAGTTTAGATAAACTAGAACTTACAAATAATCAAAAAAAAGTGTTTTAAAATCAATGTAAAATACTTGATTAATAGAGACAATTAATTTTCATAATGGTAATTATTTAACAGCCTCTGTAGCAATATATAACAACTATGCTTCAATATGATTTTTATTTTAATTCTCTTGATGAATTTAATTATTTTATTGAATATACGTACAGCTAATTATAAATTTTAATCTATCAATCATATAAGTTAATGCTCTATTTAAATATTTTATTAATCCCATTTTCGGTAATTGTTTTATCAATAGTAGGTAAAACAATTATCAATAAAAACTTTATATATAACTTTGCTTTTGGTTGGTTGTTTATATCTTTAGTATTAGCATTTTCATCTTACATCATTCCAAATTATACGAGAGAATTAATTTTATTTATAATTTTACTAACTTTTTTTATTAAACCTAATGAACAATTAGAAAATATTAGATCAAACTTATTGTATTTAAAAAATAATTTTAGTGATTTAATTTTTTTTTTTATATTTTCATATTTTTTATTTATTGAGGAAAGTATCTTTTTTGTTAAATTTTTAGCAAACAACGCGCTTCACCATGGTCTTGCAATTGAAATGTTGACAGCAGATTATTTTGGACCAATAAAGTTTCCACACCATTATCCAATAATGTTAGGTGCATTCCATTTATTAAGTAATTCCACACTGGCTACGCTCAATGTATTTTCTATTAATCCAAATTTACACTTAATGTTGGAAACTAAATTAATAATTACATGTATTTTTTTAACAAGTTTTTTAATTTCTATTTTTAGTATAGTTAAAAATAAATTCACAATTTGCATTACAACTTTAGCTTTTTTTTTATTTTTCTTTTCAGAGATAAAATTAAATTATGAAGTAGGATCTAATTACTTATTTTTAATTTTTGCATTATTAACAATACAAATCTTTCACGACAATAACCTTAAGTATAATGAAAAAAGTTACTTAATATTATTATTATTGATTATTCAATTTCATACAAAAGCACCAATTGGATATATATTTATACCTATAAGTATTTATGTTTTTTTTAAAAATATAGAGATAATTAAAAAAAAATCTTTCTGGTTGATATCTTTAGTCAGCTTGATTGTTGTTGTAAATTTAATACTTGTACCGAAAGGAAATGGTTGGATAAAAGCTCAAACAGAATACAAAATTGTATTCACTCAAAAACAATCTTTAGTAAGTTTTGTGAAGTATGAACCTCCTTTTTACGAAGAAAGTTTGGAACTTAGAGTTATTGACTATGCAAATAGCCTTTATTTAAAAAGTAATATATTTAAAAAATTCACAGAAAAATTAACCAGTTATAGTAAATCAGAAGGTGGCAAAACAGATGCACGATTGATTACTAGCCGGTTTCTTTTTACCTTTTTAATAGTCCTCTTTTTTTTAATAAAATTTTATTTTCCCCTAATTTATATAAATAATAAAAAAAATTTTAATATTTATTACAAAGAATTTAATATTTTTTTAATAACAACAGTTGCTGGATGGTTTTTTGTAAGAAATTCCTCTAGTTTTAATCTTACTCATCAATCATACATATATTTTTATGTATCCATGTATGCATTTCCATATATGGCATATTATTTTTTATTAAAGAGTGTTAAATTTAAATATTTATTTATTTTTTTGATTTATGGTATTTTAAATTATAGCTTAATAACTAATCATAATCATAATTTAAAAGCTAGTTATTATTCAACTGCAAAAATAGAACATCATCTTTTTGAAAAACAAGTAGAGAATTGTAATGATAAAAAATTTTCTAAATTTATTCCTAATTATTATTTTTTATCATCTATAGCTCTTTCCAAAGGAAGTAAATTGTTTTGTCAAGAAATAGAGCAAAAATTTGATTATGGTGAGTACTTGAAGCACAGATCTAAGAAATAAAATTAATAGTTATAATTTTTTTTCCAAATTTCTACATTTTCTTTTTTTACACATACAGCATTTATAATTAATTTATTTATATTTAAATATTTAATATATTTTAATATATCTTTTTTCCTTCCTAATAAATCAGGTGATACTATGCATATTTTCTTATTATATTTTTTAAAGTATTTATAATGTTTTTTAGTTATTTTTATTTGGTTAAAATAATCATACCAAATCCATTTAATCTTTTTAAAGTATTTATTACTTAAGTCAAAATTTTCATAACAAGAAAATCTCAAAATAATTTTTTTGGATAAATTATGCTTAATTAAATAATCAATTTCAGAAAATGAAATGTCTAAAAAATACACCTCTCTATTTTTGACAAGCTTTATTATATCTCTCAATATACCTGAAGATTTTATATTTAAAAAGATTGTTTTCTCAGTTCTTTTTAAAAATTGATGAAATTCTTCCCCATTTGTTTTGGGTTCGTGTGAAAGTATCAATTTTTTTTTATAATCTCTGAGGTCTGCTTCTAAACCAAAAATATCATTATTAAGTTTTGAGATTTTTTTTGACGAGTTGACTCTATGAATAATAAATTTAACCATTCTTTAATTTTATAACATATGTTAAAAATTTATAACTTAATTTTATTTTAGAAAAAATATTGTTGTTCCAACTAGATGAGCCATAACTTCTTTCGTTTTGTGTAACATTAATTCTATAAATTTTTGATTTATTTATTATTGATGTGTAATAAGTATATAAATCCATTTCTAACCCATCTGGTAATTTCATATTCTGTAATTGTTTATAATTTATAAAAACTGGTTGTGCATTTATTTCTGTCAAATTTTTAGACAAGATTAAAGAGCAAATGATTTGCATCATAGTACTAAAAAATTTTTCAATAGGCTTTCTGTTAATTCTTTGTCCTTTAATTAAAAAATTATTAGTTGTAAATTTTTCTTTATTTTGATCAATTATATCAAGTACATTTAAGAGATCTTTTGTATGATATTGTAAATCACTATGTGTCCATCCTACAATATCAGCTTTTATTCTGTTTAATCCAAATTTTATTCCAAAACCCCAACCGATATCTTTATTATTAATTATAAATTGAATGTTCTTGTATTTGCCAATATATTTTTTAAACAATAAACTTGAGTTGTCTGTGGACGCATTGTCAACTAATACGAAGTGAATTCTTGTATTAAGTTTATTTTCTATGATCTGTTTTATAACTTCAGGAATATTTTTTTCTTCATTATAGCAAGAAATAATACATGCAATTTTCATCTTATTAATTATCAAAAAAATTTTTCCAGAAAACAAAATCTTTTATAAGATCAGGAGTTCCTAAGTTTATATATACATTATCAATTATCACATTAACTTTATACTCTAATTTTATTGCTTCTCTAATTAAGTCGTCAATAAAGATTTCTTTTAAATATATTTTTTTAGCATTATGAAAACATTTCTCATACACTTCTTTATTAGCAAAATAAAAATTACCGGTTAATATCTTTAGATCATTTTTAGTTTTTTTTTTAATAAAAATATTTTTTAATTTGTTTTTATTATGCTCCAACCATGTATATGAATTACTTGATAATTCTTCATAAGATTTACCAGAGGCAAAAACTATTATATCTGATTTTTGAACAAGTTTTGAATATTTTCTAAGATCAAAAATTGAAAATACGTCACATGAATTAATAAAAAGAGTTTGTTTATTTGATAAATTTTTTAAATATTTAAATACTGTATCTGCTTGCCCTGTTGTTGGTTTATTAAGAAAATAAGTATTATATTTTTTTAAACTTAAACCTTCAGTTAACTTGTTTTTAAAAGTAACTAAATTTTTTTTTTTATTAGGAAGAAATTGATTTAGATAATCTATAAGCTTTAAATTTAAATCTTTTATAAAATATAAATGTTTTGGTGTAAAAATTTTTTTTTTTTTAAATCTAAGACTTTTGCCAGCAGCTGGTATGATAATTTTATCAGCTAAATGAAAGTCTTTAATTTCAAGCTTGAATTTTTTTTCTATTTCAAAAAAATTTTTTCTATTAATAAATTCTTCATAATAAATAGGTTTTCCAATATGCGCAAAACTGTCAACATATTCTATTTTTGAATTGTTTAAAAAGTTAAAACCTTCTGAGGGGAAGTATTCATTATTTGTTTTAATATTTAATCTTTTTAAAGAATTTAAACTATTGAATAACTCTTTTTCATCCATGTAGTAAAATAGCCCAATTGATAGTGGTTCATTTATCCAATCTTTTGTAAAACTTGATTTTTCTTTTAATTTTATAAGTTTTTTTTTATCTACTTTGCAAAAAGCATAATTATTATTATCTTTTGTATATGGATGGTGATTTTTGTAACAAAATACTGTGTTATTATTTAATTTAAACTTTTCTTTGTTCCATTTCCAAACAATATCTGAATAACAAACAAATATATTTTTTAAATTTTTTAACTCCTCTTGAGCTGCTAACAAAGTATACCCAGGACCAAGTTTATGATTTTTAATCCTAATAATTTTAGAGTTTGGAATTTCATTTAGGATTTTTGTATATTTTTTATTTAAGTTTTTATCAATTATAAAATATTTATTAGAACTTCTTGAAAAATTATTACAAATATTTTGAATTATGTTTTCTTTTTTAGATAATTTTAAAAATGGTTTGTAAGTTTTATAACCAGCTTTTATGAAACGATAACCTTTGCCTGCCATTGGTATAATTACATTCTGCATCGATTATTTTTAGTTAAGGTATTTTTTTAAGTTGTCTAAATTTAATGAAATTTCATTCAGATTCACCCCTTTAACAATTGACCATCCTGCATAATAATCAACTCCAACATCATTTAATTGATCAATAACTTCAGTGGTTAACCCTCCATCAACTTCAATTTTAACTTTATGATTCTTTTTTTTTAAAAAATTTATTGTATTTCTAATCTTCGGTATTATTGCTTTATTAAAGAATTGCCCTCCATAACCTATGGGCACTCCCATGAATACTATCCACTGAATATTATGTTTTAAAACTAAATTACTTAGATCGTAATCAAAATCTTCATCTATCTCCATAAATATCCCTGGCTTTTTCTTTAAAGAAATTATTTTTATGATTGCTAATTCCATTTCACTTATATTTTTAAAAGTTCTTCTGTGTACACCAATATAATCTGCACCTAAATTTGCATAATAAGTAATATAATCATCATTATCAAAGTTTTTTAAATGTGGGTTGTTTACCATTAAGTGTAAATGAACTTCATGCTTCTTATTGAGTTCCTTTATATATTTTAGTTTTTTTGTAACATCTAACTTTCTACTTATAAAATCCCCATCACCAACATCTAAATGAAATATATTTAGTTTCTTTTTAATAAAAAGGCCTGCAACCTTTTTAAAAAACACTCCATATTTGATCTCAATAGGCGACATTAAGAATGTTCCTTTTTTATTTTTTTTCTCTATTTTTTCTTTAAAATTTAAAATTTGTTTAGATAAAACTGAAGATATATAATCACTTTGTTTGTCACTTATATTATAACTCCTATATTTAAAGTAATTAACATCATTATTAGACAAAGAAGGGCTACCAATTAAATTCATCAAATCTTTACATTTATAATTCAGTGCCGAATAAATTTTGTTATATTCTCTTTTGTTAATTTTGCTCAATTTGTTTCTTATTAAAAATAACTTTTTTTTTTCATTATCATTTTTATCTGCAACTATATTTTTTAAATTATCTGGTAAATTTGATACTAAAACTTGAAGAAAATCACCAGCTACGTTTATCTTAAAACATCCTGCTGTAGCTCTTTTTAATACATCAGGATGACTTCTTGAAGTTCCATGTAATACTGCCGAAATAAAATTAAACTTTTTAATAACACTAATCCATTCTGCTGATGCATCTGACTTAACATAATTATTATTATCGTATCCATGATGTACAGTTCCCAAATTCCCAATAATCAGTTTTGGTCTAGAGTTAATATAGCTTATGTTCGTTTTTTGAATTTGCTCAAAAAACTCTTTTGCAAAAAATTCTATATCTTTTTTGCTTGGTACGTAAACCTTTTTTTCATTTTCAATATAATTTAGTTCATTGGCACAAAATTCAAAATCAAAAAGATGATTATCTTCAATCTTTTTTAATAAATTTATTTCATTTTCAATTACCTTTTTATTAATTTTTTTTTTATTTTTACTGAAATTTTTTATTTTTGGATCTTCCAACAAATAAGAGCTATCAAGAGTATAATGTGTTATATTATTTTTATTCTTGAATTTATCTAAAAATCTATAAACCCTTCCTTTTGGTTGATCATATCTAAAGTCAACATGATCTAAACCAATTCCATATAAAAAATCCTTATTATTATTCTTGAGAAAAATATTTCTTGCTTCTATTAAAATATTATCAACAAATTCACTAGGACCATTTTTTAATTTAAGATAACCTTCACTTATTTCTTTTTTATATCTTTCTTTTTGACCTATAGCATTGAAAGAAGATTGTAGAACGACAGGTATAAGATTTTCTTGGGATGCTTGCAAATATGCCGAAATATCTAAACTATTTTTTCTTATGTCATAAATATTTGTAGCCAATATTGCTTTTCCAGAATTTTTCATGTTTAACCAAAAATAAAGATCACTTAAAATAGTAGGGCTAATTTTAGTAAAGTCTGAAAGTGTGATATTTTTATTAACTACATCTCTATCCATTGGCCATAATTTTTTTGTATTGAAGAAACTTTCAGAATAATTTGCTACAACATAATTACAAATTGATTTTCTTACTATTCTTTTTTTATGTGAAAGCAAAAATTTAATATCATTTTTAAGTATTTTTAGATTTTTATATTTCCTTTTTTGTGGTGAAAAGAAGATCTTTCCATCAAGACATTTGAATGATTTAGTTTTAATATTTATAATTTGTTTTAGTTTTATTCTGTCATTATCAATAATTTCATCATATTTTTTATTGTTAAAGATTAATTGTTTTGAGAATGCAGTATTAAGTTTCCATGATTCAAAAAAGTCAACAAATTTTTTGTTAGATTCAAAAGAGCATGATTTAAACGCAAATAAATAATTATTTATTGCAAAGGTGTCAGCACCCATCGAATCTAATATTTGTTTAAAAAAATCTCTTTCTTTAAATTTAGCAAATCGCCTAATCCAAAGTTTATTATTTTCATAGAAATACTCCTTTATTTCGGTGGAAGAAATATTTGACTCTTCAGAATTAGTTAAAATATTTTTAAAATGAAATTTTTTTTTAAAAAAATCAACAGAAGTAAAGTCTGTAGGTATATAATTCGATATTATTGAAGAATTAAGAAAGCTAACTTTTTCAATATTTTGTTTGTAGTGATCACATTTTAGATTATTTTTATCTTGTCTAATTGATATTACTCTGTGAATGGAAATCTTTTCTACACCACCATTCCAGTGCATAAAAATTTCCAACGATTTTTCATTATAGTTTACAGTAATATTGATTGTAGATTTTTGAGAGCTAAAACTAAAACCCATATTTATTGGAAACTTTTTGTGATAAAGATTGTGAAAGTTGTTTGTATAAATGAAATCGAATTTTTTACCTTTTAATAAAAGGTTAATTTGCTTAACTAATCTGGTGGTTTCTTCATTAATATCACTTTTTATTTCATTAATAGAAGATGTTACATTTTTTCCAATAAAATTGTCTAGTTTAAAAATTAATTCAATAATCTTATTAAAATCATTTTCTGATATGAGATTTTTTTTTATAGTATGATAAAAATTTATTTTATTGAAAAGATTTTTTGGTAGTAAATTAAAATTCCTAGATTTTTTTATGTCAAATACACTATCAATCCAGACACCTATGTCAGAATGATTAATTTTTTTTGGTTTATTATAGTCAGTATTATCAAAAATTAAATTATAATTATTACCAAATCTGCTTAAGTAATTTACAAATGAAGGAACGTCTATCAGATCAAAATATTTTTTTGTATCAAGGGGTTTTCTATATTTTTTAACTCTATTTATTTTTCTTCGAATTAGCTCATTTTTTTTTGATAATAATAATACATTAAAGTCAATGTATTTATAAATCTCTTTGTAACCAGTATAATGACCTTCTATAATTATTATTGTATTTTTTTTTATAGTCGTTTTTATTGTTAAATTATTTTTTGTACTACCATCTCTATCGTAGAGATTATTTAAAGTTAAATTAATTTTTTTTTTTGATCCTAAAGTTTTTATTTTTTTTAAAAAATTTGAAGCTATTTGAAGATTCATATGCTCTTCTGCTTCATAATAAAAAAAGGAGTTTGTTTTTTTATAATCTTTTAATGAGTCTTCTCTGAATTTTCTATCTTTTAAAGTCCAGTCTAATTTAAAAATAAATATTTCTGAATCATTAAATCTTTTTTTTATATTATCTGCAAGTGTAGTTTTCCCAGCTGCTGTAGGTCCATCTATACCAACTATAAATATATTATTTTTATTTCTTTTTTTTATTCTACTGCAGATAATTTTAAATAAATCACTCATATACTAATAAATAAATCTTGATTCATAAGTGTCATTAATAGAATATTTAAAGTGAAATATCTAATCTAATTATTTATTAGCCTTTCAAGAATTTTATTACTTATTCTGTCTGCATTAGCCATAATTGTAAAAGTATGACTTTTGGCTGGTAATTCTGTTAAAACAGAACCATCAACACAATATACCTGTCCTACACCACTTAATAATCCATTTACATCCGTCTCAAGCATTCCAGGGTTTTTTTTCATTGGTAATGTGCTTGCATAATGGCAGTCTTCACCAAGAATTGGAAGTTTAGAATCTGTTAAAAATAAACCATTGAGTTTTAAAAAAGTTTTTCTTAAAATTTTTTTACTTTTTTTAACATATGTAAAATATTCTTTATGAGTATTTCCGTTTATTCTTAATTCATTTTTTTCATTTAATATAATTTCATTATTTGAAAAATATCCTGGAAAAACACAGGTTCCCAAAACCATTTTAGACCATAAAAATTTTGCTAACCATTTATTTAAAGGGTAGGGAAGGGGTATTCTATCACTTAATTCATTATATTTGAACCCATCTGTAGGAGTTATATGGCCATATATTTTGCATCGTTTGGGAATTTCATTTTCTTTTAAAGTATATGACATATGCCAGTAACTATAAACGTTAGAATATGATTGTCTCATAATTTTAGTTGGAAACAAAATTGCAAATGGATACATGGGTGTATTTTTTAGTATTAAAGCTTTGTTATAATATTTTTTTATATCGAGTGCTAGCTTAGTGGATCCTATCGTACCTGCGGCTAATACAGTAATCTTAGTTTTAAATTTATTAATAGTATCATTTGAAATATTTTTTGCCCTAACAATACAGTGGTTTTCTTTTTCAAATACATTTTCTACAAAATAATTTTTAAGATAATTGAAATTAGGAAACATTTTTAATTTATCAATTTCATCTGATGAATTATATGCAGATTTATCATTATTTAAGTAACCAAACATTGACTCACTTGTAAACGCTGGTCTATCATCAAATTTAGAGCTTAAAATTGCCTGATGATGTCTTCCCATTTTTATATTCATATTTGAAATATATGATTTTTTACTTTCATAATTTTCTAATATCTTTTTAATCAATGGGTGAATGGGAAGATTGGATTGTGTTACATATTCATTTCCTAGCCAGTCAATTAAATCTCCATTTTTAGCCCCACTTATACCTATTCGTTTTCCAACATCTTTATAATTTTTTAAAATATCTTTTCTATTAAATGGAAATTTTTTAAATTCATCATCAGTAAATGAACTTACAAGTCCTGACCAAGCATTTGATAACCCTCCTTTAGCAAGAGAGCCATTAGCAGTAAATTTATTGGTTTTTAAATTATAGAATTTTTTAAAATCTCTAAAGACATAAGATAATTCTGGCGATCTAACTTTTGGAGAGGTATCTTGATTTTTATACAATTTTGTCACATTATTTGATTTTGTAAATCCAACATCAAGCATTAAAATTTTTTTTTTAGCACGAACTAAAGGCCAGGCTGCTGAAACACCTGATGGTCCACTCCCAATTATTAAAACATCAAAATCTTGATCAATTAAATTTTTCATAATTTATTTTTTGTAATCTAAAAAATTATTAGTATTACTTAAATGATTTACTTCATGTTCTAAAGAGCTTTTTCCCATATTTATTTTTGATAAACTTTTAATGCCAGCTATTCTTTCATGTATTTTATTAAAAAATATACTAAAATAACTTAATTTAAGGGTTATTTGATAAATAAATTTACTTGGCAATGGAATAAAAATAATTTTTTTTTTTAAATATCTTAAAGCTATTATCTTAAAAAAATCTTTAATTTTCATAGATTTTTTTTGACCTAATTTTAAAACAAATTTCTTATTTTTTTTATTTAAAGCAATATCAATTATCAACTTATTTAAGTCGTCTATGTGTATTGGATAAATTGGTGCATTAGAAAAGATAATTGGCATAATTGGTATTTTCCTTAATTGATCTAATAAATTTTTAAATAACCCAAGTGGTATACCACCAAAAACAAAACCAGCCTTGATGATTATCGCATTTTTTTTTAGTAAAATTTTTTCACATTCAAATTTACTTTTTCCATAATCTGAAAGAGTCCCTTCGTATGCTAAGTGACTAGAAAGATATACTATGTTTATTTTTTTTAAAATAGAGATTGCGCTGACTAAGTTTTTTATTGCAATTATATTTTGATCTTTTTTAAAATTATTTTTAAAATTATTTTTAGAATTATTTTTCCTTTCATGGGCTAAGTGAAAAATTGCATCAATTTTACTAAAGTCAAAATCAATTTCTTTAGATAATTCATAATTATGAATTGATAGATATCGATTTTCTTTAAATATACTTTTAATTAAATTTTGATTTCTACAAAAAGCAACTACATGTAATTTTTTTTTTATACATAATTTTATTAAATTGACACCAACATAACTGTTTGCTCCCGTGACAACTATTTTTTTATTATATAATTTGTTCATTATTCTTTATAAATTAAACCATAATTATTAACATTAATAATTATTAACATTAATAATTATTACTTATTTAATAATAAATATTCCAAAAAAATTTAGACCTATAAACTTGATATTCTTGTATCAAATAAGAAAATAACTTTAATAAATGTTTTTTTTAAAAATTTACTTATTAGAGTTGTTTAATTTTATAGATAAGAGGAAAAATTATTGGAAATTTTACAAGTATAAATTCTTTGACTAAAATACTATTATTTATTTTTTAATTAGCTGTTAATGAATAGAACTTTAGATATTAACTATGATCTCTTTTTTTTCCGATAACAACAAATAAGCCACCATCATCTCCTAAATTATTAAATAACATTGAAAATTGAGAAAATAAACGAGAAATAAATGAACCTTTGGTAGATTTATCAAATATATTTTTGTTTTCTTTTTCATCAAAGTAACATCTTGGTATTGAATTGATAAATTCAATATTATTTTTTTTAAACCAACTTAATACTTCATCTAAAGTATGAAGACTTTCAACCGGGTGCTCATATTGATCTCTAATCCAGGATTTGATTTGTTGATCATTTCCTCTTTTAAGATTTCTTAATGTTGGATCTAACAACATTACAATAGATTTTCCAAAGATTTGGTATAATTTTTTTCTAATTAAAGTTTTTACTCTTCCATATCTATTATATAATCCAACTAAAATATATCCATTTTTTTTCAAATACCTGGAAGTAATATCAAATGCTAAACTTGGATTCTTAGTATGATGCAATACACCATTAGTCCAAATAAAATCAAAAACTTCATCTTTAAATACATCATCAAATATATCTGCATTAACAAATTTTGTATTTTCTATTTTATTTTTTTTTGAAAAATCTCTTCCAAGATTAATTGATGCCAATGTTGGGTCTAAAGCAAAAATTCTGTTGTTGTTTCCGATTGAAAAATATAAGGATAATTGTCCAGTTCCACATCCTACTTCAAGAATATCCTTATTAAATCCAATAAATTTTTTAAATTCTCTAGCTAAATAATTTTTATCACCTTTAGAATTTATTGAGGATTTATCATCCTGTTCTTCATAGTTAGGAAATGGAGCTTCATTATAAAATTTAACAACTTTTTCAACAGTAGCATCATCAATGCCTAACTTTACAAGATTGTCATCTACCGTATATTTTTTATTAAAAATTTTATCCATGTTATAAACTGATAACTGATTATTTTTTTCTAATACGCAATTTCCAACAATTAGAATATCTAAGTCAGTAGCCATAAAACATTTATAGGCATCTATTGGAGTATTTACTGGTGGCTCACCCCTTACATTAAAAGACGTATTAACTATAACTGGACATCCTGTTTTATCCTTAAATTTTTTGAGTAATTCATAATAGATTCCATTTTCACTAGTTACAGTTTGAATTCTTGCTGTATTATCTACGTGAGTTACAGCTGGTATTAGGGATCTTACTATATTAAGTTTATCTAGACCTTTTGCTTTTTTTTGTTCAGGTGATTGCTCTATCAGTTTATTTCCTTTTACTTTTCCGACTAACAACATGTATGGGCTCTCTGAATTTAAATCAAACCAATCATTTAAATCATCAAGTAAAATAGAAGGAGCAAAAGGTCTAAAACTTTCTCTAAATTTTACTTTTAGATTCAATTTTCTTTGCATTTCAGATGATCTAGCGTCTCCAATAATAGATCGTCCTCCTAAGGCTCTAGGACCAAATTCCATTTTACCTTGAAACCACCCTATAGCTTTTCCTTCTATCAATTTATCTGATGTATAATTTAGTAGCTCATCTTTTGTAAGTGTTTTAAAATTTGCACCAATATTTTCTAATATATCATTAATTTTTTGATCTGAATATTTAGGTCCTAAATAACTACATTTCATCAAATCTTTATTATTATTGATCCTTTCTTTTTCAAGATTACCATACCAATAACCTAGTGCAGCACCCAAAGATCCACCCGCATCACCTGCGGCTGGTTGTATCCAAATATTTTTAAATATCTTTTCATTAAGTATTTTTCCATTTGCCACACAATTTAATGCAACACCACCAGCCAAACATAAATTATCTATTTTATATTCTTTGTGTAAATATTTAACAATTTTCATCATTACTTGCTCTGTAACATTTTGAATAGAAGCAGCTATATCCATGTGAAATTGACCAACCTCTTCTTCATCAGGGTTTCTCGGTAAGTTGCCAAATAATTTATTAAAATTATTATTAGTCATGGTTAAACCAGTTGCATAATCAAAATATTTTTGATTCAAACGAAATGATCCATCTTCCTTAATGTCTATTAAATTATCTAAAATTATTTGAGCAAATTTTGGTTCACCATATGGAGCTAAACCCATCAATTTATATTCACCTCCATTTACCTTGAAACCTGCATAATAAGTAAAAGCTGAGTATAAAAGACCTAAAGAATGTGGAAATTCAATTTCTTTTTTTAACATTACTTTGTTATTTTTACCAATTGCAACGGTTGTTGTTGCCCACTCACCAACACCATCAGCTGTTAAAATTATAGCCTCATTAAATGGTGATGGATAAAATGCACTAGCTGCATGACTAAAATGATGTTCTGAAAATAAAATCTTATCTTTTGGTTGAAAATTAATGTCAATATCTTTTAGATATTTTATAATATTTTTTTTTTGAAATAATTTAT
>Ga0075445_10000977_pt1 | contig 14994 bp, 14 predicted proteins | sample CoawatmetaG02DNA_FD_72350 | JGI IMG/M metagenome (GOLD analysis project Ga0075445, IMG submission 72350) | Marine microbial communities from the West Antarctic Peninsula - Coastal water metaG029-DNA | ecosystem: Environmental > Aquatic > Marine > Coastal | place: Atlantic Ocean: West Antarctic...
CGTGGTAGACCACCACGTTGATAGGCTGGATGTGGAAGCGCAGTAATGCGTGTAGCTGACCAGTACTAATAGCTCAATTGGCTTGATTTATGCACTGAAAAAAATTTTTATTAGATTAAATAAATTGATATTTTTAAAAAAAAATTTTAGGAGTTAGTATTCCTCAAATTTACGCCTTGTCTTTCATCATTTTTTAGTTATTTTAACGAAAAATTTAAATATTCAACATACAATTATAAATAGTGAAAAATAATTACATCCCCGATTATCTGAATAAGTTCTCTGATCTTGTAAGTGACTTTGATTATGAGGATTTTTTAAAAGTTGCAAAAATTCTTAAAAAGATAAAAAAAGATAAAAAAAAAGTAATTTTAGTTGGAAATGGTGGGAGTGCTGCCATGGCGAGCCATGTAAGTGTTGATCTAACTAAAATGTGCAGAATAAGAGCAATAAATTTTAATGAAGCTGATCTTTTAACCTGTTTTGCAAATGATTATGGATATGAAAATTGGGTTCAAAAAGCGCTATCTTCATATGCTGATAAAGGTGATTTGTTAATTTGCATAAGTAGCAGTGGACAATCTAAAAATATTATTAATGGAGCTAGGTTTGCTAAAAAATTAGGATGTAAAGTGATTACTCTAACAGGTTTTGATAAAAAAAATGATGTAAAGAAAATTGGACATATTAATTTATGGTTAAATAGTAAAAACTATAACTTAATAGAAATGACTCATCACATTTGGCTTCTATCGATTGTTGATTTTATTGCTAAAGCCAAATTTAAAAATTAAAAATATACTTTATAATTAAAAAAACTATGAAAAAATTATTTATCACTGGCGGATGTGGATATGTAGGATCTTTGATGATTAATAGTTTTTTAAATAAATACACTATTAAAAACGTAGACAACCAATGGTTTGGGAATAAATTAAAAGAAGATAATAACTTAACAAATATAAAAGAAGATACAAGAAATCTTAGTGGAGATTTTATTGATGATGATACTTATGCGGTTGTACATCTGGCAAACATAGCTAATGATCCAAGTGTTGAGCTTGATCAAACTCTATCCTGGGAAGTAAACGTTTTAGCGGCAAAAAATTTAATTGAAAAAAGCATCAAAGCAGGTGTTAAAAAATTCATCTACGCAAGTTCAGGAAGTGTTTATGGTGTAAAAGAAGAAATGAAGGTAACAGAGGATTTAGATTTAGTACCTATTTCTGCCTACAATAAAACTAAAATGATATGTGAAAGACTTTTATTAAGTTATAAAGATAAAATAGATGTATATATAGTAAGACCTGCAACCGTATGTGGTTTATCTCCGAGAATGAGATTTGATGTGAGTGTTAACATGTTAACACTTCAAGCTTTAAAAAATAAACAAATAACAATTATGGGTGGTAGCCAAACAAGGCCAAATATCCATATTAATGATATGATTGGTGTATATGAGCATATTTTATCCAATGATATTGATCAAGGTATATACAATGCTGGTTTTGAAAATATCTCAATTCTTGATTTGGGTAACAAAATTAAAAATAAGGTTAATTGTGAAATTAAGATTATTGAAAGTAACGACCCCAGATCATACAGACAATGCTCAGATAAACTAATAGAAACAGGATTTAAGCAAAAATTTAATATTGATAATGCAATTGATGAAATTTCAGATGCTTTTTATAATAAGAATCTTATTGATGATGACTCTTGCTATACTGTAAAATGGATGAAAGATAAGGTTATAAATGGGTAAAGAAATAGATTTGTTAATCAAGTACCCCAAAGCAAAAAGAGATTTAACAAAAAGACAAGAAAGCAAATCAGAAGAAGTTAGATCAATAGCAAGAAAATTTGATAAAGAATTTTTTGATGGTGAAAGAGAATTTGGTTATGGAGGTTTTTCTTATAATCCAAAGTACTGGTCTGAAGTTGTAAAAGATTTTAGCGACTATTACAATTTAAATGATGGTAGTAAAATCTTAGATGTTGGGTGCGCAAAAGGATTTATGTTATTTGATTTTTATAAATTAAATTCTAATTTTGATTTACATGGCATAGATATTTCTAAATATGCAATAGATAACAGTGTTTCTGAAGTAAAGAATAAATTACTGGTAGCAAATGCTACCAAACTTCCATATGAGGATAATTTTTTTGATTTGGTTATCTCTATAAACACAATACATAATTTAGAAAAAGTTGAGTGTGCAACTGCTTTAAAGGAAATTTCAAGAGTATCTAAAAAGAATGCATTTTTAACAGTTGATGCATATAGGAACGATGATGAAAAAAAGAGAATGGACGCATGGAACTTAACTGCTAAAACGATTATGTCAGTTGATGATTGGATGAAATTTTTTGGACATAATAATTATAATGGAGATTTCTTTTGGTTCATACCTTAAATAAATCAGTTGCTCTAGAAATACACAAAAAAATTTTTTTAATTAGAGAAACTGAGGAAAAAATTGCTAGGGAGTACGGTAATCAAAAAATGCGTTGCCCTGTCCATTTATCTATTGGACAAGAGGCGGTACCTGCTGTTTTATCTGATTTTCTAAATAATCAAGATTTTGTAGTTAGCACACATAGAGGACATGCACATTATATTGCAAAAAATGGTAATTTAAAAAAAATGATTGCTGAAATTTATGGCAAGGTAACTGGGTGCTCAAAAGGTAATGGTGGATCAATGCATTTAATAGATAAGTCAGTGGGATTTTATGGAACGTCAGCAATAGTTGGTAACAGCATCCCGATAGGAGTAGGTCTTTCATTTAATCTTATGAAATCAAAAAACAAAAATTTATCAGTTGTTTATCTTGGTGATGGCGCTGTTGAAGAAGGATCCTTTTATGAATCTTTAAACTTAGCAGCGGTAAAAAAATTACCAACTTTATTTGTTTGTGAGAATAATCTTTATTCAGTTTATTCTCCTTTAAGTGTTAGACAACCCAAGAATAGAAACATTAAAAAAATGGTCAAATCAATTGGAGTTGACTGTTTAGAAAGTGATGGAAACGATATTAAAAAAGTTTTTAATTCCTGTAAAATTGGAACAAATTATGTAAGAAACAATAGAAGACCATTTTTTCTTCTTTTTAATAATTATAGGTGGAGAGAACATTGTGGACCTAATTACGACAATAATATTGGCTATAGAACTGAAAAAGAGTTTAAAGATTGGAAAAAATATGATCCATTATTGATTTCATATCAAGTGTTAAAAAAATTTAAAATTAGCGATAAAGTTATTAAGGAAATAGAAAAAGTACAAACTTCAAAAATTATCAGCGCCTTTAAATTTGCAGAAAAATCTAAATTCCCTGATAAAAAACAACTTATGAAAAATATCTATAGATGACAAAAATCCCAATGTCAGAAATAATTAATAAAACGATTTCTCAGGCGATGAGAGACTCAGAAAAAGTTATTTGTTTTGGACTTGGGGTGACAGATCCAAAAGGTGTTTTTGGAACCACTCTTAATTTGGAGAAAAAATTTGGATCAAATAGAGTATTTGATGTTCCTGCATCAGAAAATGCTTTAACAGGTTTTGCAATAGGGGCATCTTTAAATTCATCTATACCAATTTTAACACACCAAAGACTAGATTTTGCTCTTTTAAGTGTAGATCAAATTATAAATAGTGCAGCTAAATGGCTTTATATGTTTGGTGGTCAATTCAATGTGCCTATTACTATTAGAATGATAATTGGTAGAGGTTGGGGCCAAGGACCAACGCACTCACAAAACCTTCAATCAGTGTTTTCTCATATACCTGGTCTCAAAGTTGTATCAGCCTCTACACCTGATAATGTTGCAAATTTGCTTTATAGTTCAATATTTGATCCTAATCCTGTAATTTTTTTAGAGCACAGGTGGTTACATAATTCTTTTGGAAAGTTTCCAAGTAAATTAAAAAAAAACGAACTGGGTAAATGCCAAATTTTGAAAAAAGGAAAGGATATTACACTTATTGGATTATCTTATATGACCTTAGAATGTATAGAGGCCGCTAAAATACTAAGTGAATTTAAAATTAATGCTGAAATAATTGACCTTAAAACTGTAAGTCCCTTAGATCAAAAAACTATAATTAGTTCACTAAAAAAAACGAGAAGAGCATTAGTTACAGATACAAGTAACAATTTTTGCGGAATATCTTCAACAGTAGCTTCAATTATTTATCAAAATATTAATAATTTAAAAAATAAAGTTGAAATTATTAGCTTACCCTTTTGTCCAGAGCCAACTAGCTATCAACTAGTTAAACATTTTTATAATGATCGCTATACTATCGTAGATAAGGTGCTAAAAATGTTCAAAATAAATAAAAAGATTAAAAGAATTAGATCTGTTAAACCAGATGTCCCAGGTGATTGGTTTAAAGGTCCGTTCTAATTTTATTTTGTAAAATTAAATAAACTTAATAAGAAATTTTAATTTCAAAAAAACTATCAAAAAAGTAATAATATTAATAAATAATGCAAAAAAAAGTATTTAAAGCAGCTGTACTAACCAAGATTAAAAAAATTGAATTACAAAAATTTTTAGTTCCAAATAAATTAAGGGATGATCAGGTTCTTGTTAATATTAATTATACAGGCGTTTGTGGATCGCAAATTATGGAGTTCCTTGGCCACAGAGGTAAAGATAATTACCTTCCACATGCATTAGGTCATGAGGCTGTGGGCAAAGTGATTAGTATTGGAAAAAAAGTAAAAAAAGTATCTCCTAAAGATGAGGTCATATTAAGCTGGATTAAAGGTAAAGGAATAGATTATGGTGGATTTCAGCTGACCAATGTTAAAAATAAAACAGTAAATTTTGGCCCCATATCAACTTTTTCATCTCTTGCTATTGTTTCAGAAAATAGAGTTTTTTTGAAACCAAAAAAAATGTCTAAAGTTGAAGCAGTATTGTATGGATGTGCAACACCAACTGGAGCTGGGATGGTAATTAATCAATTAAAAGAAATTAAAAAGAAAGACAAAGTTTGCCTAATTGGAGTTGGTGGCGTAGGCATGGCTGCTTTACTGGCTATATTAAAAAAGAAACCTCAAATATTTGTTATTGAAAAAAATAAAAAAAAACAAAAATTTTTAAAAAAATTTAATATAAACCTCTTAAATGATATTGAGCTTAAAAAATATAATAATTTTTTTGATTTTTGCATAGAAACATCGGGCACAACTAAGATGATAGAGCAAGGTTTTGAACTATTAAAAAAAAATGGAAAACTAGTTTTTGCCTCTCATCCAAAAAAATCAAATAAAATTAGTCTAAATCCACATGATTTAATTAGTGGAAAAAAAATATATGGTAGTTGGGGTGGAAATTGTAAACTTGATGTTGATATAGATAAAATATTTAAATATTTTGATGAAAAAAATATTTTTTCAGCATCTGGAAAAATTTCTTTTTTTAATCTTGAAAATATAAATAAAGCATTCAGTAAAGTTATTTCAGGTCGAATTAATAGAGCTATAATTAAGTTTTAAATTAAATAAAATTATAATTATTACTTTTTATGCTTATAATCTAATGAAGCTTTTTTCAAATATTTAATATTTTTTTTAACCCAATTAATTGTACTTATTATACCATCTTCTAAGTTTGTTTTTTCGTCCCAAGAGTATTTACTTCTTATCTTATTTGAGTTTAATGTGTATTTTAAATCTTTTCCATCCCGCTCTTTAACATGATAAAAATTTTTGTCTTTCACATTCATTAATTTATTAATTAATTTAGTTAAATCTAAAATACTTATAAATTTTTTTGAAGAAATATGAAATGTTTCTCCTAAATTTCTTTTATCTAATAAAATTTTATAAAGAACCCTAGAAACATCTGGCATATATACAAATGATCTTAAAGTGTTTCCCTTTCCATGTATGGGTATTTTTTTATTTGCAAGTATTGAAATTATAATTTTAGGAATGATTCTATAACTTTGTTGATAAGGACCATATATGTTTGCTGCCCTTGTAAAAACAACAGGAAAATTATAAGTTTTATAGTATGCCAGTAAGTTAAAATCTTGAGCTGATCTTGATATAGCATAGGGTGTTGTTGGTGCAAAAACATTGCTCTCTTTTTTTAAAGTTGGTGTATGACCATAAACTTCTGGAGTACTAAAGTTAAGATATTTTTTTATTTTTAATTTAGAAAGTTCTTTTACCAAAATAGAATTTGAAACTACATTAGTCAGATACCAATCTTCTGGATTAATCCAGCTTTCAGCTACCATACCCTGTGCAGCAAAGTTAACTATGTAATTGATCTTATTTTTTTTGATAATTTGTATTAATTTGTTAATATCTTTTCTTAAATTTAAATTTATGACATTAAATTTATAATATTTTATATTTTTATTTTCTTTATATCTTAAATGCTCTTTATCAAGTTCCTTATTTCTTGACACACCATAAACTTTAATTTTTTTTTTTAAAAGGTAATCAATAAAATCTGAACCAGCAAAAGAATTATTTCCAATAATTAATATTTTTTTCATTAATATAAGCTATTATTCAATAATTACTCACAATGCTACAAAAAATAGATAAATTTTAATTATAATTTAAACGCCAGATATATAAAAAGTCATAAGCATCAACCAATAATAAAAAATCTCTATATTAGTTATAGCTAATTAGAATTGAAAAAATAAAATGTTATCTACAATAGTATATTGATAGATAATTCACGAATATCATGTTTATGTTTTATTAAATTTTTAATTTTTTTAGAAGTAATTTTGGCCAATTTTTATCAAAAAATAAAGATTTATCATCAATAAATAGATCAAAACTAGGTTTTCCAAAGTAAATTTTGTGAAATTTAACTTTCCAATTTTTTAGTTGATTTAACGTCAAAGGTTTAACTTTTTTTTTTACTTCTGCAACATTCCCATTGCACCTAGTCATGTATCTTGCGGTATATAAAATTATTGTAAATCCTTTATTATATAAGTTGTTAATTACATTAATATTTTTTTTAATAGGTTTTGACTTTGAATAATCTCTTTTTGAATCAGTTTTGCAGATTACTTCATCAATATCAAAACAAATAGTTTTTAGTTTCATATAATTAATTTAAAAATGAAGTTATATTCATTTTTTGTTTTTTTTATACTTTAAAATAATTTCTAATGAAATAGGAAATAACACAATTAAGGGTAATATTGTTAGAAATCTATATCTTTAGTCAAAATCTATTAAAGTAAAGCTATGTGATATAGAAACTGGAAAAAATAGGAATAAATAAATAAAAAATTTATTTATTATTTGATTTTATGTTTTTAAATTAACTGATGTGAATAATTATGCTTTGAATTATTTTGGAAAAAATAATGTTTTGCACATACTTAAAAAAATTAATATAAATTAAATTATTATATTTATAAAATAATATATGTTAACGATATTGTTTTGCTTTATAGAACTAAAAAAATTGACCAAATGTATTAATTTTGAAAATTATTAAAAAAGATATATTGATATTGGGTGGTGATAGTAAGTTAGGTCAAGCAATAATACATAATTTTAAAAAAGCAAAAATAGGCTTTATATCAACTACAAGGGATATAAATAAAGTTTATAAAAAAAATATTTTTTTTGATTTTAATAATTTTCAAGATTTTCAAATTCCAAAAACTATTAAAATAGTATATTTTTGTGCTTCTATAACTTCAAAAAATATTTGTGAAAAAAAAAAAAAACAAACCAGAAATATCAATGTAATTAAAACCTGTAAGTTAATAGAGAAATTTTTGAACTTAAATATAAATGTTATTTATTTTTCAACTAACTTAGTTTTTAGTGGTAACAATATTCCTTTTTTTTACACTTCTAAACTTTCACCTCAAAATGAATATGCTTTACAAAAAACCATGGTAGAAAAATACTTAAATAATCAAAAATATAAAAATTATTCAATAATTAGATTCGGTAAAATTATTTTTAAAAATGATAAACTTTTATTAAACTGGATTGAAACTATTAAAAAAAATTTACAATTTTATATTATAAAAAATAGATTTATTTCCCCAATTTATTTTACGCAAGCAATTGAAGTTATAAGAAAAATATCATTAAATAATAAATTTGGAATTTATCAAGTATCAGCAAAAGATAGTGTCAGTTATCTAGAAATTGCAAAACTATTTTTAAAAGTCTTGAAAGGAAAAAGTAGTTTAATTAAATTTAGAAAATTAAAAAAAACTTATAATTCAATATTAATTTCTAATATCGATAATTATAAAACTATAAATTCAAAAGAGGCTATCAAAAAGTTTCTTTTAGAAAATAGGATAATTTGATCTAATTTTTTTTATTTTTTTTTATAATATGATATAAAACTAGCCTAATGAAAAATCAAAAAAGTATCTATTCTAGTTCCTCAATTAAAATAACACCTCATAAGAATAATAAACTTATTAATCAGATCAGAAAAATTATTAAAGAGTTTTTTACAGAAGAAGATAGTTTTTATTCTAAAATGCATACTGATAAATTTAGAAATATAATTTTAAATGCTCAAAAAAAATTGAATGAATTTGAGATTACAAACAAAATAGTTTTACAAATATATAAAGAAGTAAAAAATTATTTGCAAAGTAATGATTTTTTAGTTCAATCAAATACATATCTTCGAGTGTCTAGACCGATAAAAGAGACTAAGGATTCAATTGGTTGGCACAGAGAAAATTTTTATGCTCCTAATGCTGATGAATATGTTAATGTCTGGACACCAATTATTGGTGTTGATAAAAATAATACAATTAATTATATTCCAGAGTCACAACTTATTCCAAATAATAAAATCAAAACTGCAAATATGGAGGATCAGTATACAAAAAAATACTCTAGTGGTCATAAGATTGGATTAATGTATAGTCCAAAAAAAATTATTTCTGGTGTTAATTTAAATAAAAAAAAAACAATGATAGTTCCATATTATTCCTCAAGTATATTTTCTGGTAATCTAATTCATGGTGCCGCAGAAAATAAAAGTAATAAGATACGTTTTTCTCTAGATTTCAGGATAATTTCTACCAAACATTTTGATGAAAACTTAAACAAAAAAGAGCATTTTGCTAGTGGAAAAAATTATTTCACAAAATTTAATATTTAATTATGGAAAAAAATAAAAAAAAAATATTTGTGTCAGGTTTTTTTAATACTTTTCATCCTGGTCATATCAGATTATTAAAATTTGCTAAAAGTTTAGGCGATGAATTAATTGTTGGTTTAATTTCCAAAAAATTTGTGGAAAATAGTATTTATAATAGTGATAAATCGAGAATTGAAATTTTAGAGTCTATCAATTTCATAGATAAAGTAATTTTAATTAATTCTTCAATCGAAAAATCTATATTAAATGTTAAACCTGATATAATTGTCAAAGGTAATGAACATGAAAATAGATTTAATTTAGAAGATAATATTGTGAAGAAAATCGGTGCTAAATTAATTTTTAATTCGGGTAGTCCAACCTCAGAGTTTGATAATGTTGAAGATAATCTTAACAATTTTAATATAGAGTCTCAAAAGCAGTTTTTAAATAAACATAAAATTCAAGTAAAAGATTTATTGAAATATATTAATAGCTTTAATAAGTTAAGATTATGTGTAATTGGTGACTTAATAATTGATGAATATATTTCGTGTGTTCCATTAGGGATGTCACATGAAGATCCAACTATAGTAATTAACCCAACAAATTATTCTAGATACATTGGAGGTGCTGGAATTGTGGCTGCGCATGCTTCAAGCTTAGGAGCAAAAGTAAGTTTAATTTCAGTGGTCGGTAATGATAAAAATAGTAAATTTTGTAAAAATAAATTAGACGAATATAAGGTTAACAGTTTATTATTAAAAGATAGTTTTAGACCCACAATACTAAAGCAAAGATTTATCACAAATCAAAAGACTCAATTAAAAGTAAGTTATTTAAATCAGACATCTATCGAAACAGTAATGCAAAAAAAAATACTAAATCATTTTAAAAAAATGATTAAAAAAATAGACATTCTTGTTTTTTCAGATTTTAATTATGGTTGCTTACCACAAAATTTAGTTGATAAATTGATCTTTGAAGCTAAAAAAGCCAATATATTAATTGTTGCCGATTCTCAATCATCCTCTCAAGTCGGCAATATTTCACGTTTTAAATCATTAGACCTTATTACACCCACTGAAAGAGAAGCTAGGATAGCCCTTCAAAACAATGATGATGGTTTGGTAATATTATCAAAATTTCTTAAAATAAAATGTGTGTCTAAAAATATTATTCTTACTCTAGGCGAGTCAGGAATATTGATGCTCAGCTCTTTTGAGGAGACAGATAGACTTCCAACTTTTAACTCAAATCCATTAGATGTAGCTGGAGCGGGTGATAGCTTATATATCACATCAAGTATGATTCTAGCTCTTGGAGGTAGTATATGGTCTGCAGGCTATTTAGGTTCAGTTGCAGCATCAGTACAATCTTCTAGAGTTGGGAATCTACCTATTAAAGTTGATGACTTTATAGATAAAATAAAAAATTTATTGTAAAATATATGAAAGTACCTTTTTTAGATCTGAGGATTAAAAATCCTGAAAAAAAAATTTTAATTAAATCACTAAATAAAATTATGGATCATGGAATTTTTGTAATGGGTCCGGAAATTAAAAAATTTGAAGATAAAATATCTAAAATATGTAATAGAAAATATTGTATTAGTGTAGGTTCTGGCACAGAAGCGATATATCTAGCTTTAAAATCATTAAAACTTAATATAGGTGATGAGGTTATAACCACATCATTATCATGGATAGCAACTGCAAATGCAATTAAGCTGAATAACCTTAAGCCTGTATTTGCAGATATTGATGAAGATTTAAATATATCACCAAAGAGTATTAAGAAATTAATTACAAAGAAAACTAAAGCAATTTTAATTGTAAATTATACTGGCAAAATTTGTAATCTAGAAGAGATTAAGAAAATTTGTAAAAAAAAAAAGCTATATCTCCTAGAAGATTGTGCCCAATCATTTGGTGCAATTAAAAATAATAAAATATCTGGTTCAAATGGTGTAATTTCTACATTTAGCTTTAATCCAATGAAAATTTTTGGAGGTTTGGGAGAAAGTGGTGCTATTTTAACAAATAATTTTTCACTATACAAAAAGTTGCTTTTTTTAAGGTACAATGGAACTATTAATAGAGAAACATTAGTAGAGCCAAGTCTAAATTGTAGAATGGATACAATCCAGGCTGGTTTTTTAATTGACAGACTCAAGAAAGTTAAAAAAATTATAAAGAATAGAAACGCAAACGCAAGAATATACCAAAAATATTTAAAGGATCTTGTTATTGTGCCAGATATTGATGAAGGTGAAACACATTGCTTTTATACATTTACAATTATCTGCAATAAAAGAGACAGTCTAAGAAAATTTCTATCTAAAAAAAATGTTGAAACTCAAATTCAACATCCAATATTAATGCCATTACAGAAACCTTATTTAAATTGCAAAAAAGATATTATTAATAGTAAAAAAATAGTAAAAAAGATACTATCAATACCTATACATGAAAATTTATCCAATAATCAAATTATGTATGTAATTAATTCAATTAAAAAATTTTATGAGCATAACTAAATATAAAAACTCCAACAAATGTAGACTCTGTTCATCGAAAGCAATAAAGAAAATTTATGATTTTGAAAAAATTCCAGTAGGTGAAAAATACTTTTCAAAAAAAATAAAGTATAAACAAGTAACACATTTTCCTATGACTTTGTTTAGATGCTCTAAGTGTTATAATGTTCAAATATCTGAGGTTATAGATCCTGATTTTCTTTGGAGTCATTACACTTATTTAAGTGGTCAAACACAATCTATAAAAAAACATTTTTTAGAATTTCATAATAATTTAATAAAAAAAAGTTTCTACAAATATAAAAAAGATGATTTAATTATTGATATTGGAAGCAATGATGGCTCTTTACTTCAAAACTTTAAAAAAAATAAATTTAAAGTATTAGGAGTAGATCCCGCACTTAACATAGTTAAAATAGCTAACAAAAATAAAATAAATACAATCCATGGATTATTTAACTATACAATTTCAGAAAAAATCAAGAAAAAATATGGAAAAGCAAAAATAGTAACTGCATTTAATGTTTTTGCTCATACTGATAAAATGAAGGAGATACTTCTTTCAATCAGAAATGTTTTAGAAAATGATGGAATATTTATTTTTGAAGTTCAGTATTTAAAAGATATTTTAAAAAAAAATATTTTAGGTACTTTTTTTCATGAGCATATGTGCCATTATTCAGTAACAACTCTTAAAAATTTTTTTCGTATCAATAATATGAGGCTTATTGATATTGAAAAGGTTAATATACAAAAAGGTTCGATAATAGGATACGTTACCCATAATAAGTCTTCTCTCAAAACAAAGCAGTCTGTTAAAAATTTCCTTAAAACTGAAAAAATTACGAATACCACAAAAGAAAATACTTTAAACAAATTTTTTCAAAAGATAAGAAAGGATAGAATAAAAATAAATAAAATTTTAAGTAAACTAAACGATAATGGAGATGTTATAGCCTATGGGGCAGCAAGAAGCGGACCTACGTTAGCTTATAATTATGGTTTGAGAAATAAGATAAAAGTCATAATTGACGATCATTTTATGAAGGTAAATAAATATTCACCATTGGATTGTGCTAAAGTAGTTTCCAGTGAAGAGATAGAAAATTATATAGATAATCCAATAGTTATTTTAGCATATCTTCATGCAAAAAAAATTATTAAAAAACATAAAAGTTTTATTAAGAAAGGAGGAAATTTTATTATTTTATTCCCTCAAATAAAATTAGTTAATAAAAAAAATTTAGATAGCTTTTTATCAAGATGATAAAAAAAATTGGATTTATTGGTGCAGGTTTAATTAATCAATACTGTCATATACCCTCTTTTAATGAAATAAATTCAGTTGAATTGAATTCAATATGTGATGAAAATGAAAATTTATTAAATAAAGTTTATCAAAAATTTTCTTTTAAAAAAAAATTTACAAATATTGATGATTTTTTAAACAATAAAGAATTAGATGCAATAGTTTTGACTGTCGGAAGAGAGGATACACTTAAAGTAATAGAAAAAATTTATAAAAAACGATCAGTTTTTATATTATGTGAAAAGCCTTTTGGTCAAAAATTTAATCAATCACAATCAATTATAAATAAATATAAAAAGAACTCTAATAAAACTGTTATTGGATATATGAAAAAATATGAACCAGCATTTTTAGATTTAAAAAAAATAATTAAATCGAAAAAATATGGCAAACTTTTAAGTTGTACGATAAAAAACTCAATGGGAAATTCATATTGCAATCCTTTTAATTATGAAAAAAGGTTAGATCATTTAAAATATATAAAAAAAATAAAACATGTAAAGAATAAAGTTTTTAAAAATTATTTAAATGTATTTTGTCATGACTACAATATAATTCTAGATTTGTTGGGAAATAATTATAAAATTATTTCTGCAAATCTTAATAAAATTGGAGAGGGTAGAGTAAATCTATCAATAAATAATATTCCTGTCAGTATCGACACTAATTATAATAATAATAAAGAATGGTATGAAGTAATTAAGTTTAATTTTGCAACTGCTGAAATAAAAATTTCATTTCCTCCAGCTTTATTGATTAATAAATTAGCAGGATTAGAAATAGTAGATTATAAAAAAAATAATAAAATTTTTTATGATTATAATCCCAACTGGTCATTTAGAATACAAGCAAAAATTTTTACAGATTATATTAATGGAAAAATAAAAAATCCAAATAATACTAAAAATGCAATTTTCGATCTTAAATTAATTGAAGAAATTTGGAAAACATAATAATTTAATGAAATGTTCAGTGTGTTATTCAGAAAACATAACTGAATATAATATAAAATCAGAAAACTTCACTCATCATCACTTTACTATTAATAAAAATAAAAATTATTTACTTCATTATTGTCAAAATTGTTCTTTAATTTTTAACCAAATAAATATAAATAAAAAAAATATTTCAATTTTTGATAAGAAAAATTATATTTCAAATGCACAAATTTCAAATTTTGAGTCTAACACAAAAAATAAAATAGATAAAAAAATTGATTTTATTTGTAATTATATTAAAAGCAAAAAATTAAATAATATTCTAGATGTGGGTTGTTTTGATGGCGAGCTTATAAAAAAACTATCTCAAAAAATAACCTACAAAAAAATTGTTGGTATTGATATTTTAAAAGATATCCCAAAATCAATATATAAAAAAAAAATATATTTCTATAAAAAAAAACTTAATAAAATTAATGAAAAATTTGATATAATTATCTTATCTCACTCAATAATGTATTTTAATAATTTAAATTACTTGTTTGAAAATCTAAAAAAATTATCGAAAAAAAATACTATTTTTTTTATTTTCATGCCTGATATTAAAAGAAGACCTTTACACATACTTCTATCTGATCAATGTTTTTATCTATATGATTATTCATTTATTAATCTTTTAAATAAATATAAGTTTAAAATTATTCCTAATAAAAATGAGCTTAATTTAAATGAAAAAGTTTTTGTATTTAAAAAGAATAATTATATAGAAACTCTAAATAACCATCGAAAAACAAGTTTAAGCTATTATTTGAATTATATAACCAAACTTAAAACAAAAATAAATAAATATAAAAAAAATAAAAAAATATATATTTTTGGTACTACGATTGAGGCATCATTTTTATATTTAGTTTTAAAGAACAATGTCAAATATTTTGTGGATGAAGATATTTTTAAAATTGGAAAATATTTCAATGGTAAATTGGTTGTTGATCCAAATGAATTATCAAGCAATGATTTTATTCTTTTGAGCAGAAATCAAAATTATTTGTATAAGAAACTAAAAAAAAAATATAAAG
>Ga0075445_10001022_pt1 | contig 14656 bp, 26 predicted proteins | sample CoawatmetaG02DNA_FD_72350 | JGI IMG/M metagenome (GOLD analysis project Ga0075445, IMG submission 72350) | Marine microbial communities from the West Antarctic Peninsula - Coastal water metaG029-DNA | ecosystem: Environmental > Aquatic > Marine > Coastal | place: Atlantic Ocean: West Antarctic...
AATAATCTGGTAAAAGTGCCGTGTAAGTATATTTTTTATCTTTAATCATAAATTTGATTTGATAGGAGTGTAACATTAAATTTTTGTTAATAGCTTTATCTGTATTGGTAAATTTATATTTTTGATCACCATAGATTGGAGAGCCAACTGCATATAGCTGCTTTCTAAGTTGATGTTTTCTACCAGTTATAGGCTTCATTTCAACTAGACTGCAAATAGAATTTTTATCTAAAACTTTATAAATGGTTCTAGCTTTTTCTACTATTTCTTTGTCATTGTCGTATCTAGTAAGATCATCATTCCATTCACCTGTATCTTTTTGTAGTTCACCATGACATATGGCCAAGTAAGTTTTGTGAACTTTTCTTAGTCTAAATAATGAGGTTAATAATTGAGCAGCCTCTCTATGTTTGGCCATAATAAAAACACCTGATGTATCTTTATCAAGTCGGTGAACTGAAAAGGGTTTTGTATTTTGAAAGATATCGCTCCTTGCAAAGATGTCTACTAAGTTTTTTTTTGATTTAGTTCCACCTTGAACTGCAATGCCTGAACTCTTATTTAATACAATAAAATCATCATTATTATCAATTATTAAATCTTCATTTTCTTTGATTACTTCTTCTGAGGGTACAAACTTTATTTTTTTTTGAGCTATTGTTTCAGTGTAATCAAAATTAAATAGATCAATAGTATCATCAGTTTTTACTTTTTGTGAACTTTTGGTTTTTTTATTGTTAAGTTTAATCTTTCCACTTCTTAAACTTTTTTCAATTAACCCTTGGGGGATGTTTCCTAAATTATTTCTTACCCATCTATCAATACGCATATCGTTAAACGCTGAAACAACGTTAAATGACTTTTTCATGGTGTTATATTTTTATATGATAAATTATGCAGTAGCTAATTTTTTAGCTTCACTTTGATCTTTAACTGGATCTTTTTTCTTTTTATCGACTCTTTTTGCCTCAACATCTCTATCTACAAATTCAATTACAGCCATTGGTGCATTGTCACCATATCTGAATCCAGCTTTAATTATTCTAGTGTATCCACCATGTCTTTTTTCGTATCTTTTAGAAAGAGTTTTTGTGACTTTACGGGCTGATGTAATATCTTGTAATTTAGTCATTAACATTTTTGTTGTTAACAGAGTTTCTTTTTTCCCTAATGTAATAATTTTATCTGCCTGTGGTTTTAAGAATTTAGCTTTTGGAAGCGTGGTTGTAATTTGCTCATATTTAATTAAGGAATTCAACATATTCTTTAATAGTGCTTTTCTATGTTCAGAAGTTCTATTTAACTTCTTATTAGCCATTCCGTGTCTCATTAGATTTGTTCCTCTAACTTCTTAGACATTTCAGCAATATTATCTGGTGGCCAATTAGGAATCTCCATACCTAAATATAGTGACATTCCAGTTAAAACTTCTTTAATTTCATTTAATGATTTTCTACCAAAATTAGGTGTTCTCAGCATTTCACCTTCAGATTTTTGAACTAGATCACCAATATAAATTATATTATCATTTTTAAGACAATTCATGGATCTAACAGAGAGCTCAAGTTCATCAACTTTTCTTAATAGATTTTTATTAAATTCAGGTTCAGTCGAAACCTCTTTAATTGGTGCTTCAACGGGCTCATCAAAATTAATAAACATTTTTAGCTGATCCTGAAAAATTCTAGCTGAATAAGCAACCGCATCTTCGGCAGATATTGATCCATTGGTTTCAACTTGCATTATCAACTTATCATAATCAAGAGCTTTACCTTCTCTGGCAGTGCTTATGGAATAAGAAACTTTTTTTACAGGACTATATAAAGAATCTATAGCAATAAGTCCTAATGGTGGTTCTTCAGGTTTGTTTAAAACTGCTGGAACATAACCCTTGCCAGTGCTTACATTCATTTCCATATGAAAATTAGTATTTTCATCTAAATTACAAATAACTAAATCTGGATTTAAAATCTCTACATCTGTAATGGACGCGATGTCAGAGGCTTTGATTTCACCAGGACCCTTAGCATCTAAAATTAATTTTTTAACTCCTTCAGAAGAGCATTTTAAAGCCAGAGACTTTACGTTTAAAACAATATCAGTTACGTCTTCTCTAACACCTTTGATAGAAGTGAATTCATGTAAAACTCCATCAATTTGGATTGATGTAACTGCTGCACCCCTGATAGAGGATAATAAAATTCTTCTTAGAGAATTACCCAATGTCAAACCATAACCTTTTTCTAAAGGTTCAGCTACTATTGTTGCATGTGCTAAGTCATCACTAATTTTAACATCTAACTTTGATGGTTTAATTAGAGATTTCCAATTCTTTATATTAACATTTTCTGTTTCCATTAAACTCTCCTTTTTTTGGGTGGTCTCACTCCGTTGTGAGGCATGGGTGTAGTATCTTTAATTGATAAAATTTTAAAACCTTTAGCCTGCAAGGCTCTTAGCGCAGTTTCTCTTCCAGAACCTGGTCCTTTAACTTCAACTGATAAAGTCTTCATACCAAATTCTAAAGCCTTTGAAGCTGCAGAGTCTGCTGCTATTTGAGCAGCATAAGGAGTAGATTTTCTTGAACCTTTAAAACCTTTTTGACCAGCGGACGCCCAAGAAATTACATTTCCATTAGTGTCTGCGATTGATATAATTGTATTATTAAAAGTAGATTGCACGTAGGCAATACCATTCAAAATATTTTTCTTAACTTTTTTCTTTTTAGAATATGAGCTCTTTTTATTTTTTTTAGAAGGCTTTTCTACTTTTTGTTCTTTGTTTTCTACTTTATCAACTTTTGCCATAATTATTTTTTAAGTGGTGTTAATTTTTTTCCAGCAATTGCAATTGCTTTACCTTTTCTTGTCCTAGCATTACATCTTGTTCTTTGACCTCTAACCGGTAGTTTTTTTCTATGCCTAGTTCCTCTATAGCACGCAAGGTCTATTAATCTTTTTATGCTTAAAGAGTAATCTCTTCTTAAGTCACCTTCTACCTTAAAATTTTTATCTATATATTCTCTTATTTTTAGTATCTCGGAATCAGTTAATTCATTAATTCTCTTAACTTTTGATATTTCTAAAGAGGTACAAATTTGTTTAGAAAATTTTTCACCGATACCATAAATATAGGTTAGTCCAATCTGAACAAGTTTATTTTGTGGGATGTTTATACCTGCAATACGAGCCATAAATATGTGATAAATTTGAGCCTTTTATATAAGAAGATATTTCAAAGTCAACTTGTTAAACATTGATAAAATCGTTTATTTTAGAGGTTATTTCCTCAATTTTAAGTGTTCCATCAATCTCATGGAAGTTATCGTTTTTTGATAAAAAATCAATCACTGGTTTTGTCGTTTTAGTGTAAATATCAAATCTAGACATGATAGTTAACAGATTATCATCCTTACGCTTAAAGAAATATTGTTGCCCACAAGGGTGTAAATTAATCTGCTCTTTATCAAAGAATTCATTTAGAGTTAAGTTGCATTTATCACATGTAACCCTTCCAATTATTCGTTTTTCAATGATTTCTCTTGGTACTGAAAGTGAAATAATCAATTTAATTTTTTGATTAAATTCTTTTAAAATAAGGTCTAGATTTTTAGATTGTTCAATGCTTCTTGGGTATCCATCAAATACGATCCTATCTCTAAACTTTAAGTTTGTAATTGTTTCACTTAATAATCTATTAATTATATCATCAGATACAAAATTACCATTTGAAATAACATTTTCAATTTGATTTCCCAGGAGGGTATTTTTTTTAGTTTCATTTCTCAACAAATCACCAGTAGAGAGTTGAAAATAATTATGTGTCTTTACAATGAATTGAGCTTGTGTGCCTTTACCTGCACCAGGTGGTCCAAATAAAATGATACTCATTTTATTATTTTCCGAATTTAGTTTTTTTGATTAATTGTTCGTATTGAGAACTCATTAGTCTTGTTTGTATTTGAGTCACGGTATCAATAGCAACAACAACAACTATTAAAATTGATGTACCTCCAAGATAAAAAGGTATTGGATAATTTGCAATTAAAAACTCAGGCATTAAGCATACAATAGTTAAATAGAGAGCACCTATAGTGGTAAGTTTAGTAACAATTTTTTCTATATGAAGAGCAGTGTTTTCTCCAGGTCTAATACCTGGTACAAAACCACCATATTTTCTCAAATTATCTGCTGTTTCTGTTGGATTAAAAGTAATTGAAGTGTAGAAAAAAGTAAAAAAAATTATTCCAGATGCGTACAAGAGCATATAAAGAGGTTGGCCTTGAGTAAAATATGAGCTTATATCTAAAAAGGTATCATTATCTGAAAAACTAAAATTAGAAAATGTTACAGGTAATAGTAATAAAGCCGATGCAAAAATTGCGGGGATTACTCCTGCTTGATTTATTTTTAAAGGTAAATGAGAAGATTCACCCCCATACATTTTGTTACCCATTTGTCTTTTTGGATAATTTATAAGAATTTTTCTTAATGCTCGTTCCATAAAAACAATAAACATAATTGTTCCAACTAATAATACAAAAATTCCAATAATCATAATTGTTGATACTGCTCCAGTTCTACCTAGCTCAAATGTAGTGACTAATGCTCTTGGAATTTCAGCAACGATTCCTGCAAAAATAATTAATGAAATACCATTACCAATACCTCTTTGAGTGATCTGTTCACCAAGCCACATCAAAAACATTGTTCCAGCAACTATAGTTGAGACTGCTGTTATTGTAAAAAATAAACCCGGGTTTATAACTAAGTCTCCAGAAGACTGCAAACCAATGGACAATCCATAGCCCTGAATGGTAGCTAATAATACGGTTCCATATCTGGTAATTTGAGTAATTTTTGCTCTGCCTATTTCACCTTGAGCCTTTAAATTTTTAAAATAATCAGATACACCAGTTAACAATTGAACAATAATGGATGAGGAAATATATGGCATTATTCCTAAAGCAAAAATAGCCATTCTACTTACAGCTCCACCTGAGAAAACATTAAACATTCCAAGTAATCCTTTTTGATTACCACTCATCATAGTTTGTAATTGGTCTGGATCAATACCGGGAATGGGCACAAAAGTACCAAATCTATAAATTGCAAGAACAAATATTGTAAATAATATTCGGTTTTTTAAATCATTTGTCGATGATGATGAGCTCATTCTAAAATATCTATTATTTTAATTTTATAGATCCACCAATTTTTTCTAGCTTTTCTAGTACTGATTTTGATGCTAAATCTGCTTCAATATTAACTTTATCTTTAATTTCCCCGGTTCCAAGTATCTTTAATTTCTGAGAATTTTTGTTAATTAGTCTTAATTTTTTAAGCAAATCCATATTAATAATATCACTAGGATTGATTGTTTTTTCATTAATAAAAGATTGAATTTTTTCTAAGTTCATTATTGCAATATTTATTCTTGAAATTGGGTTAAACCCTCTTTTAGGCAACCTTCTATATAGTGGCATTTGTCCACCTTCAAAGGCTTTAATGGCTACTCCAGATCTAGATTTTTGACCTTTGACCCCTCTGCCGCAGGTTTTTCCTTTGCCAGATCCAATCCCTCTACCAACTCTCATTTTAGGTTTAATAAATTTTATAGTTGTGTTTAATGTGCTCATTATCCTCTTTTTTCAATTATTTCAGAAATTTTTTTATTTCTAATATTCGATATATGTTTTGGTGAATTTTGCATTAATAAGGCTTTCATTGTTGCTCTAATAACATTGTGTGCATTAGATGTACCCATTGATTTAGCAACAATATCCTTAACACCTAAAACCTCACATACAGCTCTAACAGGTCCACCAGCAATAATACCCGTACCCTTTGAGGCAGCTCTCAATATAATTCTACCTGCTCCATCTTTTGCTTTAACGTCGTGATGTATTGTTCTTCCCTCTCTAAGGGGAATATGTATTAATTTTCTTCTAGCCATTTCATTGGCTTTTTTTATAGCATCTGGGACTTGTTTAGCTTTAGCGTGTGCTATACCAATTTTCCCAGCTTGATTACCAACTACAACAAGTGCAGAGAAACCAAATCTACGTCCACCCTTTACAACTTTTGTAATACGATTGATGTGAACTAGTTTTTCTAAAATATCGTCAGATTTTTTATCTTTATAGTTTTCCATAATTAAAATTCCATTCCATTTTTGCGAAGTGTTTCAGCAAACACTTTAACTCTACCATGATATCTGTAAATACCTCTATCAAAAAAAATCTTTGTGATTTTTTTCTCTTGTGCTTTTTTTGCTAATCTTTCGGCAACAATTTTTGATAACTCAGTTTTATTCATTTTTACTCCATCTTTGATATCCTTTTCAACAGACGAGGCTGATAAAAGAGTAATATTTTTAGTATCATCTATTATTTGAGCTGAAATATTTTTTGAAGATCTTGAAATACTTAATCTAAATCTATCTTTAGAGGCAACTTTTTTAACCTTGTTACTAACTCTAAACTTTTTTCTATTAATAGTAGTTAATTTCATTATTTTTTCTTTCCTTCTTTTCTAAGAACGTATTGTCCTCTTTCTCTAATTCCTTTTCCTTTATAAGGTTCAATTTTTCTATAAGTCTTAATTTTTGATGCAACCGAACCAACTTGTTGTTTATCTGAGCCTGTGATCTTTAGAGTTGTTTGTTTTTCAACTTCAATTTTAATACCATCTGGTATGTCAAAATTAATATCATGACTATAACCTAACTGAAGATTTAATTGTTTATCTTTTAGCGCAGCCCTATATCCAACACCAACTAAATCTAAAATTTTTTCGTATCCAGTACTAGAGCCAATTACAGCGTTATTAATTAGGCTCCTGTTCATACCCCATAATCGTTTTGAGTTCCTATCAACATTTTTAGGTTTAATACTAATCTCTTTCCCTTCAGCTAAATCTAAATTAAACATATCTAGATCAATATTAAGTGAAGTCTTACCTAGTGGACCTTCAATATTTAATATATTGCCCGCTAAAGCAATTTTTACTTTATCAGGAATAGGGATACTAATTTTGCCAATTTTAGACATTAAAATACCTTACAGATTATTTCACCACCAACGCGCTGTTTACGTGCGTCAATGTCAGTCATTACACCTTTGGGTGTTGATACTATTGAAATTCCAAGACCATTATTTATTTTTGGTAATGCATCTGCACTTGAAAAAATTCTTCTACCAGGCTTAGAAACACGTTCAAAAGCACTAATTACTGGTTTACCAGAATAGTATTTCAGCTCTAGTCGTAAAGTAGGCTTTTTATCTTCACTATTGACTTTAAAATCTTTTATGAAACCTTCATTTTTTAAAATGTCAGCAATCTTAGTCTTAAAAATTGATGAAGGTAATTCAACTTTTTTATGATTTCTTGCTTGAGCATTTTTTACTCTTGCAATCATATCTCCTATTGGGTCACTTAAACTCATATTTTTCCTTTCTACCAGCTTGACTTCGTCATGCCTGGAATTAATCCATGCAATCCTAAGTCTCTTAAGGCTATTCTTGATATTTTTAACTTTCTATAAACTCCGTGTGGTCTTCCTGTGATTTGGCATCTATTCATAACTCTAACTTTTGCAGAATTTCTAGGTAAATTTGATAATTTTTGTTGAGCTTTAAATCTTTCTTCTAAGGAAATTTTTTTATCCATTATAATTTTCTTTAGAACTTGTCTTTTTTTAAAAAGCCTGTTTGAGAGCTGTATTCTTTTCTCATTCTTATTAACTGCACTAACTTTAGCCATTACTAATTATCTCCTTTTTTGATGAATGGAAAATTTAACTTTTCTAATAATGCAAAACTATGCTCTTTATTTTTTGAGGTTATAACTATAACAATATCTAAGCCTCTTACTTTATCGGCTCTTTCAAAGCTTACTTCAGGAAATATAATGTGTTCTTTGATTCCAAAAGTATAGTTACCAAATTTATCAAAACCCTTAGGAGACAAGCCTCTAAAATCTTTTATTCTTGGAAGTGCTATATTCACCAGTCTATCAATAAATTCGTATAATTTATCTTTTCTCAAGGTCACTTTTAAACCAGCATTAGTACCTTTTCTAGTTTTGAAATTTGCAACAGATTTTTTAAACTTTGTAATGATAGGTTTTTGACCAGTTATTTTAGCCATATCATCTTGAGAAGCTTTTAAAATTTTAGCATCAGCACCATCAAGACCTAAGCCCATATTCAGAACAATCTTCTCAATCTTTGGACCCATATAAATATTTTTATAGCCAAATTGGCTTTTTAAAGAAGGTTGAATTTCTTTATAATAGAGTTCTTTAAGTCTAGTTGACATTATTTTTTAGCCTCATTTTTTTTAATTTTTTCTTTTGCATCAACAAGAGCAAGGTTTGAAATATGTATAAAACTTTCTTTCGAAATAATTCCACCTTTTTTTTCTTTCGTTGTTTTTACATGCTTTTTCACAATATTAATTCCTTGGACTTTTGCTCTATTATTGGGTCTGTCCATCTCAATAACATCACCTTCTTTTTTTTTATCTCTTCCAGTTAATACTTTTACTTTAGAACCTTTTTTAATCATTTTATAATACCTCAGGAGCCAATGAAATTATTTTCATTTGACCTCTACTTCTTAATTCTCTTGTAACTGGACCAAAAATTCTTGTTCCAACAGGCTCACCTTTATCGTCAACAAGAACTGCCGCATTGTTGTCAAATTTTACTTTTGTGCCATCATTTCTATGAATTCCTTTTTTTACTCTAACAACTACCGCTTTGTGAACTGTCCCTTTTTTTACTTTTCCTTTAGGTATTGCTTCTTTTACAGCTACTACAATAGTATCGCCAATACTTGCATATCTTCGCTTTGAACCACCCAAAACTTTAATACATTCAATTCTTTTTGCTCCAGTATTATCAGCAACTAATAGTTCAGTTTGTACCTGTATCATTATTTAGAATTCTCCATAACTTGAAATTTTTTATTTTTTGAAAATGGTTTGCTTTCAATAATTGAAACTTTATCACCTGTCTTAAACTTGTTATTTTCATCATGAGCATTATAGTTTTTTCTAACACGAATTACTTTCTTTAAAACAGGGTGTGAAAATTTTCTCTCAACCATAACTGTGATAGTTTTATTTGGTTTATCACTAACTACTATACCGTTCAAAATTTTCTTAGGCATGAATTTTTCCTTTTAATATTGTTTTTAATCTTGCAATTGTTTTTTTTGTTTCATTAATTTTAGCTGGGTTTTTTACTTCCGTATTTATTTTTTGAAATCTAAAGTTAAATAAATCTTTTTTAAACTTATCAATATTTTTAATAACCTCATCTTTACTTAATTTTTTAATTTCTTTTTGTTTCATATTACGCAATTCTTTTAATTGTTTTAGTCTTTATAGGTAGTTTTGCTGAAGCTTTATATAGTGCAACTTTGGCAATTTCATCAGAAACTCCATCTACCTCAAATAATATTCTTCCTGGCTTAACTCTACAAGCAAAAAATTCAGGGTTACCTTTACCTTTACCCATTCTAACTTCAATAGGTTTTTTAGATACAGGGATATTTGGAAAAACTCTTGTCCAAACTCTACCTTGACGTTTCATATGTCTTGTCAGGGCAACTCTCGCAGCTTCAATTTGCTTCCCTGTAACTCTTTCGGGCTCTAAAGCCTTCAATGCAAAAGATCCATAGTTAATTACACATGCCCTTGTAGCCTTACCGTGTATTCGGCCCTTGTGAGCTTTTCTCCATTTTGTTCTAACTGGCTGAAGCATTTTATTTTGTACCCTCTTTTGGTATTATTTTATTTGTTTCTTGGTTAAACTCTCTAGCAAAAACCTCTCCTTTAAAAATCCAGACTTTAATTCCTATAATACCATAGGTAGTTAGTGCTTCAGCTTCTGCATAATCTATTTCAGCTCTTAATGTATGAGAAGGAATACTTCCTTCTCTCAACCACTCAGTTCTTGCTATTTCATTTCCACCTAATCTACCACTAATTGATACTTTAATACCTCTAGCACCAAGTCTCATACAAGATTGCATTGCCCTTTTCATTGCTCTTCGATAAGAAATTCTTTTAACGAGTTGTTGAGCAATATTTTCAGCAACCAAATATGCATTTGTTTCAGGTTTTTTAATTTCCTTAATATTTAATGATACTTCATTGCTAGTAAATTTAGATAAATTGTTTTTAATTTTATCGATATCACTTCCTTTTTTACCAATAACAAAACCAGGTCTGGATGTATAAATTGTAACAAAACATTTATTTGAAGTTCTCTCTATCATAACTTTAGATACACCAGAGTTGACTACATTTTTTTTAATATAAGCTCTGATTTTAAAATCTTCTATTAAGTAATTACCAAAATCTTTTTTTTTAGCATACCAAACAGAATCCCAGCCTCTATTCACGCCAAGTCTAAAACCTATTGGATTAACTTTTTGTCCCATGACTCTCCATTTGTTTTGCTTCTGATAATATAATTGTAATTGTCGAATATGGTTTTAAAATTGGTGCAGCTCTTCCTTTTGCTCTTGGTCTAAATCTCTTCATAACAACTTTTTTTCCACAGTAAGCCTCTTTAACAATTAAGTTATCAATATCATACTGATTATTATTTTCTGCATTAGCGATTGCAGATGATACAGTTTTTCTAATTTCTCTTGTTATTCTTTTTGCAGAAAATTGTAGTTCTCTAATAGCAACATCGACTTTTTTCCCAACAATTGCTTTAAGAATTGGATTAAGCTTTCTAACACTGGATCTAATATTATTATTTACAGACCGTACTGTGTCAACTTTTACTCTATTAATTTTTTTCTTCTTATTCATAATTATTTCTTACCTGCAACAGCTGGTTTTGCTTTTTTATCAGCCGGTGTATGACCATAAAAGGTCCTTGTTGGAGAAAATTCTCCTAGTTTGTGCCCAACCATATCTTCTGAAACGGTTATTGGTATAAATTTTTTACCATTATAAATTAAAAAACTAACACCAACAAAATCTGGAATTATTGTTGATTTTCTTGACCAAGTTTTAATTGGAATTTTTTTGGGATCAAGTTTGTATTTGTCAACTTTTTTCATTAAGCTTTCTTCAACAAAAGGTCCTTTCCATACTGATCTAGCCATTATTTTTTAGAATCCTTTCTTTTGTTTCTTTTTTTAACTATAAATTTATCAGTTCTTGCATTTGATCTTGTTTTCAAACCTTTAGCACCTTGGCCAGTTGGTGATACTGGGTGTCTTCCACCAGCACTTTTACCTTCACCACCACCATGTGGGTGATCGACTGGGTTCATAACAACTCCTCTAGTATGTGGTCTTCTACCCAACCATCTAGATCTTCCAGCTTTACCAATTTTTATATTTTTTTGATCTGGGTTCGATAAAACACCTATCGTTGCCATACATCTTGAATCTATTTTTCTAACTTCGCCAGAAGTCATTTTTACCAAAGAATAATTGCCATCTAAGCCACTTATAGTAACAGAAGTACCAGCAGATCTGGCTATTTTTCCACCACCACCTGGTTGCAATTCAACATTATGAATGTTCACACCAACAGGAATGTCTCTTAGAGGCATACAATTTCCAACCTTAATCTCTTTTGCAGATCCGTTTTCAACAATATCACCTACATTTATTTTTTGAGGTGCTAAATAATAAAAATGAGTTCCATCCTCAAACTTAATTAACATAATGTAGCATGATCTATTTGGGTCATACTCAATACGCTCAACAGTGCCAGGTACGTCAAATTTTTTTCTATAAAAGTCTACAAGTCTGTACATTTTCTTATGACCACCACCAGACATGTTTCTAGAAGTGATGTGACCATTGTTATTTCTCCCACGCATTGAATTTTTAGGCTCAACAAGGTTTTTGAATGGCTTACCTTTCCATAAACCAGTTCTATCAACTAAGACTGTTCCTCTAGTAGATTGTGTGTAAGGTTTGAAAGTTTTTAATGCCATTTGTTTAAATTCCAGTTGTTAGGTCAATGCTCTGACCTTTTTTTAAAGTTATAATTGCTTTTTTATATCCTTGTACGTTAACTTTTTTCCCTTTTGAAACTTTTGTTCTATTTTGTTTATTTATTATATTAATTTTTATTACATTAACTTTAAAAATTTTTTCAATATTTTTTTTTAAATTAGTTTTATTGGCTGCTCTTGGAACTTTAAAAACAATCTTGTTCTGTTCTGAAAGATTGGTAGATTTTTCAGTTACCATTGGGGCTAAAATTTTATCGTATAAATGTATTTTGTCCATGTTAAGAATATCTCTTTTCTAGCTCTTTTATGGAGCTTTCAGTGAATACAACTTTTTTAAATTTTATAATATCAAAAGCGCTAAAGTGATTGATATCAGTTACCTTAACATTTGGAATATTTCTCATAGATTTTTCAACTTTTACTTTAGAGATCTTATCTAGAATTATTAACGAATGAGTTATTTCAAATTTTTTAATGATTAAGTGCATTTCTTTAGTTTTTTTAATTTCAGTAGCAAAGTCATTGAAGATTAATAAATTATTAAGTTTATTTTTTTCTGTAATTAGCGATGCTATGCTTAATTTTTTCTCACTCTTATTAAGTTTTCTTTTTTTATAAGCAAGTTGACCTTTAGGACCATGTGCAACACCACCACCAACAAAAATTGGAGCCTTTCTACTTGCGTGACGCGCTCCACCAGTTCCTTTTTGAGCATAAATTTTTGAAGTAGATCCAGCAATTTCATTTTGCTGTTTTGTTTTTGCATGTCTGCCTTTGTAATTTGCATTTGTCTTATATAAAACTGAGCTCACTAATTTCTTATTAATTTTTGCAGAAAAAATCTTATCTAAAACTTCAATTGAATTTTTCTTACCATCAATATTTAATATGTCTATTTTCATTATTTTTTCTTTTTATCTGGTGTTTTTTTTGATTCCTCAATGACATTAATTTTTTCTATTATTGTTAACTTGTTAATAACTTTAACTGATTTTTTAACTAATATTTCAGTGTTTTTTGAACCCGGTACTGAACCTTTTACATAAAGTAATTCATTTTCTAAATCAGTTTTAATAATTTCTAAATTTTGCATGGTTCTAACTCTGTCACCCATGTGGCCAGCCATTTTTTTTCCTTTGAAAACTTTACCTGGATCTTGTCTCTGTCCAGTTGACCCATGAGATCTATGCGATACGGACACACCATGAGTGGCTCTCAATCCACCAAAATTATGTCTTTTCATAGCACCAGCAAAACCTTTACCAATTGTTTTTGATGTTGTGTCTACAAATTTAACTTCATTAAAAATTTCTAAGCCAAATTCATTACCCTCTTTGTAAGGGGTGGTATCATTTACTCTAAATTCTTTTAATTTTTTTTTAGCCTCAGTGTTTTTCTTAGCATAAAAACCTTTCATAGCTTTTGTTATTTTTGAATTTTTAATAGTTCCAAAACCTAACTGAATAGCTTTATACCCTCGCTTATTTTCTTCTATAACCCCAATAACTCTGGCTTTTTCAACTTTAATTACAGTTACAGGAACCAATTGACCAGTTTTATAAAATTCTCTTGTCATACCAATTTTTTTTCCAACTAAAGCTATTTCAGTCATAATTAAATTTTTATCTCCACATCAACACCTGATGCCAAATCTAGTTTCATTAAAGCTTCAACCGTTTGAGGAGTAGGTTCAATGATATCAATCAATCTTTTATGTGTTCTTGTTTCAAATTGTTCTCTACTTTTTTTATCAATATGAGGTCCCTTTAGAACTGTGTATTTCTCAATTCTAGTTGGCAATGGTATTGGGCCCTTAATGGTAGCACCAGTTCTTTTAACGGTGTTAACAATCTCTTCAGTAGATGCATCTAAAATCTTATTATCGTAAGCTCTTAATTTAATTCTAATATTTTGTTTTTCCATAATAATTATCCAGCAATCTTTTTAGTAACTTCATCCTGCACATTTTGCGGGACTTTAGAATAATGGTCAAAGAACATTGAGTATTGAGCTCTTCCTTGAGACATTGATCTTAAACTATTTATATAACCAAACATATTAGCTAAAGGAACCATCGCAGTTATAACGGTAGCATTACCTCTGCTTTCTTGTTCGCTGATTTGGCCTCTTCTACTATTTAAATCACCAATAACATCACCCATGTAATCTTCTGGAGTTACTACTTCTACTCTCATTACTGGCTCTAACAATTTTAATCCACCTCTTGTACAAGCTTCTTTAAAACAAGCTCTTCCAGCTAACTCAAATGCAAGTACACTAGAGTCAACATCATGGTGTAATCCATCTAAAATTGTAACTTTAAAATCGATTAATGGAAAGCCAGCCAAAATTCCACCATCAGATATTGTTTCAATACCTTTTTCAACACCTGGAATAAATTCTTTTGGAATCGATCCACCTTTAATCTTACTATCAACTTCTCTACCTTTTCCTGGTTCTTGAGGTTCTACTAAAAGTTTAACTTTAGCAAATTGACCAGCACCACCACTTTGTTTTTTATGTGTGTACTCAAATTCTGAGGCGTTTTGAATAGTTTCACGGTAAGCAACTTGTGGAGCACCAATATTTGCCTCAACATTAAATTCTCTTTTCATTCGATCAACAATAATATCTAAATGTAATTCCCCCATACCTTT
>Ga0075445_10001023_pt1 | contig 14630 bp, 14 predicted proteins | sample CoawatmetaG02DNA_FD_72350 | JGI IMG/M metagenome (GOLD analysis project Ga0075445, IMG submission 72350) | Marine microbial communities from the West Antarctic Peninsula - Coastal water metaG029-DNA | ecosystem: Environmental > Aquatic > Marine > Coastal | place: Atlantic Ocean: West Antarctic...
TTTTTCTAAGTCAATAATTCTTGGGCATCTTTGTTCTCTGAGAACTTGCTCTGAAAAAATATCTTTTCTTAATTTAAATTGATTACATATATTTTCTAAAATTCTATGTGGGTGAGTTACAAGAAGATCCATTTTAATTAAATTAACGTTTTTTTTATTTTCTGATTTTAAATAATTTTTTTTAAACTTGCTGTTTAAATTAAATATCATTTTCAAAATTCTATCTTCATTAGTTTTTTCTTTAATAATTTCCTTTTCAATTCCAAGACACCAAAAGGGTAGCTGAAAATTATTATAATCATAAGTGCAAGCAGTAATTAAAGTACTTGAAGAACTCATTTTTCCATATTTTTTTTTTAGCCATGATGAGATTAAATCAACAGGGTGTCTACTTATATTAATAATACCAGGTTTGTTAAATGAATTTTCAATTAAGGGTAAATTTAAAAAACCTGAATGAAATAAAATTGGAAAAGTATTTTTTTTTAATTCTATAGATTTTTCTAAATTTTTATTTTTTGGTAAACTTACTCTTTTCATATAAATTTTTTTATTTTTATATAAATTTATTGAAGTAAAATCATTTTTCTTTGTATTTAAGTTTCTACCTAATATTTTATCATAAATACATTCGTTTATTGCTTTCTTTATAAGGTGATCTGCAACATTAAAATTAATTTTTTTCATGTAATGCATCTGTAAAACATTTTCTACAATTGTGTTGAAAAAAAATTGCTCACTATTTTTTAATGATGAAATAATCGGGCAAAGTAAAGATTTTCCAGATCGTGTCATACCAGTTATAAGAATGATTTTTTTGGCACAAAGATCTAATTTTGCAAGCATGATCAATCTTTATTTTTTAATTGAAATAAATTCTCTGCAATTTTCCAATCTGAGGGATAATTAATATCTATAAAATCTAAATACGGTACTTCAATTATTGTTGATTTTTTATTAAATATTTTATCATCTTTTAGCCAATTATCTTTACTGCCCCAATAAAATTGACCTGCATCATGATAAATATCTGTAAGATCTTGTGATCGCTTATAGTAACTTTTCCTATCAAATAAAGTTACTTTTTTATTTTTCAAAAAAAAACCTCTTTGCGGTGGACTTCTGTATTTACATGCAGAAAAGACAAAACTCTTATTTATTTTTAATAAATTATAACCTTTGGTCAAAAAAGACGAATCCAACAATGGAGATGTAGGATAGATGCAGCAAACATTGGTCACAGCTATTTCACTCTTTTCTAACCATCTAATCATATGTTTTATTGAATGATTAAAATGAATCTTGTTATTAGATAATTTTTTTGGTCTCAAATAAGGTACTTCTGCCCCAAATGTTTCAGCAATTTTTTTTATTTTAATAGAGTCTGTGCTAACCAAAATTTTATCAAACAGCTTGCTTTTTTTTGCTTGAATGATTGCATAGGAAATTATCGGTTTTCCAAAAAATGACTTTATGTTTTTTTTAAGTAGTCGTTGAGATCCAATTCTAGCAGGAATAATTGCTATATTCATTTTTTTTTAACAATAAAAATTATATTATCTGAAACATTCATTAAAAATGGAAAAATTCTAAAATCTAACAACTTTTGTAAAATGAAATCTAAACTAAACCAGAGCCAGTAAAGATAATTTTTTTTAGGCCAAAAAAAAGTTGCACCAGTTTCTTTTGAAACTTCAAAGCCATTGAGATTAAAAATTTTTTTTAATCTACTTCTCGAGTATAATCTTTTTTTAATTGCAAATTTTAAATTTTGTTCCCCTTCGGTCATAAATGATGAATTCATAAATTTAGAATTTTCATATTTTCGAAAATAGTTACCAAATTTTGTTTCAAATAACATAGATTTAAAACTTGCAGAAATCCAAAATTCTTGATCACATAATTTGTAGAATATATTTCTAACAAAAAGTCTAAAACTTTGAATGGCGAATAGAGGATACATATTAGCCTGAGCAATCAAAAAATAAGAGTCTTTTTTTAAACTTCTTTTTATTTCTTTAAAGTAAAATTCTAAGTCACCAACATATTGTGATGCACCAATAACTATACAGGCATCAAACTCAGAATCTGGATACGGATATTCTTTTTCAATACTTTGGTTTATGACTTCAGCTTTTCCTAAATTAACATATTCTTTAATTTTTCTTTCTGTCTCATCACAAAGATGTTTTGATATATCCATGCCAACGTACTTATAGCCCATTTCACAAATTTTAATTGCTGTCTGCCCTCCACCACATCCTAATTCTAAAATTTTTGAGTCTTTTGGTAAATTTAATTCTCTTAAGTAATTAATTATCTTATTTTGCCTTAATATTAAGTGATTGCTTAGTGGATTGTTAATATCATAAGTAAAATCGTGCCATTTTTTTGTTTTTTCACTATTCCACCAACCCGCAACTTCTTTATCTTGTTTTGATTGATCTTTAAGTTTTAATTTCATATGTATACTGACATTGAAGATATATAATTAAAAAATAGCTTTTACAAATAATAATTATTTTAAATTTTTTTATTAAATAATCTAAATATAGCTATTGTAAAAAAATTAAAATATTATAGTCAGTGGAAAGTTTAATTTATATGCCTAAAAATCCAATTATAATTGATGCTAATATCTCATTTGATGATCGTGGTGAGATAATTTATTGTAATAATTTTAATATTATAAAAAATAAAATAAAAAGATTTTATCTAATTAGTAATAACAATATTAATTTTATTCGCGCTTGGCATGGTCACAAAAAGGAAGAAAAATATTTATTAGTTCTTCAGGGTGCATTTAAAATATGTACGGTAAAAATTGATAATTGGAAAAATCCATCAAAAAAGTTACCAGTAAAGAAATTCATTGTTAATGCTAATTCACCAAAAATTTTACATATACCTGGTGGTTATGCACATGGAACGCAAAATTTAAAAGTTGGATCAAAGCTTTTAGTTTTTTCAACATTTTCTTTAACACAAACTATAAAAGATGATTTTCGGTTTAAAAGCAATCTTTGGTATGACTGGAATATTAAATTTAGATAGATCATAATGACAAAATTATCAAGCATAACAGAAAAAAATACAATTAGATCAGCTTTTAAAAAATTACATGGAGAACATGGAAAAATATTAGTTGTTATAAATAAGAAAAAATCACTTCTTGGAGTGATATCTGCTGGTGACTTGCGAAGAGCAATTTTAGCTGGTTATAATCTGGATGATAAAATTAAAAATATATATAATCGTGATGTTACTTATGTTTTTCAAGATGAGTTAGCAAAAAAAAAATTAAGCAAAAGTAACTTTGGAAATAAAAGTCTAGGAGATTCAAATTTCTATGTTCCTATAGTAAATAACAATAAACAACCTAAAGATATAATTCCAGTAGAAAGAGTTTTAGCAACTCTTGAAAAAAAGAGCTTTAAAGAACATAAAAAAAATAAATTACCAAAAATATTAATTGTAGGAGGTGCAGGCTTTATTGGCACTGTTTTAGCATCAAAACTTTTAGAAAAAAACTACAACGTTACAATACTAGATAAATTGATTTATGACAAAAAAATAATCAAAAAAAATTTTAAAAATAAAAAAAATTTAAATTTTATACTAGGAGATGTATGTGATTTAAATACACAAATTAAAGCAATAAAAGAAATTGATGTTGTGGTTTATTTGTCAGAAATTGTTGGCGATCCAGCTTGTAGCGCCAAACCAGAAGATGCCTTAAAAACAAATTATTTATCAGTACTAAGTTTTGCACATCTTTGCTCACATCTTGCCATTGATAAATTCATTTACACTTCCTCTTGCAGTGTTTATGGGTTGGACGAAGGCAATAAACTTTTAAGTGAAAAATCAAATCTAAACCCAGTTTCTCACTATGCTCGAATAAAAATAATGTCTGAAAAAGCTTTATTATCTAGCTCGAATAATTATTTTAAACCGACAATAATAAGACTTGGAACAGTATTTGGCCCATCAAAAAGAATGAGGTTTGATCTTGTGGTAAATACGATGTCAAAGTTTGCATATTTTAATAAAAAAATTGAAGTTCATGGTGGAAATCAATGGAGGCCAAATATTCATGTTGAAGATGTAGCAGATGGAATAATAGCAATAATTAAATCAAAAAAGAAAAATGTAGAAAATCAAATCTTTAACTTATCAAATGATAAGTTAAACTTACAAATAATTGACATTGCTAAGAAAGTAAAAAATACTTTCAAAAATGCAAATCTTAATGTTATAAAAACTTCAACGGATCCTAGAAATTACAAAGTCACTTCAAAAAAGTTAAAAAATAAAACTGGTTTTGTAGCAAAAAAAAGTATTGAAAGTGCACTAAAAGAAATAAAAAACATGTTTAGATTTAAAAAAATCAAAAATCCAGAAAATAAGATATACAATAATTTTTTAAGTTTAAAATAATATGCTAAAAAGATTTTTGCCTTATGGAAGACAAAACATAAACAGCACTGATATTCGGAGTGTAGTTAAAGTTTTAAAATCTGATTTTATTACTCAGGGTCCAAATATAAATAAATTTGAAAAAGAATTTGCTCAATATGTGGGTGCTAAATATGCAGTTTCTTGCGCAACAGGAACTGCAGCTTTACATTTATCCTGTTTGGCTCTTGGACTTAACTCCAAATCATCTTTAGCGACGTCAAGTATAACATTTGTGGCCTCTGCTAACTGTGCAGAATTTTTAGGTGCTAAAGTTCATTTAACAGATATTGATAAAGATACACATTGTATGTGCCCAATATCTTTAGAAAGCTTGTTAAAAAAAAACAAAATAGATGTTGTTGTGCCTGTCCACATGTCTGGACATAGCTCTGATATGAAAAAAATCTATAGATTAAAGAAAAAATATAAATTTAAGATAATTGAAGATTCCTGTCATGCTTTAGGAGGTAAATATAACAAATATAAAATTGGTTCTTGTAAGTACTCGGATATATCAACTTTTAGCTTTCATCCTGTAAAACCTATCACTACTGGAGAAGGTGGAATGATAACAACAAATAATAAAAAAATGTATGAAAAATTATTAATTTTTAGAACCCATGGAATCATAAAAGATCAAAGAAAATTTTATAATAAAAAAAATGCGTTTGATAAAAAAATTGTTAATAGATGGTATTATGAAATGATTGATTTAGGTTATAATTTTAGATTAACAGATATTCAATCTGCACTTGGTTTAAGCCAATTAAAAAGATTAAATGAATTTACTTTTAAGAGAAATAAAATTGCTAAAAAATATAATGAAGCATTTAAAAACAACAAAAATATTACGATACCCAAAATAAAAGAAAATATAGACCACGCTTATCACTTATATACTCTTCTATTTAACTTCAAAAAAATTGGCAAAACAAGAAATGAAATAATGACTGAATTATTTAATCACAAAATTGGATCTCAAGTTTTATACATACCAATTTATAAACAACCTTATTATGAGAGAAAATATAAATTCAAAACTAAAAACTTTAAAAACTCAGAACATTACTATAATCATGCTTTAAGTATTCCAATATTTCCTGATTTAAAAGCCAAAGAACAAAATTATATTATTGATCTTATTAATAAAATTACGAATTAATTATTTATATAGTTAATTTTTTTACAAACTCTTTTTCTATAATTAAATCCCAATCTATTTTAATAATTAATATTAATAAATTAATATAGTTAACTAAATTATTATCGTCTCAGATTAAATTGTTTAGATTTCCCTAATTTATAAGCTTACCTTTTTCAAGTTTAAATATAATATCACAGTTCTTAACTGTATTTAAACGATGGGCAATTATGATAATTGTAATATTTTTATCGCAATTATTTACTGCATCCATTACTGCTAGTTCAGTTTGATTGTCTAGTGCACTAGTTGCTTCATCTAGAATAAGTACATGTGGATTATGATACAAGGCTCGTGCAATTCCAATACGTTGACGTTGTCCACCTGACAATCTAACCCCACGCTCACCAATAGTAGTTTGGTATTGTTCAGGTAATTCATTTAATACAAATTCATGTAAGTTTGCAATTTTAGATGCTTTTTCAACAGCTGTTTGATTAATATCTTTAAGTTCAACCCCAAAAGCAATATTAGCTGCAATAGTATCATCAGAAAGATAAATATATTGTGGCACATAACCAATAGAACGTTGCCAAGATCTTGAGTTTTGTTTTGTTATAACCTTTCCATCAACTTCTAATGTACCCTTTTGACCTTCTAATAATGCTAAAATGATATCAACCGTTGTAGTTTTACCACTTCCCGTGGTACCCACTAATCCTACTCTAGATTTTGCAGGAATGCTTAAACTAATATCTTTTAATGCTGTTCTAGATGCATTTGGGTAACTATAATTAATATTTTTTAAATTTATTGTTTTTGTAAAAGATAAAACACCCTGTTCCTGATTTTCATTAGATAATTTAAGGCTTTTAATATCATCGTATAATTTATCAAGTGAAGGACCGACAAAAATAATTTGAGTAAAAGATGCATAAATAACTTGCAATGCTGGCATCAAACGATACCCAGCAAATACATACAAGCTGATGATAGGTAATGAATTGTTAAAACTTCCTGATTGCAACATCATATAAAGAATCATTAATAAAACACCACCAAAAGCTATAGCTTCCAAAAAGAAACGAGGTAATGAAGCTACAATTAATGAAGAAGCCTGAGTTTTAGCAAAAGTTTCAGATGAATTAGAAAAAATCTTTATATAAGTTTGTTCTAATCCTCCAACTTTAATCTCCTTTGAAGCTCCAAAGGCTTCACTAACAGCTGTAAAACGTAATAGATTATTTTCTAAAGACTCTTTACCAATTCGATTAAGATATGTTCGTAAAGAATAAAAAATAATTACATAGGCTAAACCGAGGGAAAAACCAACAATCAACGTAAGTTTTGGATCAACTATGATTAGTAAAATTATAATTGTAACTGTAACTGTGCCTTTAGCAATCAGTTCTATTAATTTGCCTACACCATTCCCAGTTACATTTCCTACTTCTGATAAAATAGTTTTTCCAAGATCAGCACTATGACGATTTAAAAACCAGCTATAAGGTTGACGTAAATATCCTTCAACAAGACGTTTGCCAATATTATGTGCAAGCATTAAAATAAATCTAATTTGCAAATAAGTTGAAAGAGCTTTGAAGATAAGCGAGATAATTAACAATAAAAATACAAGGATACCTAAAGAAAAAATGAACTGTTGGGTATTTTCAACACCAAATATACTTAAAGTTTGAAACATATTATTCAAAATAAAGTTTGTGTCAATAAGTGTAGGATTTGTTAGGACTGCTATAAAGGGTAATATAGATGCAATACCAATCATATCTAATAATGCCACAATAATTATTAATATTAATATCAATATCATGCGTTTACGTTCGTAAAGATTAAGTAGAAATAATAATTTTTTTAAAGTTTGCATTAATTTTTTATATAGTCTTGATAAGTTTTTATAAGTCCATTCTTTAAACTTATCTGAGGTTTAAAGCCAAAATTATTTATTCGTTTACTATCTAAAAATTTTCTAGAAGTTCCGTCAGGTTTGGTTAGATCAAACTTAATTTTTCCACTAAATCCAACGACTTCTCTAACAGCTTCTGCAAGTTCTTTAATTGTAAGATCTAAACTACTTCCAACATTTATATGACTGCACATACTTGAAATATGTTCATCATAAATTTTTTTATCTATATTCATCAAGTCAATTGAGGCTTTAGCTAAATCATCTACGTATAGAAATTCCCGCTTTGGCGTACCTGTTCCCCAGATAGTAACACTGGGTAAGTTGTTAATTTTGGCTTCATGAAAACGATAAATCATTCCTGGAATCACATGGCTATTTTCAGGGTGATAATTGTCTCCTGGTCCATATAAATTTGTTGGCATTATACATCTATAGTCAATACCATGACTTTTAACATATTGACGGTTATAACTTTCACACATTTTAATTCCAGCAATTTTAGCAATTGCATAAGGCTCATTAGTTGGCTCTAACTTGCCAGTTAATAATTCTTCCTCATTCATGGGCTGTGTAGCATTTTTTGGATAAATACAACTTGATCCTAAAAACAATAATTTTTTAACTTTATTTAAAAAAGCGTGATGAATTATATTTGTTTGGATCATTAAATTTTCATAAATAAATTCAGCAGGATAGTTTTTATTAGCATGAATGCCTCCAACTTTTGCTGCTGCTAAAAATACCTGATCAATTTTTTGATTTTTAAAGAAATTTTGAACATCATATTGGTTTAATAAATCAAGTTCTTTTCTATCTTTAAGTATAAGCTCAACATCTTGACTTTTTAAAAAACGAACCAAAGCAGATCCAACCATTCCTTTATGACCTGCTATAAATATTTTTGGTTTTGACATTTTTTTATTTTCAGTTTTTATAGTGTATGAAAAATTTTAATGATTAATAAGCTTATCATTTTTTGCTAACTTTAAATCTTTATCAATCATTTCTTTTACTAGCTGTTCAAATGATATTTTAGGAGCCCAGCCTAATTTTTCTTTAGCTTTTTTGGAATCACCTAATAAAGTTTCTACTTCAGTGGGTCTAAAATATCTTGTATCTACTTTTATTATAGCTTTTCCATTAAAAGATCCAATCTCCTCTAAATTTTTTCCACTCCAATCAATTTTCATATCTAAATTTTTTGAAGCTAAATTAATAAAATCTCGAACTGAATATTGTGTACCAGTTGCAATAACAAAGTCCTCAGGTTTTTCTTGTTGTAACATTAACCATTGTGCTTCTACAAAATCTTTAGCATGTCCCCAATCTCTTAATGCATTTAAATTTCCAATGTATAAAATTTTTTGATGTCCTAATTTTATTCTAGATAGAGCTCTTGTAATTTTTCTAGTAACAAAGGTTTCGCCTCGAACAGGACTTTCATGATTAAACAAAATCCCATTACAGGCATAAATACCATAAGCTTCTCTATAATTTACTGTTATCCAGTAAGCATATAATTTAGCTACTCCATAAGGACTCCTTGGATAAAATGGTGTTTTTTCATTTTGAGGAGTTTCTTTAGCAGCCCCATATAATTCAGAAGTTGAGGCTTGATAATATTTAGTTTTTTTTTCTAATTTTAAAATTCGAATAGCTTCTAGAATTCTAAGAGCTCCTAAGGCATCAGAGTTTGCTGTATACTCTGGCTCTTCAAAAGATACCGCAACATGACTTTGTGCTGCTAAATTATAAATTTCATCTGGCTGTACTTCTTGGATAATTCTAATTAAAGAAGTTGCATCAGTCAAATCACCATGATGTAAAATAAATTTTCGATTTTTTTCATGAGGATCCTGATATAAGTGATTAATTCTATCTGTATTAATTAAAGATGATCTTCTTTTAATACCATGTACTTCATAACCCTTATTAAGTAAAAATTCTGCAAGATAAGATCCATCTTGACCGGTTATTCCAGTTATTAAAGCTTTTTTCATATAAACAATTTCTTTATATTAAAGTATTTTCTTAATATCCATCATAGCTTGCTTAAGATCATATTTATTTTTCCAATTTAACTCTTTTAATGCTTTTTTAGGGCTACAATAGGATGCCGCGACATCACCTTCTCGTCTTTTTGTAAATTTAAAAGAGATAGGTATTCCAGTTTGTTTTTCAAATAATTTAATCACTTCCAAGACGCTTGAGCCTTTACCAGTTCCAAAATTATAAATCTTTAAACCTTTTTTTAGTCTATTATTTTTAATCATTGCAACATGACCTTCAGCTAAATCCATGACATGAATATAATCCCTTATACCCGTTCCATCTTTAGTTTTATAATTTTTGCCAAATATTTTTAATAAAGGTATTTTTTTTTGAGCAACTTTTATAATACAAGGAACTAAATTATTTGGAATACCTATGGGATTTTCTTTTATTAGACCTGATGAATGATTGCTTATTGGATTAAAGTATCTAGCAATTCTAATGCTCCATCTATTATCAGACTTTACAAGATCCATCAAAATTCTCTCTATAATATATTTAGTATTACCATATGGGTTTTTAGTGTTTCCAATTTTACTAGTTTCTTTCAAAGGCAATATTTGTTTCTCATTATAAAGGTTAGCTGATGAACTAAATATAAGCTTAAATACATTGCTCTCCTTCATGCACTCTAATAAAGATAAAGTAGATCCAATATTATTATCAAAATAATCAATCGGTTTTTTAACACTTTCGAAAACTGATTTAGAACCAGCACAATGAATTACAGCATAACAAGAGTGCTTTTTCATAATTGATTTTAATTTTTTCTTGTCTCTTATATCAACATTATAAAAAGTAATTTTCTTATTTGTTATAGTTTCTAAATTTTTAATTGTACTTTGATAACTATTCGAAAAATTATCAAGAATGATAGGTTTATATCCATTATTTATTAAAGAGATAGCGCAATGTGAACCAACGTAGCCAGCACCGCCTGTAATAAAAAAATTTTTCACTTTATAATTTTTTAATAATTTAATTTTAACTATTTTTAATTCTGACTTGACTAAAACTTAGCTTTTGCAATAAAATCTACAATTGATAGAAGCCAAATATGATGGGTCATTTCTACTAAATTATAATTTTTACTATCTAACCATAAATTTACATGCCCAATTTTTCTTACTTTATTTTTTTTATCAAAACCAGTTAGTGTTACAACCTTGCATCCAATTTTTTTAGCAAATTTTGCACCATTAATAATATTTTTAGACTGTCCGCTGCTACTTATGCAGATTAATAAATCACCTTTATCTGCATGAAAAGATAATGCTTTTTGAACCCAATTTTCATAACCATAATCATTTGAGAAACAAGTTAAAAGATCAGCATCATTGAAATTTACTGCTCTAATTTTACACATTTTTGTTAAATCTACACTTACATGGCTAGCCATAGCAGCACTTCCACCATTTCCAACTAAAATAACTTTTTTTTTATTTTTTTTTATTTTTTTTAGAATTTGAGAAATTTCTAAAAAATCTTTATTATTATAATCTATAAGAATTTTAGAGAATTTATCTAGATAACTTTTTAAATAGTTTTTATTCATGGTATATATATAGTCAAAAAATTATTTTTATATATTATTTAATTTAAATTAAATTTACTAAAATAAGCTAAATAAGGCAAACTATTCATCTTTATATCAATAAATAAAAAAACCTTTTATTCAAAAGTTGTTAATTATTAATTAAGGATATAATTTAATTGAATGAAATTAAAAACTATTTGTTTTGATATTGATAATGTTATTTGTAAAACTAACAAAACAAGAGACTATTCAAAATCAGTGCCAATTAAAAAAAATATTAAAGTTATTAATAAAGCATTCGATAGTGGTTTTAATATAATTCTTTATACGGCAAGATATATGGGAAGGTGCAATGGAAACTTAACAAAAGTGAACAAGCAAATAAAACCATTAACATTAAAACAATTAAAAAAATGGAATGTGAGATATCATAAAATTTATTTTGGAAAACCAAGCTTTGATTTATTTATTGACGATAAATCCTTATTTTTTAAAAAAAAATGGACAAGTTTTTTAGTAAAAAAATTAAAGATTTAAATATAATTAATTAATAGTTTTTTTATGAATTCTAAAAATTCTACATATATAATTGTAAGTGCTCAGCAGCTTTTTTTAACAAATTAAGATCAGAGTTACTAATTATTTCATGATTTTTTCTTATATAAACTTCTTTATTTTTATTATTTTTTTTCTCAAAAAATTCATCGTATGTGAAACTTTTAAAGTCATTTGAAGTTATTCCATTAGGGAATATAGTAATTACCTCAATATTTTTTGTTAATTTTTTAATTCGTTTTACATACTCATCATAAATTGGTTTCCCAATATTTGGATCCTTATTAGAATAAAAATGTAGATCAAATCTTGGTACCCCCAAATAATCACAGCCTATTAATATTATTTTTTTAAAACCTAAATATTTTGATATTCCGATCATATGCTCCAAAGAATTAGCTGAACTATTGAAATTTTTATCTAAATCAAATTCGAAATCTTCATTTGATGATTCATACTTATTAAAAGTATAAAAAAAATTAAGTAGTTTTGGTCTGTGAAATAGTCCATAATAATTTGATAAATTGATAAAAAATCTTGTCTCTTTCCCTTTTTTTATAATTCTCTCGTAAATTTTCCGTCTATAGTTAAAATCCCATTTTCCTTTTGGAGGATCATAAACATCATAATTGAATGGGTAAAAGTCGTATGAATGTGGAATAACATAAAAATCTGGTTTTAAGTTTTCAATATCTTTGTGTAGCATGGCGTATGAAGTAGCCATATAAAAAAAACCATCATATCTTTTAATATCAAAATATTTTATTGAACCACCATTTCCAAAAATTACACAAGATTTGTCCTTACAGGAATTTTTTAGAACTAAATTCTTTTTCAATTTATTTTTATGTAACTTCCAGAAACAATTTAAAAAAAATTTTATTAGTGATTTCATATTTCCGGTACATTATTACTTGTTAAAAAAATTGCATTATTGTATATTATAAATCCGTTTGTAATACTTGTCATCTTTTTTATCTATAATTTTATTATGCTTTTCTTATAATTTACTACTATCAAAATTATGTTATATATTTTATTATTTAAAAAATTAAACAATAACTAATGAACTTAAAGATTAAAAATAGAACAGCACTTATTATTGGAGCTAGTAAAAATATTGGTAGAAGTATTTGTATCGCTTTAGCGAAAGAAAAAGTTTCATTAGTTATGGTCGCTAGATCAAAAGAAAAATTAACCAAATTAAAAAAGGAAGTTGATAAACACTCAACTAATAATTCTATAATTCAAATAGACCTAAGTATAAAAAGTAACATTAATAAGCTTAATGATGAAGTTAATAGAAAGTATAAAAAAATTGATATAATTATTCATAATTTAGGTGGATCTCTTGGTGTTAAAGATCCATTTTCTTCATCATCTAAATGGTTAAAAGTTTGGAATATCAACTTAGGTTATTCTATTGATATTAATAATTTTTTTATTCCAAAAATGATTTTAAACAAATGGGGTCGTATCGTCCATGTATCATCTGCAGTAACAACATCTTTCGATGGATATTCACCTTATACTTCTGCAAAATGTGCTTTAGAAGGGTATATTAAGTCAGTTAGTAAAGTAGTTTCAAAAAATAATGTTATTATAAATGGTATAGCACCTGGCTTAATTAATAAAGAAGAAGGATATTTTAATTATTTAAAAAATAATAATATTTCTGAATTAAATAAATATTATAAAGATAAATTACCTATTCATCGAATGTGTTCTCAAACCGAGGTATCTAATACAATAGTTTTTTTATGTTCTGATCTATCCTCATATCTTCCTGGTGTAATTATAAAACAAGATGGTGTAGGAAATTAAAATAAAATGACAATTAAATCAAAACAAGCTTTTCATAATGGATATGAAATCTATAAAACAAAAAATACTAAATTATTAGTAGAATTAAGAAATGATATCTACTATGAGATGAAAAAAATTTTTAAATTAAAAGAAAAAAACCCTGAGAAAGGACTAAATTATTTACATAAAGTTGTAGGAAAATTAGCTAGTAAAGATCTTAACACAAAAAGAAAAAAATTAATAAACAATATAACAAAAAAAATTAATTTTGGAGAAGTTGTATTTAAAGCATTTGAAGAATTTTTAGTAAATAATTTAGGACCAGATATACTCGTCCAAAAAAACTGCAATATAGTTATTCAAATGCCAAATGATCCTAATCCTTCAGAAATCCATAGAGATGCACCATTAAACTCTGCATATGAAATTGTTGCTTGGGTACCACTAGTAGACTGCTATAAGTCCAAGGCTATGTATATTCTAGACTACCCATCGACTAAAAAATCGCTAGGGTTTTTAAAAAAAAATACTAAAGATTGGAAAAAGTTTGAAAATTATAGCAAAAAACTAAAGTCAAATCCTCAAGTCAAATTTGGAGAAGGCCTATTTTTTTCTTCATGCCTTATTCATGGATCAGATATTAACAAAGAAAAAGAGACAAGAATTAGCTTAAATATTAGATTTAAATCATTATTTTCACCAGCGGGTAAAAAAAATCAACTTCAATTTTTCAAGTCTCTAAAACTTAGCAATATCTCGAGCATTGGAATAGACTTTGAGTCAGGTAACTTATTTGGTTAAGTCTTTTTATTGTTGTATTGATAGTCTGCTGCCAGCTACACAGCCAGAACAACACATTATATGTGAAAATATAGCCAACTTAAATAATGGAAAAATTATATTTTATGGAACAGAAGATGTTTTGGTTACTAAACACCAACCATTTATTTATGATAAATTAATGAGAACACCTGAAATTGATGGCGCTATCTTCTTTACAATAAATCAATTCTGCTATGAAAATACTCTTAATATCGATTTGATGAATAAAATAATTGATTTAAGAATAAGTATACATTTTGCTAGAGAAAATATTTCATATTTCAATCAAAAAGAACTTAAAAAAGATTTACCAGAGATCTATTCATATT
>Ga0075445_10001051_pt1 | contig 14412 bp, 10 predicted proteins | sample CoawatmetaG02DNA_FD_72350 | JGI IMG/M metagenome (GOLD analysis project Ga0075445, IMG submission 72350) | Marine microbial communities from the West Antarctic Peninsula - Coastal water metaG029-DNA | ecosystem: Environmental > Aquatic > Marine > Coastal | place: Atlantic Ocean: West Antarctic...
GTAAAGGTCGATTGTTCCAGCGCTTGGCTTAAAAGTTAATGGATCTTCAGCATTAATTCTACATTCGATTGAATGTCCAAGTGGATTTATTTTTGACTGATCAAAACTTAATTTCTCACCTGCTGCTACAGAGATTTGTTCTCTAACAAGATCAACCCTTGTAATCATTTCAGTTATAGGATGTTCTACCTGTAACCTTGTGTTCATTTCCATAAAATAAAATTTTCCTTCATGATATAGAAACTCAAGAGTACCTAGACCTAAGTAACCCATTTCCTTAATAGCATTAATAACTGTTTCAAACAGCTTAACTTTTTCATCATTTTCAATACCTGGGGCCATAGCTTCTTCAATTACTTTTTGATTACGTCTTTGTACCGAACAATCTCTTTCATATAAATGAACAAAATTTCCATGAGAATCACCAATTACTTGCACCTCTATATGCCTTGGTGCATCAATAAATTTTTCTATATAGACATCATCATTTCCAAAAAATGAAAGTGCTTCTTGTCTTACTATAGAAAAATTATTAATCATTTCCTTTTCATTATTAATCACTTTCATGCCTCGTCCACCACCACCTGCGGCCGCTTTGAGTAGAACGGGATAACCAATTTCTTCTCCAATTTTAAGTGCATCAGCTATGTCTAAAATTTTACCTTCGGACCCAGGAACAGTTGGAACACCAAGCTCTTGCATAATCTTTTTTGCTTGAATCTTATCTCCCATTTTTTCAATATGCTCATATTTAGGGCCAATAAAAGTCAATCCATGATCAGATACCATTTTTGCAAAACTTGCATTTTCAGATAAAAATCCATAGCCTGGATGAATTGCTTCAGCATTTGTTATTTCACATGCTGATATTAATGCATGAGTATTTAAATAGCTTTTATTTATCTGGTTTGGCCCAATACAGACACTTTCATTTGCAATTCTCACATGCATGGAATCTCTGTCAGCTTCTGAATGAACAGCTACAGTTAATATACCAAGTTCTTGGCATGCACGATTAATTCTAACAGCAATTTCACCACGATTGGCAATTAGAACTTTTTTAAACATTGGTAATTATTATTCTACTAACATAAGAGGTTGGCCAAATTCTACAGCCTCTTCGTTTTGAACAAATATCTTTGAAATGCTGCCTTGTAAATTTGAGTCTATAGGATTCATTGTTTTCATTGCTTCAATAATTAACAATGTTTGTCCACTACTAACTGAATCGCCTTCATTAACAAACTTGTTTGCCCCAGGCTCTGGCTGTAAATAAACAGTCCCCACCATTGGTGACTTAATAACCCTAGGATCATTTCTATAATCAACACTAGTGTCTTTAGCGGGTGAGGGGTCTATTTCAGTAGAATTAGATATGACCGCAGATCCAGCTAATCCCTTAGATACGGAAATTGATACATCACCTTTCTTATAAGACAGTTCAGTTAATTTCATTTGATCTAGAATATCCACTAGCTCTTTTATAGATTTTTTATCAATAAATTTAGTTTCTTTAGTAGCCATATTTTTATCCTATATTATTTTTAATATTCCTTGAATTGCTAATGCGTAACCGTTGATACCAAATCCACAGATAAATCCATTAACACCACGACTTAAATAGGAATGTTGTCTAAACTCTTCTCTTGAAAACAAGTTCGAAATATGAACTTCTATTTTAGGAATCTTAATTGATAGAAGCGCATCAAGAATAGAGACAGATGTATGAGATAGTCCACCGGCATTAATTATTAAACCTGCCGCCTCTTTACTAGCTTTTTGAACTTGGTCTACAATCTCACCTTCACTGTTTGATTGCATGAAAACTAATGAAATTTCCAAATCGTTCTCAATAACAATCTGATTAAGGTCATCCTCAAGATCTTTTAGGGTTTTATTTCCATATATTTCAGGTTCTCGATCACCTAAAAGATTTAAGTTGGGTCCGTTAATAATGTATATCTTTTTTTCAGTCATTTTTGATATCTTTAGTTCTATTTTTATTATCTTTTTCCTCAATTCCAACTATTAATTGTATTAAATCATTTGTTCGATACCATTCAACAGTATCTTTATCAATATTTTTAATAGCTTTTTTTGCAAAACTTAGAGCTAAAGCCTTATCTCTTCTCAAATAATATCTTTCAGCACTTGCATACTGAGCCAATGCTAAGTTATCATTTAAAGCATGAGCTTTTGCTAATAAATACCATGCGTAGGAGTTTGTTCTATTAAGAAACAATGATTTATTAAGAGCTTTTATGCTTTTAATTATACTTTCATCAGAAGATTCTGCTATTAAATAACTACCTAGCATCATTAAATGAAGATCATTGTCACTTGATAATAATTCCATAGTTTTTTTCTGCTCTAGAATAGCCAACTTAAAATTACTAAGAGCATAATAAATTTCACCTAAGATTTCATGGTAATAAGGGTTAGATGGATCATCTTTAATTAATGATTTTATCATATCAGTCGATTTTTTTTTATCGCCATTGAAAAAATTAGCAACAGCGGACGCATACTTTGAAGAGTTACTGATTTGGTTTTGATAAACAGCCAAAACTTCAGCTTGACTATGTGTGTAGGCAAACAATTTAGCTTTAATCAATTCAAATCTTTTTTGAATATTAGGGTTTAGTTTATATTTACAGTTAGGATATTTTTTATAGCTATTTTGTATCCAACTATATCGATCAATTGTTTGTGGGTGCGTTGTTTTATATTGATAGTCTCTAGAATTTTCTAAGGTGGATCTATCCAATACCTTTAAAAAACTTTCCAAACCTTTTTCAGGTTGTTTACTTTTACATAACAAAGAAATAGCAGCTTGATCCGCCGCCGCTTCCTGAGTTCTACTGTAATAAAGGTATCCGTCTTGAACACTAGCACTACCAACCATCATAGCGGCAATTCCTGCATCCGCTTCTCCACCTAGAATTCCAAGTACACCAAGTAAGTAAATAGGCATTGACCTGTCACTTAATTCACTGATTTGGTTTTTTGTTCTAGATATATGTCCACCATTAATATGGGCCAGTTCATGAGCTAAGACACCAAGATATTCACTGTACGTTTGCGATTGAATTATTAGTTCTGTATTTATAAAGATTGCTTGTCCTGAAGTTACAAAGGCATTCACCTCTTTACTTTTAATAAAATAAAGATCAATTCTATCATCGGCTAGATTTGAGGTTTTAGTTAAGGGTAAGAGTAATTCCTTAGTAAATGTTTCAAGCTCAACATCTCTAACGAGCTCAAAAGAGTGACTTTGTATAGGTAGCGCTATAAATAAAAAGAAAAAAAAGAAATATTTAGCTTTGAACATTGTTAATTATATCTTATTCAAAAAAATGATATTTTAAGATCAAGTTACTGACTCCACCATCCAGTTTTCTTTGGTCCAGTTCTAGCTTTTTTTATAGCTATCGGCTTAATTTCATTTTGTGCATCTTTTTCAGCTTTAGATTTTTTAGTGTCAACCTTAGAAGAGATCTTAGATGGGGAAGGGTCGGTTTTTTTTTGCATCTTAGGTGCTTCAGACTTTTTCTTACTGGGAACCTTACTTCCTACTACCTTTTTCTTTTTATTTGGAGCTATCTTTTTTTTCTTTTTTGGATCTTTTAAATCGTTGAATATTATAGAGCCATTTTCTAACATTAAATTTTCTGTAATAATAAATTTTACATTATATTTTTCTTTTATAGATAAAATTTCTTTTTCGTGGTGGACTTTTATATAGCTTGATAATACTGGGTTAATTTCAAACCTAAGGTCACTTGTTTTAAGTGTTAATGAATTCTGTTTTATTAAGCTTATTATTTTTTGTGCACATGACTCTATTGACAACGTACATTTCCATTCAATAAAACTTTGACGAAGTCTTTGTCTTGATAATTCCATTAGTCCAAATTGACTAATTCTATTGACTTGTATCCTGGCCCTATCAAGTTTTACCATTTCCTTAATTTTTTTCTCTACCAGTCTATTATTTCTCATTTCATACATATCAATAAAATCAATAACAATAAGTCCAGATAAGTCCCTTATTTTAATTTGCTTAGAAATTTCCTCAGCTGCTTCAAGATTTGTTTTTACTGCAGTTTTTTCGATATTTCTTTCTTTGGTAGCGCTGCCAGAGTTTACATCTATAGCAACTAAAGCCTCGGTTGGATTGATAACTAAGTAGCCACCTGATTTAAGGTGAACATTAGTATCAAACATTTTAATTAATTCACTTTCAACATTATGTTTTACAAAAATTGGAATCTTATTTTTATATTCTTTTACATATTTTGCACAACTAGGTAATAATTGTGAAACATATTTTTTTGTTTCTTTAAATGCCTCTGAACCTTCTATAAAGATATTCTTCATCTCTTTCGTATAAATATCTCTAATTGCTCGTCTTATTAAATTTCCCTCTTCGTGAACTAAAGCTGGAGCAATCGTTGTGTCTTTTGTTGTTTCACCAACAATATTATTCCAAAGTTTTTTTAAAATTTCGACATCATTTTTTATTTCAATTTTTGTTTTATTTAATCCAGCAGTTCTAACAATTAAACCCATATCGATAGGAAGTTTTAACTCTTCAATCATAGTCTTAAGTTTTTGTCGTTCCTCAGATGATGCTATTTTTCTAGATATGCCTTTAGTCTTAGTGGAGTTTGGCATTAGGACAGTATATTTTCCAGCAAGAGAAATGTATGAAGTAAGAGCTGCACCTTTATTGCCTCTTTCTTCTTTTACAACTTGCACTAAAATTAGTTGTGAATTTTTAATTACCTCTTGTATTTTGTAAGATCTAAATAATTTTTTTCTTAAATTAATTTTTTGCGATTTGCTATGTCTGTTATTTGGTTTAGATTTTTTTTCTATAGAAGGTAAGTCATCAGGTTCTATTACTATTTTCTTATCCTCAGACACATTACTTTCGTTATCCTCAGACACATTACTTTCGTTATCCTCAGACACATTACTTTCGTTATCCTCAGACACATTACTTTCGTTATCCTCAGACACATTACTTTCATTATTGCTTAATCCTTCGTCACTGGTAAGCATGTCATTTTCAGTATCTTTAATTAAATCATCCTCTGAAACCTGAGTATTCTCAATAGAATTTCCATTTGAGGAATCTGAGCTATTATCATCCTGACTATTGTGTAAATCTTGTTGATCAGCTTCAGCCTTTAATAGCGCTTCTCTGTCTGCTATTGGAATTTGAAAGTAATTAGGGTGTATTTCACCAAAAGCCAAAAAGCCATTTTTTTCTGAGCCTATATCAACAAAAGCAGCCTGTAGCGACGGCTCTATCCTTGATATTTTGCCTAAATAGATGTTACCTTTTAGATGTTTTTGAGAATTTGACTCGAATTCAAAGTCTTCAAGTCCAAAGTCACCAACGAGTGCAACTTTTGTTTGATCGATCTGAGATCCATCAATAAGTAGTTTGCTTGCCATTTAATTAAACCTTTCAAATGCATAGATGCATATAAATCTTTTGTAGAATATTTTTTTATGAAGTTATTTTTTTTCATGAAGAATATATATTTTATCAATAATGATATTATTTATGTTTATACACCATATTTAGTATAATAATAAGCCTAATATTGCATATTATACCCCTGTATTTGGCTATTTATTGTATGGTTCACAAGAATGACACAAATTAAATATAAATGATCAGTTCACTTATGAAGTTAAGTTATTTAAAGAAATTCTTATATATTGCCCTAGCATTATTTAGTTTGCTTGTGATTATAATTTCTTTTTTTTCTATTAACCTCCCAGACTATAGCCAATTAAAAAACTATAAACCTTCAATAATGACAAGAGTTCACAATTCTTCAGGGGAGCTTGTTAAGGAGTATTCAAACGAGTATAGAGTTTTTATTCCGATTGATGCTGTTCCGGTTATTGTAAAATCAGCCTTTATATCAGCCGAAGATAAGAATTTTTATAGGCATATAGGCGTTGATCTGTTGGGCATATCACGTGCATTTATTAATAATATAAAAAATTTATCTTCAAATAAAAGACCTCAAGGTGCATCAACTATTACACAGCAGGTTGCAAAAAATTTCTTATTAACAGACGAACTATCTTTAACTCGAAAAATTAAAGAAGCTATTCTTGCGATAAAAATTGAGACGACATTTAGTAAAGATAAAATTTTAGAGCTGTACCTTAATCAAATCTATTTAGGTTCTGGTACCTACGGTGTTGCCGCCGCATCCAATAGATATTTTAAAAAGTCTTTACAGGAAATCACAATTGAAGAAGCAGCTTACTTGGCAGCTTTACCAAAAGCGCCTAGCAATTATCACCCAGTTAGAAATTATGATAATGCAATAGCAAGAAGAAATTGGGTCTTAAGTAGAATGTATTCAAATAATTATATAAACGAAGATGAATGGAAAGTATCATCTTTTAAAGAATTAAAGACTAGTATCGATAAACCAAATAAAAAATATTCTTCAGATTATTATAGCGAAGAAGTTAAAAGAAAAATTGTAGATATTTTAGGTGAGCATGAGCTTTATAATGGTGGGTTATCAATTAGAACATCTCTTGATTCGGATTTACAGCTATTAACAACTACCTCATTGCAACAAGGTTTAATGGATTATGATAAAAGACATGGTTATAGAGGGCCATTAGATAATATAGCTGATAATAATTGGCATAAGCTTGTAACAGAAAAATTTAAAAAACCATCTATTTTTAAATTAGGACGAATAAAAAAAGTAAATTCAAAAATTATATATTTAGAAAATAAAGCTAAAGAATCATTTTTAATTAACTTAGATGATAATACGTGGCTTAGAAAATATATTACTAATAATTATGTTGGAAAAAAAGTTTTAAACTTCAATAATATTCTAAGAATAAATGATATCATATTATTTTCTATAGATGAAAATGGTATATATAAAATTGAACAAATACCAAAAATTAATGGCGCAGTGATTGTTATGGAGCCATACTCAGGAAGAGTTTTGGCTATGACAGGTGGTTTTGATTTTAGGTTGAGCTCCTTTAACAGGGCAGTTCAAGCTAAAAGACAACCAGGTTCAGCATTTAAGCCATTTGTATACTTGGCAGCACTTGAAAGTGGTTTTCAGCCCAATACTATGATTTTGGATGCTCCATTTGTTATTGATCAAGGGGAAAAATTAGGTAAATGGAAACCTGAAAATTATGGTAAAAAATTCTATGGACCATCACCGCTAAGAAAAGGAATAGAAAATTCAAGAAACCTAATGACCATTAGAATTGCTCAATATTTAGGTATGGATAAAATTTCAGAAATTGCTGAACGCTCAGGAATTGTAGATGAAATGCCAAAAATATTATCTATGTCGCTTGGTGCAGGTGAAACTTCTTTAATAGAATTAACTAAGGCTTACGCTTCTTTTGTTAATGGTGGAAATAGGGTTGACCCCATTTTTATAGATAGAATTCAAGATAGAAGAGGCGCTAATATATATAAAGCAGAACTAGGTAATTGTAAAAATTGTTTAGATTCTTTTTCTGCACTTAACACAGTACCACTGCTAGAAAATGATAAAGAAGCTATATTTTCTGAGCCACACGCTTTTCAAATAACTTCAATGTTGAAAGGTGCAATTGACAGAGGCACAGGAAGAAAAACAAAATTTAAAGGAATAGAGATTGCGGGTAAGACAGGTACGACCAACAATAATACAGATGCATGGTTCGTTGGTTACACATCAGATTTAATTATAGGAGTATACTCAGGGTTTGATAAGCCTGTAAGTCTTGGTAAAAAAGAAACTGGCTCTTCGGTCGCGGTACCAATATTTAAAAATATTATTGAAGAATATTTAAAAACCAACAAAAGTCTTCCTTTTAGGGTTCCTTCTGGGATTGAGCTTATAAAAACAGATCTAGATACAGGTAAAATTATTACAAACAATAATAGCAATACAATCTATGAAGCGTTTGGAAAAAATGATAAAATAAGTCCATATGGAGAAACATTGATTGGATTAGAGGGATTTAAATCAATTCAAGTTGATGAAATTAATAGTGATATTTATTTAGTATACTAAAAAAATGGAAATAGAATTTAAAAGCATTTTGTCTAATTGTAGAGATAAGCTTGAGAGCATAAGGGGGCATCTTTGACACAGATGTATTGTCATCAGAGTTAAGTTCATTAAAGCTGAAGACCGAAAAGCAAGATTTTTGGTCCAATCCAAATTCTGCAAAAAAAATTATGCAAAGTATAAGTGAGCTAGAAGAGCAATTAAAGTTGGTTGATGGAATTACTTCTAACCTTAATGATATTTCAGAATTTTATGAAATAGCAACAGATGAAAACGATAGCGATTCTATAACTGAATATTCAAATGAGCTTATTAAAATAAGCAAGCAAATTGAAGCTGAGGTTTTTAAATTACAATTTAATGGTGAAACAGACATTAAAAATTGTTATGTAGAAATACACGCTGGTGCTGGTGGTACAGAAAGTCAAGACTGGGCAAGTATGTTAAGACGAATGTACATACGCTGGGCAGAAAAAAATAATTTTAAGACAAAGATAATTCATGAATCAATTGGTGAAGAAGCAGGCATTAAGTCTTCAACTCTTTTAATTGAGGGAAGGTTTTCATTTGGTTACCTTAAAAAAGAATCCGGTGTTCATAGGTTAGTAAGAATCTCACCTTTTGACTCTAACTCTAGAAGACACACTAGCTTTTCTAGTGTTTGGATAACTCCTCATATTGATGATGATATTAACATTGAGATTCAAGAAAAAGATTTAAGGGTAGATACATTTAGAGCGTCGGGAGCTGGTGGGCAGCATGTAAATACTACTGATAGTGCAATAAGAATAACTCATATTCCCACTAATACAGTAGTTCAATGTCAGAATGAAAGATCTCAACATAAGAATCGTGATACAGCAATGAATATGCTGAAATCTAAGCTATATGAAATTGAAAAACAAAAAATAGAAGGTGAAAAAAAAGTTGCTGAAGACAGTAAAACTGAAATAGGCTGGGGTAATCAAATACGATCTTATGTCTTGCATCCATATAGAATGGTCAAAGACTTAAGAAGCAACTATGAAGATAGCGATCCTGATGGTGTATTAGATGGTGAGCTAGATAAATTATTATTTTCAAATATTAAAATCTAATGAGTAAAAATAAAAAAATAATACTCAGTATATTAATAGTGTTAACAACATTTTTTTTAGCAGTTTTTTTAAAACTAGCGTTTGGATATATTAATTCTTCATATTTAAGTAAAAAAATTTCAACATATGTTTTCGAAGTTTCTGGAAAGCAAATTGAGCTGGATGAAGTGAGGCTGCATTTATCAAAAGGTGTTGGATTGGCAGTATCCATACCTAATGCGGAAATATATTTAAACGATAGTATTAAAGCAACCAATACGATTATAGATATAAACATCCTCAGTATAGCTCTAAAAGGCGTTAGTGCTAGTAAGTTTAAAATTTCAAGTCAGCTAAGCTTATATCGGGATCAAATATTTGAATTGGAAATTATCTCTAAAGATAAAAATGTAACTATAAACAAATTTTCTAGTGACAATTTTTCTCTTATAGATGAGATAAATTTAAAAAATAACAATTATCATATTGTAAATATAAATTCAGTTTTTACAAAAAGTTTTATTGATCACAACCTTAGGAACCAAATAGAAAAAATTAAAGATGAATATGGAATTGAATTATCAAACTTTTTTTTTGAAGGAAAAAACAATTATAACGCTAGATTGAAAATTAATCTTAAAAAACAAGAAATTCACATTAATAAACTAGAAAATAAACATCGTTTTGATCTTAAATTTAAAATTGATTATTCCGAAAGTGATAAAAAACTAGAATTAAAATCTACATTACCAAGTGTTAGTCTTATTAAGATTCTGAATAACATTTCAGCTAAAAGAGATACTAATAATAAAAAAATACTTAAAACATTCTCTGATTTGCTTTACGATGAACAAAATATTGAAACAGAATTTAGTATTGATGAAAACTTTAAACCTAAAGATATTCAATTTAGAGTTGCTGGCAAAATAAACTTAAATTACCAATTTGATGATAACCAGGATCCGAGTTTTATAAAAGGAATAGCCCCTTATAATGTAACTATAATTAAAAAAGACTTTTTAAATGATTTGTTTAACATTTCATCTAATATCAATCTAAATAACACACAGCTTTATATTAGACAAATTAATCTAGTAAAACCAATTAATGAGGTTTTAAATGTAAAGATTGATAGCTTATTTGATATAAAGAAAAATATTGAGCTGAGTGTTTTAACCTCAAGTACAGATGCACTCAAATTGAAAGGCTCACTTGAGTTATCTGATAGCAACGATTTCTTATTTAATAACTTTTATATTTCCAATAATGATAATGTTGATATCTATATAAATGGAAGCTTGAAAAGCAGAAAACTGGTTGGAACAATAAAAGGTAAAAATATAGATTTATCAAAAAATGTTATTAGAATTAATGATGAGATTAAAGATTATTACTTTCAGTCGGAAAATTATAATATTTCTACAAAAAAAGCCTTTCTAATTGATGGTCTTTTAGTAGATAATTTAAATATAATTATTGATAAGAAAAAAAATAAAATTAACGTTCAAAGTAACGGTAATACAGCTGATACTAGTTTCAAGTACGTGAGAACCAAAGATGCTAAAATAGACGTTTCAGTTATTGATGTTGGAAATATAATAAATTCTGTTGGCCCTAATCATTCAGCTAGAAATATTGTTAGTAAAGGTAAAGCTGTTATCAGAAGTCACAGAATTGTCGGCTCTTTAGAAACAAATGTTGATATAGATTTAGAAGATTTTGTATTAATTAATACACCATCTACTTTAAAACTTTTATCCATGCCTTCATTTAGTGGTTTAAGTAGTGCATTAAATAATGTGTCTGGTATTGAATTTGTATACGGGAATTTAAGTTATAAAGTTAATGCTGATAATTATTCCGATATTAAAGCCTTTGCCGTCAATGATGGAATAGGGCTTATACTGGAAGGCAACATTGATCGAAAAAACAAATTAATTAATATAGAGGGGCAAATTTCACCACTTCAATTAATTAGTGGAATTATTCAAAAGATACCTCTGTTTGGCAAAATTCTTATAGGTGATGAAGGGGATGGTATTTTAGCAGTTGAATACTCAATGTCAGGCGACTTAGATGATCCGGAAGTAAAATCTAATCCTTTAACTATTTTTAAACCAAGATTATTTGAAAGAACTCTAGAGTTTTTAAGGAGTGGGAATTAATATAAGTTAAGAGTTTTTTATTATAAAATGTTTTTTCTTGCCAACACTCACTAAGATTTCATTATTATTATCAAAATCATTAGCTGATAAAATTTTTAGCTCGTCACTAACTAAAGCTTTATTAATTTTTACTCCATTATTTTTAATGAGTTTTCTTGTTTCACTTTTTGAGCTTGCAAAACCAATTTCAACAATTAAGTCGTTTAACGATAATTTACCTTCAGTTAAATTAACATTAATTAGCGGTAGATTTTCTGAAGAACCTTCATTTTTAAAAACATCGTTAGCAGTTTTTTCAGCTAAATTTGCTTTTTCTTTTCCATGTAGCATTTCAGTAGCAGCATTAGCTAATAAAATTTTCACATTATTAATATTAGAAACATTTTCTAGCAACTTGATTTCTTCTAAAGTCTTGTCTGTGAAAAGTTTTAAGAATCTAAATACATCACGATCATCAACATTTCTCCAAAATTGCCAATAATCATAAGGTGTTAGCATTTCTTCATTTAGCCACACAGCTCCATCAACGGTCTTTCCCATTTTTTCATTTTTTGCATTTGTTAGAAGTGGCGTAGTAAGTCCATAAACTTCAGATGAGCTATCTCTTCTAATTAAATCAATACCATTGACTATATTGCCCCATTGATCAGAACCACCAATTTGAAGTTTGCAGTTATATCTATTGTGCAGCTCAAGATAATCATAGGCTTGTAAAATCATATAGTTAAATTCAACAAAACTAAGAGACTGTTCTCTGTCAAGCCTAAGCTTAACGCTATCAAAACTTAACATTTTATTAATGGTAAAATGTTTACCATAGTCTCTTAAAAAATTTATATAATTAATATTATCTAGCCAATCAGCATTATTAGCATAGATAGGTTTATTTTTAGAGCTTGAAACAAGAAATTTATCAAAAACTTTTACAAGGTTGCTTGAGTTATTTTTGATATCATCAGCTGATAGCACTTTTCTTGATTGATCTTTGCCTGATGGGTCTCCAATTTTAGTAGTACCCTCACCAATAAGTACAATTGGAGTATGCCCATATTTTTGAAATATGCGCATCATCATTATTTGAATTAGGCTACCAACATGTAGACTTTTAGCCGTACAATCAAATCCAATATAAAAATTTATAGAACCACTGTTAAGACTATTATTAAGTTTCTCCTCATCAGTGCACTGATGAATAAAACCTCTAAGTTTTAATTCTTCTAATAAAGTCATTAATATTTAATAATATAATTTTGAAATAGAATACAGGAAATATATACTAAATCATATGGGAAATTATTATTTTGCAATAGGTGCCATGAGTGGAACATCAGCAGATGGTATCGATATTTCATTAATTAAAACTAATGGATTAGATTTTTTTGAACCTTTATCAAGCATTAGTATTTTTTACAGTAGCGATTTAAGAAAAAGAATTATTAGTTTTTCAAAATCTTTTAATGATAAAAATAGCCATTTTAATATTATTTTATTAGAAGAATTAATTACAAATAAGTATATTGAAGGTATATCAAAGCTTATTAAGAAAGCTAAAGTAAAGTTGGCAGATATTGATATTATAGGCGTCCATGGTCAAACAATTTTCCATGACCCAAAAAATAGTATTTCTTTGCAATTAATTAATTCCAAAAAAATATCTGATTATTTTAAGACTAAAGTTGTCTCTAATTTTAGGCAAAAAGATATTAGCAATGGTGGTGAAGGCGCTCCATTAGTACCTATATTTCATGCAGCTTTAAAAAAATACATCAACACTAAAGGGCCGGTAATGTTTATTAATATAGGAGGTATATCAAATATTACCTACATAACCATTTCAGGTCAGCTAATAGCATTTGATACTGGTCCCGGCATGTGCCTTTTAGATGATTATATATCTAGAAATACAAAACATCAATTTGATGTAAATGGAAATTTTTCAAAAAAAGGTAATGTTGACTATAATATCCTAAATAAAAATTTATCTGATAGATTTTTTAATAAAGAATATCCAAAATCTTTAGATCGAAATTATTTTTCTATTAAAAGTTATAGAAATTTAAGTTTATATGACGCATGTGCAACAATATCTATGTTTACAACAATATCAATATTTCAAGCAATAATTAATTTAGATAAGAACTGTAAATCAATATATTTAATGGGTGGTGGCAGTAGAAATCTTTTTATTTTAGAGAACCTGTCAAATTTATTAAATACAAAAATACTATCTATTAATAGTCTTAAGCTATCTGACAAATATATTGAGTCTCAGGCATTTGCGTACTTAGGTGTAAGATCCCTAAAGAATCTTTCTATATCTTACCCTAAAACGACAGGTGTTCGAAAAGCGATGACAGGTGGAGAAGTATCTTAAATTTATCTAAAGCGTGAATTTAACTCAATCTCGATATAATTTTCTATAACTTTTTTTAATTTTGGTATCTCATTGTCATAAAAATGATTGGCACCAGAAATTTCTTCATATTCAACTGTAATATTTTTTTGAGCTTGTAGCTTTTGAGCAAGTTTTTGCACATCATCAAGAGGTGCTATTTCATCTTTTTTACCATGAACAATTAAGCCTGATGCTGGACATGGGGCCAGAAAGTTAAAATCATATAAATTTGGTTGTGGTGAAACACTTACAAACCTTGTAATTTCAGGTCTTCTCATAAGTAATTGCATACATATAACAGCCCCAAATGAAAAGCCACTTACCCAACATTGATTTGTATTAGGATTTTGTCTTTGAAGCCAATCTAGTGCCGCTGCCGCATCAGCCAGTTCACCTAAACCATTATCAAATTTACCCTCGCTCTTACCAACACCTCTAAAGTTAAATCTAAATGTAGAAAAGCCTAAAGCGTCAAATATGTTGTATAATTCCATTACAATTGGGTTATTCATTGTTCCTCCATAAAGAGGATGAGGGTGCAATAGCAAGGCAACAGGAGGATTAAGTGATTGTCCCTTTTTATATTTGCCTACTAAACGCCCATCAGGCCCTGTAAATAGTATTTCCTTAACTTGATTGCTCATTTATAAATTCCTATATTAATAGTTGACTGTATTACTCAGGTATTATATTTA
>Ga0075445_10001076_pt1 | contig 14261 bp, 21 predicted proteins | sample CoawatmetaG02DNA_FD_72350 | JGI IMG/M metagenome (GOLD analysis project Ga0075445, IMG submission 72350) | Marine microbial communities from the West Antarctic Peninsula - Coastal water metaG029-DNA | ecosystem: Environmental > Aquatic > Marine > Coastal | place: Atlantic Ocean: West Antarctic...
GATACTTCTTACGACGTTATATCTAAGATAGACAATGAAAACATACAAGCATACCATATAAAACATTTATTAACAGCAGATGAGAAATTACAAAGTATAAGAAATTCTGATTATAGTTATTTTTGTTGGTTATTATCTTCTTACTTTTGTAATATGTTGTTGCCAAAGTTTGACAATATAATGTATATCGATAGCGACATATATTTTCATAAAGATATACAAATTGTTTACGACGAAATAGGAGATAGAGACGTAGGTATATTTAGGCACAGAATGTTTCCGCTACATATAGAAAGAGGTGAAGGCAAATACAATGTTGGAGTCATATACTTTAAGAATTCAGAAGACGGTAATAAAACATTATCTTGGTGGGCAGACGCTGTATTAAACAAAAAATATCCTGAATTAGCTACATGCGGAGATCAGAAATATTTGGATAATTTTCCAACTATTTGTAGTAATATATACATAGACAAAAATATTGGACATGGCGCCCCTTGGCAATGGCAAGTATATGAATTGTTAGGTAACGGCAAATTAATATGGGAAGGACAAGAACAAGATTTAGTGTTTACGCATTTTGCTTCGTTTAAATTAACTCAATCAGGTTATATTCCAACTATGCAGCACAGATGTTATACTGCAGCAAACGAGTATGAAAACAATAAATATTTAAAAGCAATATACGATGAATATTATTTAAAAATAAAATCAGCAATTGATTTTTATATGTCGTAATTTTTTGTTATATTAGACTATATAAAAACACATGAGGAGACAATGGATTTAGAATCAGCAACAAAGATACAAGGTAAATGGGTAACCCAGATCATTCATTTTACAGGAGGCGAAAAAAGAACAATAGAAGGCGTAGACACTCAATCTATTAAACAAGGTCAGTTTACAAAGTTTTCTCTTAGAGACGGAAGTTACGTTATGATAAACGATACTAATGTAATTATGATAGAAGTATTTGGCGAGAAGAAATGAAAATAGCTTTTGGAATGATTGTGTTTGAAGGCGATTATGTTTTACAGCAATGTTTAGAACAAGTATATCCTTATGCAGAACAAATATTAATAGCAGAAGGACCAGTAAAATATTGGCAAGATAAGGGTAGAACAACATCTACGGATGCTACTAACGATATTCTTAAAAACTTTCCAGACCCTGACAATAAAATAACAGTAGTACATGGTCAGTGGTCAGAAAAAGATGACCAATGTAAAGCTTACATGGAACATATAAACGACGATATAGATTATATTTGGAATTTAGATTCTGACGAAGTTTACAAATCTAAAGATATAGAGAAGATAATTAAAGTATTGCAAGATTATAAACCTACTAGCGTTGGTGTACAAAGCTGCTCGTTTTATGGAGGATTTACAGATTACTTAACTGGCTTCGAATTGGCTCAAGATAATTTTTTAAGAATCTTTAAATACGAAAAAGGTAGTACATGGCTAACTCATAGACCACCGACTGTTAAATACAAAGAAAATGTCGTAAGAAGACACATGAACAGTAAACAATTATTTGATTTAACAGGTGCTCAAATGTATCATTATTCTTATGTATTTCCTAGACAAGTAAAAACAAAAATAGGTTATTATAAAGCAAAAGTTAGTATGAACAAATGTATTGACAATTATTACGAAAAAGTTTACTTGCCCTGGGTTTCTGGTAACAAGGCTGAGGTTGAATTTGAATATAAAGGTGTTCATGAATTCAAACCAGAATATAGAGGACCTTGCTATACTACAGTATTTACAGGTACTCATCCTCAAGCTATAGAAAGAGATATGCACATATTGGAGAATACAAATGAATAACTTAGATTCTTGGAAAAACAAAGGAGTGTTCGATCAACAATTAGAATTAAACATTAGGGAATTAAACGCTAGATACCCAAGTCATTGGATAGACAATATTAAATTGTTATCTACTTATAAACCAGATTCTATTTTAGATATTGGTTGCGGATGCGGAGCATTTTACGAAGTCTGTAAAAAAGAATTACCTTCTATGAAATATTACGGTACTGATTATTCTAAAGATGCTGTGCGATTAGCAAACAAAACATGGGGTAATTATTTTGAAGTACTAGACTATAAAGAATTAACGAAAGATTTTGTTAGCAATTACGACGTAGTATATCTAAGTGCGTTGTTAGACATATTGCCAAATGGAGACGAAGCGCTAGAATTTATATTGTCGTTAAACGCAAAACAACTTTTGATCAGCAGAGTTAAACTTGTTCATGGAGAAAGTAAATACGAAGAATACGAAGCATACGGCAGTATTACTACCTACGCTTACTATCACAACATAAATAATTTCTTTAATATAATTAAAAAATACAACTACGAAGTTGTAGGTACAAACGATAATTTTTACTTAATAAAAAAATGATAAACTTATTTAATATAAATAGCCACAAAATAGATACTAGTAAATATGCTAATCTATTACACGACGGAATAGTAACTGAATTTGAAAATTCAATAGCAGAATACGTAGGAGCTAAGTATGCTGTTAGTTTTAGTAGCGCTACCAATGCTATATTTCTTGCTTTGCAAAACAAAAATACAACGATTACTGTACCTTCTATGATACCACCAGTAGTACTTAATGCTATAATTACCTCGGGCAACAAACATAGTTTTAGGGATGACGTTGATTGGGTAGGTGATTCATATATACTTCATGAGTTCGATGACTATAAGATAGTAGATTCTGCTCAAAAGATTGAAAAAGATCAGTTTATCAAAGAATGCAACGATAGTGATCTAATGGTATTTAGCCACTATCCTACTAAACCTATTGGTTCTTGCGACGGTGGTATGATAGTATCTAATTCTTTAAACAAAATTACAGAGCTAAGAGAGTTGGCTTTAAATGGAATGTCGTATTCAGTTAATAATTGGGAAAGAAAAATAAAAGTTCCAGGATTTAAAATGTATATGAATAGTATACAAGCAGAAATAGGATTAAGAAATCTAAACGTTTACGACGCTAAATTAGCAAGGCTTTCAGAAATTAGAGAAATGTATAACAAAGCGTTCGGATTGAAAAATACCAGTAATCACCTATATAGAATTAACATATTTCATAGGCACATATTAATGGACGCTCTTAGATATAACGATATAAATACAGGCATACACTACGAAGCTACTCATACAAATCCAGTGTATACTATAATCGAAGACGATGTACATTGTCCACTGACAGACCTAGAAACCAAACACACGCTATCAATTCCGTTTCATGAAAAACTTACAGATAAAGAAGTACAACATATAATAAATACTATAAAGAACAAACAATGCCTGATATAACAAAACATACAGATTACAACGAAAAAAGAGGTTATTTACTACCTATAAATTTTTCTGAACTAGATTTCGAACCAAAGCGAATGTTTGTAGTTAACAACGTTCCGCCAAGAGAAATTAGAGGTAATCACGCTCACTATACTACAAGGCAATTATTAATATGTACTAGTGGCAATTTAAACGTTTATTTAGATACTGGTAAAACTAAAACAACAGCTTTTTTAAGTAAAGGTCAATCTATAATAATTCCAAAGCTAGTATGGGATTCGCAAAAGTTTTTATCGCCAAATACAGAAATTGTAGTGCTATGTTCTACAGAATATAATGCCAATGATTATATAGCAGATTACGATGAGTTTAAAAAGGTATGTCAATAATATTATCTCACGTCAATCCAGAACTTACAATAGCAGAAGACGTTGCGCTAATTGGTTCTAGTGCAATATTGTTAGAAAAGAAATACGGAAAATTAATAGATAGCTACGGTACTGTTGTAAGATTTAATAGATCTCCAGTCGTTGGTTACGAAACTATAGCAGGATCTAAAACTACAATAAGGGTAGCAAATCATCATGTATTTTCTAACGTATCAGCAGCAGCTGATGGAAGATTTACTAACACTGACGTAACGCATCCTCCTAATTTTATTAAGGATCAAAAAAATATAAACATTATACATGCCAACGATAATATCTTAGGTTGGCACGATAGAGATAGACATATTGATCCTACGTCTAACGCTTTTCTTATGGATAAATCTAATATAAATGGTATACCTACTGTTGGATTTAGAACAATACAATTGTTTATAGCTAATAACATAGTACCTCATCTATTTGGATTTGGTATACACGAAAACGACGCCGCTACGCACTATTGGGAAAACAGAGACACAAATAGCGTATGTCATAATTATAGTTGGGAAAGAGAACAAATAAAAGATTTATTAACGAAAGAAAAGATAAAAGTATTTACGTAAACATTTCCGTATGTCAAATATTTTTGTTATATTGATAGTATACTATGAAAAACTTAACAACAACACCTATATTTCCAATACCTCCAGCATTCGATAATGCAGGCAAATTGGATATAACAGCAATAGATAACTACATAAAATATCTAGATAAAGAAGGCGTCGAAGTAATAATGACAACGGCAGGAACTTCACAATTTAACTTGTTAACTATAGACGAGATACTACATTTTAATACAATATGTGGCGAAAGAAAACAAGCAATATTAGGAGTACCAATGCTGTCAACAGAACACGCAGTAGATTTTATTCAAAAGATGAACGAATTAAAACTACATAACTGTTCGCTATTACTGCTATATCCAGACAGATATTATTGTGACGAAGTAATAGTAGATCACTTCAATACACTGGCTGACCAATCAGACTATCCATGTTTAATACACGGAATGTTTATGAGAAATGCTACTGGTGGAACTTATAACTTTACGGCTGACTTAATAAACAAAATATCAAAACACCCTAATATTGTAGGAATGAAAGAAGAAACTACAGACATAGGTTCTGCATATAAAGTTTGTAAAGATATAGATACAGATAATTTCGCAGTTATAGTAGCAGGCGGTAGCATGAAAAGATTTTTAGCGCTACATTCAACAGGAGCACAAACGTTTCTTTCTGGCATAGGTAACATATTACCTAAATTAGATATAGAATTTCATAAGCATTTAACAAACGGAAACCTGAAACAAGCATATAGCATAGTTAATGAATATGAAAATATATTTTTTGATGTATTTATGAAATATGGTTGGCATCAAAGTTTAAGAGAAGCACTATACATTGAAGGTTATTATACTGAAAATACAAGGCCTCCATTCCCAAGAGCAAGTGTATCTGCTATAGATGATATACAAAAAATAATTAAAACAATCAAAGATAAAACAAATGAAAAGTAACAAAACATATATTTTAGGTCCATGCTCAATAGAAACAGAAGAATTGTTCGATACGATAGGATCTGCATTAGTTCCAGTTATGGAAGGCAAAGACTGGATTTATAAAGCATCTTTCGACAAAGCAAATAGAAGTTCTATAGATGGAAAACGAGGTCCAGGAATTCATGAATCTATTGAGATGTTTAAGAACTTTAAAAAGAAACATCCTAACGTTAGATTAACTACTGATGTTCATGAAGTATGGCAAGTTGAATTATTATCTGAAGTTATAGACATAATACAAATACCAGCATTTCTTTGTAGGCAAACAGATCTAGTTGTAGAATGTGCAAAACATTTTGATGTAGTAAATATAAAAAAGGGTCAGTGGATGAGTCCACAAAATATGGCTAAAGGAGTCGATAAAATAAAAAACGTTAATCCTAACTGCGAAGCATGGGTAACTGAAAGAGGTACACAATTTGGTTATGGCCAATTAATCGTAGACTTTGCTGCTGTAGATGTATTAAACAAAGTATATGACAAAGTAATATTAGATTGTACACATTCTACTCAAAGACTTAAACCTAATGGTAGAACTGGAGGAAGTGGTGAAATGGCTGTTAAGTATTTCAAGGTAGCAGATACTTTTGAATACGATGGAGTTTTTGCTGAATGTCATCCAAATCCACCTATGGCATATTCAGATGCCGACTGCCAAATTCCATTAGACGATATGTTGAATTTATTAAGGAGCGAACAATGAAACAAATAAAAAGATTATGCATAATACCAGCAAGAGGTGGATCTAAAAGATTACAAGGAAAGAACGTAAAACTTTTAGGAGGCAAGCCGTTAATATATCATACAATAGATACAGCACTTGGATTGTTCGACAAAGTAATAGTTACATCTGATTCAGAAAATATATTACAAGTAGTACAAAATGGCTATGGTAATTATACTCAAGCAAATAATACAGAACTAGAAATATCTAAAAGGCCAGACGAGTTAGCTACTGACACATCTAAAGTAATTGACACTGTAGTATATTATCAAGAGAAGAATAAAGATTACGATCAAGTATGGTTATTCTTACCTACATGTCCATTAAGAACTAAGAAAGATGTTTTAGATGCACAGAAGTTATTAGTAAACAATGTAGACTCTGTAATTTCTATAACCGAATACGACTTTCCGCCAAGCTTAGGTTTACTTAAAGGAGCAGAAGGTAATTTAATAGCTTACGATCAATCTGATCCTTGGAGGACAGGTAATTCTAGAAGTCAGGATCATCCAGTTGTACATAGACCAAACGGAGCTATTTACGGCAGTTGGTGTAGTTCGTTCAAATATAACAAAAATTTTTACAAAGGCAAAGTACTAGGTTCGTATATGGATAGAAAACATTCGGTAGACATAGATACAGATATAGATTTTAAATTAGCAGAAATAATTTATAAAAATAGCGCATTAACTGAGCCTAATAATAATGCTCAAGGTATGGCAACGTATTGTTAAAGGAGAAATAAAATGAAACAATTTTTAGATTTAGGCAAGCAGCCAATAGCAAATGGTTTTTTATTCAAAGACCAAATAGCTAATGAGTACTTCTTTAACTTAGGAGTAACGTTCGACGAAGATACAAAGCTAGTTACCCAAACAGAATACGTCGATCCTCCACTAATGTTTAATGATACATACCCATATCGTGGTTCTATGTCGCAAACAAGTAGGGATCATTTTGAGACAGTAAGCAATAACATCAACCATAGATATCATAAACCTTATCCTAAAACACTAGAGATAGGGAGTAATGACGGAGTATTCTTAAAACACTTTAGCGTAAATCAAGCTATATCAGTCGAACCTTGCGGTAACTTTGCAAAGGAAACACAAGATTTAGGCTATACAACTTACAATGAATTTTGGACGCAAGAATTAGCTAACAGAATAGATTTTAAGCATGGCAAAATGGATGTTGTATTCGCCGCCAACTGTATATGTCATATACCCGATTTGCGACAGACTTTCTCCGCAGTCGAATCTGTGCTTTCAGAAGATGGTATTTTTATATTTGAAGATCCATCCTTGGCAGAAGTAATAAACAATAATTCGTACGATCAAATTTATGATGAGCATCCACATATATTTTCAGTAATAGCTTTAGATAATTTATTAAGACTAAGTGGATTGGAAATAACTAAGGTTGAAAACTTATCAGTTCATGGTGGTTCTAACAGAATTTTTGCTAAACGGATAGGATCTAAAATAGACAAAAGCGTTGAGTTAAACAAACGATACGAAAGAATACTAGGATTGGACAAGTTAAAAACGTATGAAAGATTTGCTACAAGAATAGAGCAATCTAAAGAAGACCTTGTAAGACTATTAACTAAATGTAAAGAAGAAGGAAAGAAAGTAATTAGTTATGGAGCTACTTCAAAATCAACTACAGTATTTAATTATTGTGGCATAGGACCAGACTTAATTTCATACATTACAGATACAACGCCAGAAAAACAAGGTAAGTTATCACCAGGAATGCATATACCAGTTATTAGTCCAGAACAAGGATTCAACGAATCAGTACACTATGCATATTTAGGAGCATGGAACTTTGCAATTGAAATAAAAGAAAAAGAATCGAAATGGATAAAGAACGGTGGTAGATTTATATCACATGTTCCAATAGTTAGATTCGTTTAATATGAACTATACATTTGATGACATACCATATAACGAAGATGATAGAGCTCAAAGATATTTAGATGTATTTAAAGAGTTAGGAACAGGACAGGTAAATTTATCGTACGTCAATTCGACAAAGCATGTAGTTGCTTGGCATAAACACAATATACAAACAGATTATTGGGTGTGTGTCAAAGGCTCATTTAAAGTAGGGTTAGCTACTCACGAAGAAGGAGCAGAGTTTGAATATCTATCAGATAGAAATCAGCAAGTATTAAAAATACCACCTGGGATATATCATGGGTATAAAGCGCTAGAACCAGATTCAATATTAATGTATTACTTAACAGAAAAGTATAACTCAGCAGATGAATTTAGAGCAAAGGTAGGAGACTTTAATGAATCGTGGAGTACAGAAAATAAATAATGGATAGTAAAAAGAAAAGCTTTAACAAAACAATTAGTTGGAGAATAGTAGCAATTATAAATAGTTATGCTGTATTAGCGCTCGCATTCACAGACAATCCATTATGGAACGCTCTTATTATGAATGGATTTGGAGCAATTGGTTATTATATACACGAAAGATTATGGAACAAATGATGTCTATGTCAAATATTTTTGTTATATTGATACTATGAAAAAACCCAACAAAAACATATTAATAACCGGAGGATGTGGTCATATAGGTTCTAAGCTAATAAGAACAATGCCTTTAGAATATAATGTAACTGTAGTAGATAATTTATTGACTCAGAGATATTCTTCTTTGTTTAACATAGGTAGACCAATTACATTCATAGATAAATGTATAAGTGAGATAACAGTAAAAGATTTAGCTAATATAGATGTAGTTATTCACTTAGCTGCTATAACTGATGCTGCTGGTAGTTTTGAAAATAAAACACAAACAGAAAATATTAATCTTACGCTAACAAGTGTGTTTATTGATAAGTGTGAAAAAGCTAATTGTAAAATAATATTTCCATCATCAACAAGCGTTTATGGTACAGCAGCTGACATAGTTTACGAAGATAACGATGACTTTCTTAATCCACAAAGTCCTTATGCTACATCCAAAATAGCTATAGAAAATAAATTAAAAAAATATAAAAATGACTATGTAGTACTAAGATTCGGTACGATATTTGGTATTAGCGTAGGAATGAGATTCCATACTGCTATTAATAAATTTTGCTATGAAGCTTCATTAAACAAGCCATTGACAGTATGGAAAGAAAACTATAATCAGTATAGACCCTACCTTGGATTAAACGATGCTATGAGTAGTATTATATTCTTTTTAGAAAACCCAAACCATTGGAATCAAACATATAACGTATTAACAGGTAATTACATGCTAAAAGATATTGTCGAAACTATAGGCTCTTTAGTAGATATTAAAGTCAAAATGGTAAACACTCCATTGCTTAACCAGTATTCATATCATGTTAGCGACGAAAAACTAAAAGCTTTATGCTGTCCATCACATGACAATTTAGAACAAGAAATTATTAATACAATCAAGCAATTTAAGGACTTAAACAATGGATAGCAATAGAATATTAATCTCAGGAGGAGAAGGAAATTTAAACAACCAATTGCTTAAGCATAAGTCTAATAATATTTTGTATATTCCTTCAAAGGCTAAAATGGATATACGAAATCTTGCTAACGTATATGAAGCAATTAAATATTTCAAGCCAACTCATTTTATACATACAGCAGCTATAACTAGACCAATGTCTATGCATGAAACAAATCATAGTTTAAGTGTAGAAACAAATATAATAGGTACAGCGAATTGTGTTGTTGCTTGTAGTAAACATAACGTTAAACTTATTTATATATCTACTGATTATGTATATCCTGGTAAAGATGGTAATTACAAAGAAGACGATTGTGTACTACCTTTTACTAACTATGGTTGGTCTAAACTTGGTGGTGAGTGTTCTGTACAAATGATGCAAGATTCTTTAATTCTTAGATTGGCGATGTGTGAAAAACCATTTCCACATTCAAAGGCATTGGTAGATATGATTAAAAGTCCAATGTATGATGAAGACGTAGCAAAGGTTATATACAAGCTTATTAACAAATCTGGCATAATAAACGTTGGTGGCGAAGCAAAGTCAATGTTTGAATTCGTTAAAGAAGATAGACCAGATATAGAAAAGATAACATTAAGTGAAGTTGGTGATGTTAACATGGCAACAAATTGTTCTATGAATATAGACAAATTAAAAGAGATACTAAAATGATTAAAGTAAATTTAGGTTGTGGTTCAACTCCACTAGAAGATTATATAAATGTAGACATTGATTCGTTAGAAGATTTAAGAGAACGATATCCAAATAGAACATTTGCAGATTGTACAATTGAAAACTGGGACATCTTTAATTTGCCACTAGAAGATAATTCTGTAGACGAAGTAAGAGCAGATTGTTTGTTTGAACACCTAACATTTATCGAAGAGAAAAAAGCTTTTCACGAAGTTAAAAGAGTATTAAAGCCAGGTGGTATATTTAATCTATCAGTACCTAATTTAGAACACATAATAAAAGCTTGGTTAGAAGCAGAAGATAATTGGAAAGATTGGTATAGAGACGACGAGGAAGCAATAGAACAAAAACACTGGTTTGGTACATACGAATACTCTTATAAAAACAAATGGGGTTATGCGACCGCTGTCTTATTTGGTAGTCAAAACGGATGGGGCCAATATCATAAGAATGGTTATACTATAAAGAAATTGGAAAATATATCCAAAGTATTAGGTTTCGACGTTGTTTCTAATAAACTTTATCCTTGGCACAATGATGGCGGAGTATCGCAAATAATAGAATTTATTATGAGAAAACAATAATGCAAGAACATAGCTATTTAAGTGTATGGGAAGATCACATCAAAGACAATTATTTCCCAACAGCTGTAAGAAAACCTAGAACAATAGAGTTTTCTGAATTTAAAGATATAGTATATAATGACAAAGATAAGACAGCGCAGTTTATTAAAGACATGTTAGCTGGCGATGTATTTGTTTTAAAAAACGCTATAGATAAAGAAGAAGCTATTAAGATAAAAGAGCAATTATATAATTGGGGCAATACTACAGATGAACAAGATTTACGAGAAGATAGTCCAATACCTAATCATCATATCAAAGAAAGGGAAGTATCTAGAACTGTAGTAAAAGATGGATATAACGAATTAGCTCATTCGTATTTATTTTATAGATGGAATGAAGATACACTTAAGTTGTATGAAAGAATAACTGACGTATGGGATACTATTAAGATATTTAATGGATTGGACGTTAATGAATATAAAACTAATGTACCTAAAGATAATATAATAGATAGAATACAGGTACTTCATTACAATCTAAATAGTGGTAAAATATCGTGTCATTGCGATAAAGCTAGATGGCAAAAAACAAATATAGGTTTTAACTTGACTCAAAAAGGAGAAGACTATGATAACGGTGGAGCATATTTTTTGAATTCTGATGAGAGCAGGGTTGATATGGAACAATTTATAGAAGTAGGTGATGCAGCAATATTTTTACCAAGTATATTCCACGGTGTAGAAACTCCAACATCTACAGAATACGAAATCGATAGGTCTAGTAAAAGAGGTAGGTGGCTTTTGTTAGCTCAAACAATCCAATCAAAATGTTTAGAAAATAGAGACATATCGGTTAGTCATAAAAATTATAAAAAGAATCCAAAAGAAGTTTTAGAAAATTATAAAAAAGACTATAAATAATATGAAATATAACGATGTGTTGACAATATTAATACCTTTGTGGGGTAGAGAAGAACACACTAAAGTAATTCTAAATAATATGAATGTGATTAGTGTTCCATTCAAAGTGTTGCTAGCAGATGGAGGTGGAACAGATCTAAGTGATTGGGTTAACACCGCTTCTTATCCAAATTTAGATCTAACATATATCAACTACGGTAAAGATACTTGCACACATGACTTTATGGTTAAAATGAATTCTGCTTGTTCGGTTATAACTACTCCGTTTACTGTAATGGTCGATAACGACGATATGATCGATGTAAACGGATTTATAGAAGGAATAGAATTTTTAAGCTCAAACAATGATTATGCAAGTTATAGGGGCAATGTACTTAGTGGCGGAAGTGCAATATATACTCAACCAGGAAATACAGACGAACAACCAATAGATAGGTTTAGATTTCCAAACGGTGGATTTAATTCTGGTTGGCACGACATAGTAAAAACACACACGCTAAAAACATTTTTTGAAATAATGGATAAATCTAATACAAATGATTTACAATTAGTATTTACAGTTAATCGCTATTGGCATACTTTGTTTGGCAAATCACACAAAGACAATAGCGTACCATATTACTATCACAGACAAGGTAGTAGTTTAGTGTATGGCAAAGGTTTATATAGCAGAACTGTTGAGTGGATGAAGGACGAAGCATTTGTTGATTCTATGGCTATTGCTATAAGTATGGTTTACAATTTAATTAAACCAGACGATAGGGATATAATAACAAGTAGAATGCTAACTTGGGTTGCAGACTTGAATAGTTATAGCAAAGATACTAAAGGAATATTTGATTCTATAATTAAGAAGTCGTATGATTACGACGAACTAGTAATAAGAGCGTTGATTAAATGAAAAAGAAAATAGCACTAATAACAGGTATTAACGGACAAGACGGCTCGTATTTAGCAGAACTATTGCTTGAAAAAGGATATGAAGTTTGGGGTATATTAAAACGTAATTCTGTATCTGAAAATCAAACTGCAAGGATTCCAGATAAAATATATAAACAATTAAACTTAGAATATGCAGATATGTTAGATATGTCTTCGTTAATTAGAGTTTTACAATTATGTAAACCAGATGAGATATATAATCTTGCAGCACAATCGCATGTAAGAATTAGCTACGATATGCCTATTTATACAACTCATTCAATTGCAACAGGAACATTAAATTTATTAGAATCTATACGAATTATATGTCCGAATGCCAGAGTATACCAAGCTAGTAGTTCAGAAATGTTTGGCAACAATATAGACGAAGATGGTTATCAAAGAGAGACTACGGCGTTAAATCCAGTATCTCCTTATGGTTGCGCTAAAGTATATGGGTACAACATAAGCAGAAATTATAGAAATGCTTATAACATGCATGTATCAAACGGTATTTTGTTTAATCACGAATCGCCTAGAAGAGGAACTAACTTTGTAACTAATAAAGTTTGCAAAGAGGCAGTAAAAATAAAATTTGGTCTATCTAAAAAAGTAAAATTAGGTAATCTAGATGCTAGTAGAGATTGGGGTCACGCAAAGGATTATGTGCATGCAATGTGGTTAATGTTACAACAAAACAAATCAGACGATTATGTTTGCTCGACAGGAACGTCCCACACAGTAAGAGATTTAGTTGTATATGTATTTGACAGGTTAGGCTTAGATTGGAGAGATCACGTTGGTTGTGACACTAAGTTTCTAAGACCTGAAGAATTGTCTCACTTAAAAGGCGATTGCAGTAAAGCAGTAAATAAATTAGGCTGGAAACATACTTACACGTTTGAAACTATGTTAGACGAGATGATAGATCATTGGATAGAAGAACTAAGAGATGCTAAGTAATGAAATATTATATATTATTACCGAACGATAAAGAACAAGACACTCATTACGAAACAAACGAATTAGGCGAAGATAATGGATTTGGAGTATTTTGGGGAGCGTATGGACTAAAGACGTTGATGTCTATAGTAGATAAACAACCTGATCTATTGCCTCACGTAACAATAAAAACAGATAAAGGAAAAACTATGGATGTTGCAGAATTTTTGAAAGCAATAGATAAATTAAAAGTGAGAATAAACTAATATGAAAAAAGCAATACAGCTATTGATAACTCAAATACGAAAAGCTAAAGAAGCAGGTAAAACTAAACACTTCATTCAAAAACTACAACAACAATTAGACAAATTGATAAACTATGGCTCAGACAATACAACAAAGAATTAATTATATTAAGCAGGAACTTGCAACTAGAGACAAGCAAGAAGGCTGGCTTATAGAAGGATTAAGACGAGAATTAGAAAGATTAGAGAAAAAGAATGCAAAATAGAGACGCTAAAGTTGTTGAAAACGTACAAACTGACAATGGTATGTTATATAAAGGAGCTACTGTTACAGTTGTCGAAGTTGCTTGTAAATGTAACGCTGGAACTAACAATATTAAAGTAGAAGACGCTACAGGAAGACTGTATTGGGTTAGTAATAAAAATATTCTAATTATAT
>Ga0075445_10001094_pt1 | contig 14102 bp, 12 predicted proteins | sample CoawatmetaG02DNA_FD_72350 | JGI IMG/M metagenome (GOLD analysis project Ga0075445, IMG submission 72350) | Marine microbial communities from the West Antarctic Peninsula - Coastal water metaG029-DNA | ecosystem: Environmental > Aquatic > Marine > Coastal | place: Atlantic Ocean: West Antarctic...
TTGAAAGATTTCGAGATAGAATAATATTTCCAATTAATAATATTTCAGGCCAACCTATTGGATTGGGAGGAAGAACTATCCAAGAAAATAGTTATTCAGCAAAATATATTAATTCTCCTGAAACACCTTTTTTTAAAAAGGGTTCAAACCTATATAATTTGGATTTAGCTAGAAGATTATCAAATAAAATAGATCATGTATATTTAGTTGAAGGATATATGGATGTAGTTGGTTTAAGTAAAAATGGAATTGAAAATGTTGTTGCAAATCTTGGAACCTCTTTAACTGATAGGCAAATTTTAATTCTCAACCAATTCTTTGAAGACATAATTATCTGTTTTGATGGTGATGAGAGTGGATACAAGGCAGCGCTTAGAGCAGCAGAAAATTCAATTAAAGAACTGCAGCCAGAAAAACAAATTTCATTTCTTTTTTTACCAGATGGAGAAGACCCTGATAGCTATGTAAACAAAAATGGTAAAGCAAACTTTATTGATTTTACTAAACAAGCAAAAATCTCCATTCATCAATTTATATTTAATCACTATAAGCAACAAACTGATAACAACCCTTCTTCAATGGCTATTTTTGAAAAAAAATTAAGAGCTATTGCTGCAACTATAAAAGATGATTTTATAAAAAAATATGTACTAGAGTTTTTCTTAGAGAAAATTTCATCTTTAACCCCACATAGTAATTTAGCAAAAAAACAATTTTATACTAAAAAAATTAAATCATTACGCTCTACTCAAAAACACTTTAATGAAAGTAAATCTTTGAGTGGTGTGGAGCTTAAAGAGTTTTCATTGCTTTATTTGATAATGAATAATTTTGATTTATTTCAAGAAAATATTCACATGATTGAAAATATAAAGTTATTTAGTGAAGAAAATAAATTAATATACGAAACCTTAATAACCAATCTAAAGAGTGGAGAAAAACTTACCTTAGCTCAAATTCCTATAGATCCCCAATTAACGGAAAAGATTTTTAAATTTGCTTCGATAAAACACATTTTAAATAATCATCAAAATGATCAGAGTAAAATGTTTGAATTATTAGAAGAGGTTTCTAGAGACCTTAAAAACTATGATTTAGAGTTTAGGATTGAAGAGCTTGAATCAAAATTCTCTAAAGATTTAAGCGAAAGTACTTTCAATGAAATAAGAGAGCTAAAAAAACAAAAAAACACCAATTAAAACTAGCAAAAAATACATGGATTTTTCTAAAATTGGGCTTATATAAGTCTTCTCAAATATACTATTGTGGAAAGAATAATTACAAAATCATTTGCCAGACTAATGGGTCGCGGGACCCATAGAGGATTTATAACTTTTGATGAGTTAAATAAATCTTTAGGCAAAAGAAATCTTTCAGATGAAAATTTACAACAGGCATTCATGCATATTCTTGATGAGAATGTTGCTCTAGTAGAAAAAAAATCAGATTTTAAAACTTTAAGAAAAAAAGATAACTCATCAAAAGAAGATGGTAAAACTATCGAAAAGAGTGACGATCCAATAAGAATGTATTTAAGAGAGATGGGTGGAGTTGAACTCTTATCCCGTGAAGGTGAAATTGCAATTGCAAAAAGAATAGAAGCAGGAAAAGATGTGATGTTAGTTGCTTTAGCACAAAGTCCCATCACTGCTCAGCAATTTGTTGAGTGGGATGATAAGCTTCAAAAAGATGAAATTTTAGTTAGAGAAATTATAGACATTGATACCAACTATATGGAGGATTCAAGCACAGGCCCAAGTGCCAAGCAAAGAAATTCAGGAGAAACAGATAAAAATGAAGAAAATAATGATGATGATGAATTTAATCCTACACTTGCCGCAATGGAAAGTGAGATTAAACCTAAGGTATTAAAAACAGTTAATATATTAACTAAAGAGTATGGAAAATTAACTAAGTACCAAAATGAAAAATTGAATTGTATTCTAAATTCAGTAAATTTCTCGACAGCTAAAGAAAAAGGATACGAAAAAATTGTAAGTGATATTCTAGAAAATATTAAATCACTTCAATTATCCCCATCTGTAACTGAAGAATTAGTTCAAAAACACTATGTTGAAAATAAAAAGATTGTTTCACTAGAGGGAAATCTTTTGAGATTAGCAGTAGATCAAAAAATTCCAAGAAATGAATTTATCAAGTTTTATGTAGGTAATGAAATTAATCCTAATCTTAAAAAATTTCTTGATACCAATCCTATGTGGAAACAATTTTTTTCTAAAAATAAAGATGAATTTAAAAATATAAGAGAGAGGCTAATTGAAATTAGTCATAAACTTGGAATTTCTGTTACAGATTATAAAAAATTAGTGAGCAGAGTCCAAAAGGGAGAAAAAGAATCTAGAATTGCAAAAAAAGAGATGGTTGAAGCTAATTTAAGATTAGTAATTTCAATTGCAAAAAAATATACGAATAGAGGCCTTCAATTCTTAGATCTTATTCAAGAGGGAAATATTGGCCTTATGAAGGCTGTAGATAAATTTGAATATAGAAGAGGCTATAAATTTTCAACATATGCTACATGGTGGATAAGACAAGCTATTACAAGATCTATTGCTGACCAAGCAAGAACAATAAGAATACCAGTTCACATGATTGAGACAATTAATAAAATTGTAAGAACTCAAAGATTAATTTTAAGTGAGTTTGGAAGAGAGGCAACTCCAGAAGAATTAGCGCAAAAATTAAGAATGCCTTTAGACAAAGTAAGAAAAGTACTAAAAATTTCAAAAGAACCTGTTTCCCTTGAAAAGCCTGTGGGTGATGAAGAGGATAGTAGTTTAGGAGATTTTATAGAAGATACAAAGGCTTTAGCACCTTTAGAGCAGGCTATTAAATCAAATTTAAGTGAAGCTACGACTAAAATTTTATCAACTTTGACTCCAAGAGAAGAGAGGGTGCTTAGAATGAGATTTGGCGTTGGGATGAATACAGATCATACGTTAGAGGAAGTGGGCTTACAATTTTCTGTAACGAGAGAACGTATTCGTCAAATTGAGGCAAAAGCCTTGAGAAAATTAAAACACCCAAGTAGATCAAAACAATTAAAAAGCTTTTTAGAGGGCTAAATCATATAATTGTAATAAAGATTTTAAAAAGAAATCTCAAAGTATTTAAGTTAAAATTATAATTTTAAAAGTTTATTATTATAAGATAATATAGAAACAAAGGGAGCTTAGCTCAATAGTAGAGTACTCGATTGACATTCGAGGGGTAGATGGAGCGTAACCATCAGTTCCCACCAAAAAGTAAAAAATTCTAATTTGTTGATTTGTAAAAATAAAATAAGTAGCACTAAAAATAACTAATCAAAATTCTAAAAATTAATAATTTAAGACTGACGTCTTTCAAATATAAACTTAATTGAAAAGTATATTTTTGAATTAGCTATTTTATTAATTATTACCTATATTAAAAAAATGAAAAAAAAAATTTTAATTACTGGTGCTGCCGGTTTTTTGGGTAAATCCTTAGTAAACAAACTTAAAAAGAATAAAAAATATCAATTGTTTTATCCAAGTAGAAAAGAATACGATCTTTTTGATGCAAATAGTGTAAAAAAATTATTTTCAGAAATAAAAAACATTTATTGCGTTATACATTTAGCATCAGATCATGGAGGTCTTTATTATAATATTAGAAATCAAGGGTCAATTTATTATCACAATATTATAATGAATTCGCATCTGATTCATTTTTCAATGTTAAATAAAGTAAAAAAATTTATTTCAGCAGGTACAGTAGATTCATATCCAAAAAAATCTAAATTTCCATTAATAGAGAAAAGCATTTGGGATGGGTATCCAGAACCTGCTACTGCCCCATATGCTTTTTCAAAAAAAATGATGTTAGTTCAAGGTGATGCTTATAAAAATCAATATAATTTTAACCATACTCAATTACTATTTATGAATTTATATGGTCCAAATGATGATTTTGATGAAAAAAATTGTCATGTAATACCTTCAATTATAAACAAGATTGACAAGGCAAAAAAAAATAAAAAAAATACTATTAAACTGTATGGCACAGGAAATCAAAAAAGAGAATTTTTATTTATTGATGATGCCGCAAATGCATTAGTTAAATCTATAGAGTATTCTGGAAAAAATAATAAAATAAATATAGGAACTGGAGAAACTATTAAAATTAGATTGTTAGCCAAAAAAATTAAAGAAATAATGAATTTTGATGGCCATATTGAGTGGGACAAAACAGCAGAAAGTGGTATTAACAAGAAAAATTTTGATGTTAATCGTGCAAAAAAAGATTTGAAATTCAATATGAAGATAAGTTTAGAGGAAGGTTTAAAAAAAACTATAGATTGGTATTATGAAAAAAACTAAGTTGGCTAAAGAAATTATTATTAAAAGTGAACTACAAATCCTTTTTGGACAAATCTTTTGAATTTTAATATTTTAACAGCATCATACAATTCTGATAAAACAATAGAAAAAACTTTTATTTCTTTAAATAATCAAAAATATAATAAAAAAAAAATACAATGGTTAGTGCTTGATGGTGAGTCTGAAGATAAATCTATAGATTTAGTAGAAAATTTCAATACAGAAATGAAAAAAAAAATTTTTTCTGAAAAAGATGAGGGACTATATTTCGCTTATAATAAAGGCATTAATCTCTCAAAAAATAATGAAGATACTATTATAAATTTTTTAGATTCAGATAATGAATATGCAAATGAAAATGTTCTAAGCGAAGTCTCTGAAATTTTTAAAAAGTTTAATGTAGATGTTGTTTTTTCTGATTTAATTTATACAAATAATAAAGGAAAAATAATTAGACACTGGTCTTCAAAACCAGATAAAAAATATAACTCAAAATATGACAATATATATCTTTATAATAACTTTAGATTAAAAGATTATTTTTTTGGATGGTCAATGCCACTTCCAACGATATTTATTAAAAGTAATTTTTTAAGAAAAGTAGAGCTGTTTGACACCAATTATTCAATAGCTTCAGATTACGACTGGTCTCTAAGAATGAGCTTTGATAAAGACATAAAAGTTGCATATATCCCAAAGGTTTTTGTCAAAATGAAATTAGGTGGTGTAAGCAATAGAATAAGCAATCTAATTAAAATAAAAAAAGAAGATTTTAAAATTATTCAAAGTTTTTATAATCACAAAAAATTTAACTATTTGTCCATGTTCTCTTTTGTTACTTTATTATTAAAAAATATAAGAAAATTACCTCAATTTTTTATCAAAAAAAATAATCTATAAATATTAGTTATTTATTAAATTTTTTGAAATTTTATTATTTAACTATTTTTTAGTGTTAAAATTATTCTAATAAAAAACAGTTTTTCTCTCTAGACCTTGAAATTTTTCATAAATGGCCTGGCATCTTTTTCTATTGAAAGTAATAAATATGCAAATACAAATATTTTAAAGCTAACAAATAAATCAAAAGTAAGACCGGTGACAAGACTAAACATTATAAAATATAAAGGTAAATTTCTTGATAGATAAATAATTAAGATTGTTCCAACAACCCCAAAACATGTAAAAATTCTCACTAAAAAACTTTCAGCATAAACTTGATCTCCACCATAACCAAAAATTGGGAACAACCATAAATCTGTTAACCTAGAAAATTGGGCGTGCCAGTTTGTAGCCCTATACCACATTGATTCCAATCCTGTTCCCTCAAATGTACTTAGAGGAGGAATATTGCCTGTTACGGAAGCTATGAATAACTTTATGACACCAAAATAGTCAATAAAAAATTTTTCTTCTATTAATTTTCTAAATTCCAATAGATCAGATAAATACATAACAAAGGAAATGAAAACTATAAAAGTTACAAATAAAAAAATTTTTTTTCGATCTTTAGCAAGAAATAATAATCCAACAATAAAACCAAAAATTACCCCTCTTGATTGAGCAAGCCATAACATTATTATTGTTAGAATTAAATATGGTATAATTTTTATGAAGTTTTTATCAAAAATATATAAACAAAAAATACCAATTGAAAGATTTGTCGATAATTCTAATGCACCTCCTGTTAATCCAGGAGCTCTGTTAAGCGCAATACCACCAGCTGGTATTAAAACGTCTTTAAGAAAACCATCATATTTTTCAGCCGCAACTCTTTCACTTAGTATGGGATCAGTTAATAATGTAGAAACAAACCCTCTTGATGAAATTGCACCTATAATATGAAAATATTGAAGCAAAACTAATGCAAAATTAATTAGAATATAAGCTTTGATTAAAGTTATTAAAGTTTTCTTTGAAATATTCAGTTCATTTAAAACCACAATTAAGCCAATATATTCTAAATATCTAAGTGGTATTACCCACTCAATATTTATTAAAGATGCACCGAAAAATTTTCCAATAAGTAATGAAAAAACAAGATATGGAAAAAAAATTATAAAATTAAAACCTTGTTTGTTTATATTGATCAAATTTGGATAAACTTTACCCCTATTAATAAAAAAAAAATAAATTAAATAAAAAAGTACAATTAAATCATCCAAGCGTATGCCTTGCCAATACCCTGGAATATAAATCAAATCAATCTTTGGATTGAAAATAAAGATTACTAAAGGAAAAACTTTTAATAAATTGGATTTTTTTATTATTTCACTTATTTTAATCATAAATTAAGGATACTATTATATCATTTTTTTAATTTTAGTTATAAAATATACTAATAATTAAAAGTAATTTACTTTAAATTAAATTAAAATTAAGCAATAATTTAAAATCCAGTACGATTTAATATCACAGAAAATTTTTTTAAATGTAAAATATGTTGATAATTCTTAATTATTGAACTAAAGAATATTTTTAATGTCTAATAATAATTTTTATACTGAATTAACAACATCAAATAAAAACTTAATTAAAAAATTTTCTCATACCAAAAGATTTTTAATTGCACTAAAAATCTTAAATCTTAAATCTAATGATAAGTTTCTAGACATTGGAACTGGTGATGGCTATTTTTTAAAACTAGTAAATAAAAAAAAGATTAAAAAAATTGTTGGATATGAACCTAATAATAGATTATTTAAAATTCTTAAAGAAAATCTTCAATACAATAAAAATGTAATTTTAAAAAAAGATTTAATAAAATACTCAGAACCTTTTAGTAAGATTAGTTGCCTAGAAGTTTTAGAACATTTAAGATTGAGTGATCAAAAAAAAATTCTCGATTTAATTAAAAAAAACTCAACAAATAAATCAACTATTTTAATTGGAGTTCCTATTGAAATTGGATTAGTAAGTTTTGTGAAAAATATGATAAGAATTTTTATTGGGGAATCCCATGAAAATACTAATTTTATTAATATTTTTAAATCAGTATTTAATTTAAAAATAAAAAGAAAAAACAGCAAATATAACAATAGTCACATAGGTTTTGATTTTAACAGTATACAAAAATTAATATTAAATAATAATTTTAATATAATAAAAAGATACTACTCCCCTTTTAATTGGCCCGTATATTGGCTTAACTCTCAAATTTATTGGTTAATTAAAAAAAAAGATTAAATTAACTATTATTCTGAGTTTTTTGGATATAGCACACCTATTTTTGGTAAAGTGTCCTTTCTTTGAAGAGACATAAATATAGTTTTTGATGATTCTTTATAAATCATATCTCTTATCCTATGAAATATTTTTGTAATACTCTGATATTTTAATTTACTATTTTCAAATTCCATATAGTGAAGTGACATACCACCGCGATCTGTCCATCCAAGACTTGAAACTAAAATATTTATATTTTTTTCTACACTTTTATTTCTAAGGTTAATTCCAATAATCTCAGAAATTCCAATTGATGGGACAAAATATTTTAGTGGTTCTACAAATCCATTTTTACTGTGTGACTTTAAAAGAGGACTTTTAATGTATCTAGTCAACTTGTTCAGCAAGCTCTTGCCCCCGTAGTGTTCACCGTATGATGCTATTGGCCAACCAAAATTTCTGGGTAATTTCTTTTTATCAAGATTATTTATATTAACTTCATCTCCCCCATCGGGACCGTGTTCAGTCGAGTAAACTGTATTATCTTTTTTATTGAAAAAAAGTCCCTGAACATTTCTATGACCATAAGAAATTATCTCATAATCAGATGTTTTTTTGTTTATTTTTACAATTTTTCCGAGTGTGTTATTTAGTTCTTGAGCTTTAGTTCTGTCAAGAAACTCACCAGTTGAGAATAGAACATGGTTGTCATCATAATTAACAATTCTTCCACCAGAGCTGTGTGAATTGAAATCTACATAGCTTTTACAAACAAAAGATGTACCCGTAAAAAACTCTTGAAACTCTATTTTTTTAAAGTTAATCTTTCCCCTTAGTATTGAGGTATTAAAACAATCATTTTTGTCATCTACATTCTTTATATAAGAAATATAAATTTCATCATCTATAATGAGTAAATCTTTAATTCCGAAGTTAGACTCTGTATAAAATTCATTATATTCAATTATTTTCTTTATATTGGTTTTGACAGTGATTAGTTCACTTTTTTCTTTTTTAAATTCATCAATATCTATATATGCAAATACACCGTTACCAGACACTACAAATAAATCTTTGTTATAAAGATCCATGTAAAAACTACCAAATGTTTGAGCAAGTAAATTTTTTGATGTTAAGAAAAAAGGAATAGAAAAGGTTTTAAGATAAAATTCTTTATCAGCAATTTTTACAATTCTTTCTTTATCTTCGGAGTAGATGGGTAGCTTTTCCTCGCTACTAATTGTATTATTAAATCTGACCTGTAAATTTAAATGTTTCTCTTTTAAATTCTTGTATAGTGAAAAAATGTTAATAACCTCTTTAACTTTATCACCAAATTTTTGTGGCGCATAATATTTAGATAAATTTAAAATAAGGGTTTTGTTGTTATAAACAAAAATAGTCACAATAATAAAAAATATTGTAATTAAAATTTTTTTTTTTTTATTCATATTTATTTTTATTAGTTTTTTATATTTAGATAGAGTTATTAATAGAATAAAATTTTTTTACTACTATTTTATTTTACAAAAATAGATTAATTAATGTTTATTATTAAATAGACTCTGCATTAGTTTTGTGATTTTGCCCTGCATAAAAGTACTTTAAAAACTTTTGCACCCTTAAACTAATTCTATAATAGCTCTAAACAGATTTAGAGTAGTGTCTCAAATTAAAATCTTATTAAATCTTTATTTTTTTTATAAGGACCATTTTTTATTTCATAAATTATAGAACCTTTTTTAAGACACTTTAATGAATGACCTCCACTAAACAAAATAGACATATCTCCTTCATTTAAAGTTTTTTCTGAAATTTTAGTTTTGTTATTATCATAAAAAGTGACTCTAATTTTTCCATACATAACTATCCAAATTTCTTGAGTACCTTGAGTTTTTCTTGTTATTTGTGTGTGTAAATGTTTTTTTAGTTCAAAGTTATCTTTTAACTTAATTACACCTACTTGAAGAAGTTCATTTATTGGACTTAAATCTTTTCTATTTTGTATTTTTTTTTTAACTTTATAGATACATGCAATTAATTTATTTTTCTTTTTTGAATAAATATACATTTTATAAATTAAATAATTCTACTTATTTGATAATAATACAAGATATTATTTTCTTTATTTAAGCATTTTTTAAAAATTTATTTAAATTAAAATCTGACTTAAAGTAGTTAATACTTGATATTGTCACTATCATAATTTGCTTCCCAGAATTCGATCATTTCGTCTATTAGATTTTCAAAGCTATATTTCGGTTTCCATTTCAATTTCTCTCTTATTTTTGAAGAATCTCCTTTAAGATATCTTAGTTCTTCTGGTCGCATAAATTTTTCTGACGTTTTTAAATATTTGTCTAAATTAAGGTTTAATTTTGAAAAAACATATTCACACAACTCTCTCACTGTTCTTGTTTGTCCAGTAGCAACAACATAATCGTCAGGTGTATTTTGAGACAAAATTAGATGCATAGCATTTACATAATCTTTAGAATGCCCCCAATCTCTCGAGGAGTCCATGTTACCTAATACTAATTCTTTTTCCAACTTATGTTTTATTCTCACAGCTGTTTTTACAACTTTTGATGTTACAAAGTTAGAGCCTCTTCTTTTAGATTCATGGTTAAACAAAATTCCATTTGCAGCAAAAATCTTATAAGCTTTTCTATAATGTTTGGTTAAATTGTATCCAAAAACTTTAGCACAACCATAAGGGCTAGTAGGTTCAAATCTTGTTTGTTCTCTTTGGTAACCATCATCATCTACAGATCTACCGAACATTTCTGATGAACTTGCTTGATAAAATTTTGCTTTTGGTGAAAATTCTTTCATTGATTCTAGAATATTATAAACACCTAAGCCATTATTATGGAATGTAAACTCAGGTATATCAAAACTAACCCTGACATGTGACTGAGCACCAAGATTATAAATTTCATCTGGTTTTATCAATTTTAAATTCTTATCTAAAGATGATTTGTCTGTTAAGTCACCATATGTTAATTCTATTTTACCATCTAAGTGACTAAGTCTATTTCTTTGATGCTCTGTTATAGAGTTTCTTCTTAAAATTCCATAAACAGCGTAATCGTTTTCTAGTAAATACTCTGATAAATAACTACCATCTTGTCCTGATATTCCAGTAATAAATGCTTTTTTTTTCATATTAGTTATTCAATAAATTTATAATTTTTTACTTATTTTATAAGTTTATAGCTCATTTCCTTTCAAATAAAGATAATTTTTTTCTATCATTTTTGATAGATGATAGATGATAGATTAAAATTTGATTTTTTTTTAACTAGGATTTTTTTCAACAATTTTATGTTACTCAAGATTTCTTTCTTTCTAGTTAATTATTTATATGAGAGAGTTTTATGAATTTAATATAAGGTTAACTATTTTCTGATCTCTAGGAGCTTGACTGATCATCAATCTTATCAACCAAGCAGTTAACCAATGATACGCAAAGGTAGCATAAAAGATAACATCTAAGAAAAAATGTTCTTGGTAGACTCTAAAAATTGTAGTATTCATTACACAATTGAGTAGGGCCTGTAGCTCAGTTGGTTAGAGCAGTACACTCATAATGTATTGGTCCCAGGTTCGAGTCCTGGTGGGCCCACCAAATCTAATAAAATCAATATTTAGAAAATTATTTTTTAGGATCTTTAACTCCAGCCAATTTTTGAAGTAAATATATTTCTTTCTCAGAAAGGTTCTCTTTTTTATTTTTTAATTCTTCTGCTATTTGGTCCTTCAGTGTTATTGAGGAAAAAAGACTAACCAAAGAAGCAAGAATAGTTAGAAAAATAAAATAAATATATATTGGAATAAATATAATCATTGCCACCGTGATAATGGTCCAGCCCACAAATATTCCTTTTTGAATTATTCTTTGACTGTTCAGATCTTTAATTTTTGTAAATTGGAAAAATAGAAACATGGAAAGAGCCATTGTTCCTGCTATTGCAAACCATAGTGTGACCGTTATATCAGACGCACTACCACCTATGAAGGTATCATCCATAGCTTTCTGAACAAAATAAACCGTAAAACCTTTCAAAGTAAAATATGCAACAAAAATTAGTGAAGTAATTGATGAAATTACAAAAGATAACTTTGATGAAATTTTTATTTTTTCCATTATTTGCTAAAAATCTATTACACTTTCAGTGGGAATTACTTAGCAGCAAAATCAGATAGATTTTTTAAAAGTGCTTCAATTTCTCCATTATTAGAATTTATTATAGAAGAAAACTCTTCCTTCTGAGTTCTGGCTAGACTTAAACCTTCAATTATCAGATCTCTTATTAATAAATTTTCAGAGTCTTTTGTATAAATTCTCCATTCAATTTTTACTTCAGGTCTGCTCTCTGTTGAAACCAATGTACTGGTAACTATTGTATAATTTTTATTAATTACTCTTTTTGAATTTACTTCTATTTCTGGATTGGAGTATTCAGCCAATCTACTTGAAAAACTTTTTAAAAAATATTCTGCAAACACTTTTTTATATTCACTTACTTGATCTGTAGTTAAATTTTTTCTGTGAGTTCCAAGAGAGTAAAAACCTATACCATCAATATCAACTGTCTGTCTGGCTATATCTTTCAATTTTTCAATTCTTTCTTCCTTAGTGAGATTTCCACCAAGAGTCTTTGCTGCTCTATTAACAGTTGATTGAACAAAAACATCTGCTTCAATTGAGTAAACTTTACTTATGTTTAAAGTAATAATTATTAGGAAAGTTACAAAAGTTAAAATTTTCTTCATCAACCTATACTGCTATTTAGAATCAATTTCTTCCCAATCTCCATCATCCATAGTTTCGGTAGTTACATTTGAATTTGCAATTTTTTTTTGCCTATCTTGTAAATATAAACTTCTAATTGATGCGTAAAAATCCATAGAATTTTTTTCTAGGTTTTCAAATGAATCTATATTTTTTGCTCTAAAATCTATTCCCGTCAAAACTTTTGTTGCCATATATTCGGTCTCACCCAAATATTCATTATTGCCATTAACAGAAGCATTGTACCAAGGATCTCCACCTAGTATATTTATAAATGAACCAGCTGTATCTCTAATAGTTGAAGGTCCTAAAACTGGTAATACCAAATAACAACCCTCACCAAATCCCATTACACCGAGTGTTTGACCATAATCTTCTTTTTCATATTCCGAGAAACCAATTTTTTTAGCTACATCAAAAATTCCAACAATTCCAACCGTTGTATTTACAGCAAATCTTCCCGTATTAATCCCAGCTTTTTTAAATTCACCTTGTAGAATATTATTTGGTATGGTTACAAGATTTGATAAATTGTTAAGTGCATTGCTTGTACCAGTTCTTACTGGTGAGGGCAAAACTCTATAAGCTTTTGCAACTGGCTTAAAGATAACTTTGTCCAGCCCCTGATTCAGAGAAAAAGTAACTCTATTTAAACCTTCAAAACAGTCTCTAACAGGCCCAACTTTCTTAGATAAATTATTCTCTCCATCTGTACCTGCGCTAACGTGGGAAGCGAGCATTACACTTATTAGAGAGGTTATTAAAAAATTTTTCATAGTTGCATTACTATATAATATATATACTAAAAATGTAAATGAGGATTTAATGCTAATAATTGTCAATTATGCCTATAAAAACTACATTAAATTATTCTCCCAACTTTAATTCAAAAAAAAGAACGTATAAAAAAATTAAATATATTATTTTTCATTACACTGGAATGATGAAAGAATCAGAAACCATAACTAGACTGACAAATATACAATCTGAGGTTAGCTGTCATTACTTAATCAAAAACAATGGAGAAATTATTAAGATGGTGCCTGATTTATATATAGCATGGCACTCAGGAAAATCTTCATGGGGAAGTTTTAAATCCTTAAATCAAAACTCTATTGGAATTGAAATTACAAACCCTGGTCATGATTTTGGTTATAAAAAATTTTCTAAAAAGCAAATTTCTTCTCTTTTAAAGCTAAGTAAGTTTTTAATAAGAAAATATAAAATTAGTTTTAAAAATATTTTAGGACACTCGGATATATCACCACAAAGAAAAAAAGACCCAGGAGAAAAATTTCCGTGGGAGTATTTATCTAGAAATAAAGTAGGCTTGTGGAATACATTGAAGAGGAAAGAGTTAATAAAAAATAGGAAGCTTAAAATTAACAAAATAGATAAAGATTTTTTTTTTTATAATTTATTTAAAATTGGTTATTCAAAAAAGATTCCAGGAGAAATAAACAAAGATAGATATTTAAAGGATTTAACCAAAGCTTTTCAAAGAAGATTTAGGCAAGAATTAGTTGATGGTAAAATTGATAGAGAATGCTTGCTTATTAGCAAAAATCTCTGCAAGAGATTTAATTAAATTTTTCTTGAAGTTCTATAGTTTAGTAATAAATTACTTTTGCTAGATAAATGACTTATCGCTTTAATTTTTTAAAGAGGAAAGTCCGGGCTCCGCAAAGACACAGTGCCAGGTAATACCTGGCGGGGGAAACCCTAGGGATAGTGCCACAGAAAATATACCGCCATAACATGGCAAGGGTGAAAAG
>Ga0075445_10001102_pt1 | contig 14080 bp, 20 predicted proteins | sample CoawatmetaG02DNA_FD_72350 | JGI IMG/M metagenome (GOLD analysis project Ga0075445, IMG submission 72350) | Marine microbial communities from the West Antarctic Peninsula - Coastal water metaG029-DNA | ecosystem: Environmental > Aquatic > Marine > Coastal | place: Atlantic Ocean: West Antarctic...
GCCAGGGCAATGAGTTGCCGCCAACTGACTTTCGTCCCGAGATGGTTGCTTTAATTTCATATCTACCTTGTCGATCATTCTTGATGCTTTCGATAAGGGAGTCTTCGGCTACTTCGTCTGTGTCTCGATGCAGTTCGTTCATTTTGTACCTCTATGTGACATAGGTCGGTAGACCTGATTGAGTTCTCGGCAATGCGGGCAGTAGAGCTGGCGCTTGTAAAAGCGGTGCAGTAGGCGACACATAATTAGAGCCACTCCAGGCGAAGGCCGTCGCAGTCTTCGCAGCCCCCGTGATCTACGAGCTCGGGCGGCGTCAGATCGCCAGGGCCACCGTTACCGAACCGAATGCCGTCTCCAGTCCCGCCGCACTCCTTGCAGTCGGGAGCGTTGGCGGCTTCAAGAGCAGACTTGAGAGCGTCTCGGCAATCGCGGTGCGCCGAGCGCGAAGACTCGAGATCAGATTCGAGACGATTTACTCGGTTGACGGCTTTGTCGCCTCGCAGTGTCGCCTGCGCTGCGGTTGAAAAGAGTGCGTCGCAACGATTTTGAAGTTCCGAGCAACGAACCTGAAGTGCGTCGTTTGTTCGGATCTCGGATTGGTAAAGTCGCAGCCGCGCTTTGCTTTGTGCAAAAAGGCTGTCAATCGCGCTGCGCTGTTTTTCACAAAGCTCTTCGACGATTGTGTGATCAAGCAATTCATATTTCATTTGTCTTCTTCCGTATCGGCAAGGCAGTCGCCGCAAATCCAGTGATTGTTTTTGTCGTACTCACCATCACAATTCCAATCAAGGTCAATGTGATGGTCACCTGCGTGGCAATATTCCATAGCCATATCGGCTCTCCTTGGCAGTTAGTGATTTGTTCGGTCTGCCGTGCTGGGTACTTTATGACAGATTGCATAATTGATAGCAATGGTTTTGATAAAAAACGATTAGTCTATATAAGTGATACCGATCATTGGAATGAATCGTATTACCTACACTTTGGGTCATATAACCCAAGAAATGCCCAAATGTGCAGAGGGCTTTTGGATAAAACCTTGTTGCAAATTATGCATCAGAGCATAGATTGACTGCATGACATTGGACAAACTAATTAGATCGACGACATGGAACGAGACTACGGTGGCGAAGGCTGCTGGGTGTAGTCAGTCGATGATTAACCGCCTGCGAAATAAGCGTGCGACTGCCAGTCCGCAGCTCGCGCTTGCCATCGAGAAGGCGACGAGGGGCGTGGTGAAGCGCACCGACGTTCCGCTGACTGCGGCGAATCGCAAGCTCTTGGCGCTGGTTCTAGGGTAGCCCTACGTTTAACAGTGAACGCCTAGCTACTTTGTTGGCTAGGCCCTCTACGGTCGACGCCGCCCCGGCCGGTTCAAAAAGGGCGGCACCTTGAGAGGGGAAGCATGAAAATTTACTCCGACGTGATACTTCTTTCCGGTGGTGTCGATTCAGCGTTTTTAGCCCTAACAGTGGAGCCGGAGTCAGACGTTTTGACTTTGTTTGTGGATTACGGTCAACCGTCTAGGAATCGCGAACATAGGGCGGCGCTGACCATTGCAGCAGAATTAGGGATTAAATTCAAAACGCTGACAGTTAAAGGTATTCCGCTCGGGGATATGGACGCATGGAGCGCAGGACTCGCCATCGTTCCAGCTCGGAATGCGTGGTTGATCGCGCTGGCTTCAGCGTTTGGCCGAAATGTGTGGATAGGCGCGAGTCCATCCGATGCGGAATATCCAGATTGCCAGCCGATATTTCTTGAAAAAATGGCCCAAGCCCTAAGCGAGGCTTATGGAGTTTGCGTCTCGTACAGCTTTGCGACGAGAGAGGAGCGCGTCAAAGCGCTTTCCGAGTTTGGCTACGACGCAATTGCTTGGTCTTGCTACAGCGCCGGACCTGAGCCCTGCGGACAGTGCGCGAGTTGTTCGCAGTGATCGCCTACATCGGTACACCGTGCAATCAACTGCAGGCAGATCTTGTAAATGGTTTACCAGTACTCGTGTCGTTTGCTGCGTATTGCCCATTTTTGGATACAGGTGGGTATATGGGTAGTTTCGATAAGTTGCTACTTGACTCGGGAGCGTTTTCGGAATTGAACAGCGGTGTGAAAGTCGATCTTGATGCATATCTTGATTGGGTGCAGCGATTTCCTTGGGCGAACGCATTCGCGGGGCTTGACGACATTTCAGGCGATTGGAAACGATCACTTAGGAACTACGAGCGAGGCGGCTTCCCGACCTTCCATGATACTGACCCGCCTGAATTACTGGCCGACCTGATTCCGATGGCTCGCGAGCGAGGCGGCTGGATTGGGATTGGATTGATGCCGCCGCGAACGGGTAGGGAGAGTTTTTTACGCCGAACTCTTGATCAGATTCCAAGCGATTTGCATGTGCATGGGTGGGCGCTCGGCAGGTATGCCCAACTGCCACGGTTGGATTCGTTCGATTCGACCCACGCATGGCGAGAATGGGTCAAAATCCGGCAGGCACTGGGACCTTGGGCGACATCTGCCGAGTGTATGAGATTGGCCGTGCTGAAAGTGCAGCGAGAATGCAGGTCTCTGCAAGTCGATAAATCGAACCAGACGCCTGAACTATTCGCTAAAGGGGAAGCATGATTGAAAAAGAACTCAAATTGCCGTTTGTTGCAGGCTCGGACACGAGTTTTCGAGCTGCGCGGCAAATGGGTGCAAAGCCCACGCAAGTGACAGGAGATCGGCAGAGGATTCTGAACGTTTTGCTGTCGGGCGGAAAGACGGACGCTGAGATTCAGGAGATCCTGGGATTGCGCGGCTCGACTGAGCGACCGCGGCGAGGCGAACTTGTCTCGCAGGGATTGGTCGTAGACAGCGGCGAGAGGCGTGACCGCAGCTCCGTCTGGGCGCTCGCGACTATGCAGCGAGGTGACAACTGATGGGCGCTGATGAAGTTTGGGGCCAAGTCACTGAAGCGTTCTCGTTTTACGGGAAGCGGGTGACCCCGAGGTTGCGGGGAGCTCGCCGCAAGCTGATCGAGCGAATCTTGACCGAGTACGACGGCGAAGAACTAGTCGCTGCCGTGCATGGCTATGTCAGATTTCACGAAGGACTCGATCAAGAGGACGGATCGGACTTCAATCCTCGCAAGTATTTCACGCCCGAGAGCGTATTCCGATTGGAAAAGATTGAAAGTCGGGTAGAACTTGGCTTTGACGGACCCTACCGAAAGCCTCTTTCACGCGAGGATGCGGTCAGGGCGCGTCAGGAAGCCGCAAGACAGAAGGTTGCGGCGGCACGGGCCGCTCGGGAGGGCCAGAAATTACGCGCCGTATAAGGCGATTGGGGCGCGCTGTCGGATAACGGCGGGGCGCGCTCGACATATAGCTTCGGTCCTGCCGGTAAGAATCGAAGCCACCGTGGGAACGTCACACAACCGGTATCGCCAGAGTGAAAAAGCAGAGGGCGAGTGACGGCCAGATCCAGATGGCTAAAGCGACTGCTTCGAGGATGCATCGGAGAGATCCCGACTCCTCATACGGCACTGCATAGGCAGCGACCGACTTCTCTGACTCCGTTCTGCGGGGAACAGGAGAGGTCTATCTGGGTACAGGCAGATGAGTTTGACTACCAAGAGCAAAGAGCAAGGATACCAACTCCTAGCCGATACTCTGATGGCTCGGATCGACGCAGCAATCGGCCAGCCAAACTCTGCAAATGCTGTAAAGCGACGAATTGAAGTTTTGGGTCGAGTGTTGGATCACATCGAAATTGCAATTGCGGAGGCGAAGGAGTTTTCTTTTGGCGATTGACGGTGAAGGCGTACACGAGAAAGTCATGTCTGTCTTGGCAGCGGTAGCAAGTTCTCAATACGGTATGACTGTTGCGGAAGTGCGGCAGAAAACAGGACTAAACCCGACGACAGTGCGTTACCACCTGGGTCGATTGACCAAAATCGGAGTTTTTTTGCACGATCAGCACGCAGCCAGCCCCGAACGCGACCTGCGTGGGCACTTTGCGACGAACGGTAATTTGCCGGGTACATGGCGGATCTCTCTTACATGGTTGTTGGTCGTTGCAACGCCTCACATGACGACCCTGGGCATGGCGGTCGAAGCACAACGAGAGGCGGCAAAGTCTTGAGTTACGTACTCGAGTTCGAGCTTGAAGGACTGCCATCGCTACAGGTTGCCGGATCTGGGGGTGGGCACTGGCGGAAACGACACGCCGAAGCCAAGCGTTGGAAGCAGTCGGTGCGAGGCGCTGTGCTCGAGAACTGTTACCTGCCGGATGAGCCGCTGACGCGTGTCAGAATGCGGTGTGAGCGCTTTTCCACACGAGAGCCGGACTGGGACAACCTAGTTGCGTCCTTCAAGCCAATTCGAGACGGGCTTGTCGAAATAGGAGTGATGGTCGACGACAAGCCGAGTGTTTTGGTCGCCTGCGAGCACCGATGGTCGAAAGCGAAACGCAGCGAGGGCAAGATCCGAGTCCGCCTAGAAGCGGTGCAGGACACAGAGTGAAATGTCGAGAGCCTAGCTACGGTGGGATCACCATTTGCAAAGGTTGCGCGCAGCCTTGGGAAAGGACGATCTATCCTAGTTGGGGGTCGCAGCCTGACTGGGTTTACTGTGCGGAGTGCGCTGCTAAACGCTGGCTGGACGAGTGTAAGCAGCACTAAATAGTGAGGTTCTGGTGAGTCCATTTGAAAAAGGTCACGCAAAAGTAGGCGGGCGCAAAAAAGGAGTGCCCAACAAATCCACGGTTGCCGTCATGGAAGCGGTCAGGCGTGCGTTAGATGCAGCTCATAAGGATGGTGCCGAGGGCTACCTGCTAGATCTCGCCTGCGACGATCCAAAGACATTCATGAGCGCGGTCAATAAACTCATACCCACTGCGGTCGAGACAAAAGTTGAGATTGAGCAGACAGTCACTATCCGTCGATACGGGTCAGGGAGGAAGAAGCGTGGCAGCAAGAAAAAAGAGAGCAGCAAAGACGCCTGAGCTGAGCAAGAAGGTGCAGGCTCTTCGTCAAATATTGACTCTTCGTGTGCGTCGACAGCCTGTCCCAGTCGAGCTCCGAGACCTCGACGACATGCGCTTCACGTCAAGCCGCCGGGTGCATGCGGTGCTCCAGGCTATGCGTCGCGACAACGCCGGCATGGATGAAGTCGACGTTTACGTCGAAAAAGAGATTCATGGGTAATCTGGAAATCGAAATCGAAGAACTGGACGAGACGCTTCAGGCGTTCCTCGACTGCCGTTCCCGATTCACTGGCATTATGGGTCCGCTCGGATCAGGCAAGACCTACACGGCGATCCTGCGCGTCCTGTTGGGCATGATTGAGCAAGAGCCCAACGCGGTAGGCATTCGCCCGACACGATGGATTGCGGTTCGGAACACTTACCCCGACCTGACGACCACGACGATCCGAGACTTCCGCGAAGTGTTCGACGAGAACTTCGGCACTATGACGATGGGAGGACTTGATCCGCCCACGTTTCGAGCTCGGTTCAATCTTGACGATGGCACTCGAGTCGAGAGCGATGTGATCTTTTATGCGCTTGACCGCCAAGACGCAATCAGGCGACTACGCGGGGTGCAAACGACAGGGTTCTGGCTGAACGAAGCAATGCAATTGCAGCGCGATGTAGTTGCACTCGCCGATCTCCGGCACGGTCGTTATCCATCCGACGTAGCAGGTGGAGTGAGAGCGACGTGGCACGGCATCATTGCGGACACGAACGCCCCTGACGAGGACAACTGGTACTACAAGGCGGCGCACGACACGAAGTCACCCGATTGGGAGTTTTTCAGGCAACCTGGGGGCGTGATCGACACGGGCGTTCTTGACGGCAAAGGCAACAAGGTTTGGATTCCTAATCCCGACGCAGAGAACCTGCCCAACCTGCCGGACGGTTACTACGAGCGAGCGTTGCAGGGCAACAAGACAGACGATTGGATTGCCAACATGCTTGGCAACGAATACTCGTTCATTGTCGACGGCAAGCCGGTGCATCCTGACTTCCGAGACTCGCTGCATGTCACGCAAGAAAACGTCGCCTTCAACCCTGAGCTCCCGCTCGTGATCGGCGTCGACTTCGGGCGAACACCGGCTGCAGCAATCGGGCAACGCGATGTGTGGGGTCGGATCAACATCATCGACGAGTTCGTGTCCGACGATATGTCTCAAGCGGTGTTCGGTCCCGAGCTCAGGGCCTACATCACATCACATTACCCGCAGGCCAAGGTTCGAGGCTGGAGTGACCCGGCAGGTGAAGCCAAAGGTCAGGCTACGGAGGACACGCCAAGGCAAGTCCTAGTGGCTGCGGGCGTGCCTTGTCAGCCTGCACCGTCCAACAAGGTTGTGCTGCGTAGGGCGAGCGTGGCAAATCCTTTGCGGCGGTTGTGCGGCGACAAGCGTCCAGCTCTAATGATCAGCCCGAAAGCCAGAATCATACGCAAGGGCTTAGCCGGCGGCTTTTGTTTTCGGCGCATCAGAACCACTGACGATAGATACACCGAAGAGCCGGACAAGAACGCTTACAGTCACCCGGTGGAGGCGTTGGAGTATCTATGCCTGGGCGAAGGCGAAGGTAGAGCCGCCCTGCTTCCGGTCGACTATGACCCAGACGAGCCGATACAGGAGGTCGCTGAGTTTTGATCTGGAGCACAAAGCAATATCACGATCCGGCGCAGATTGAGTTGCTCTCGGCAATGGCAAGGCAGTGGGGATTCCCGCGAGAACCTAGCAAGAACGAACTCGAGCTCGCAGATTGGTTTGCGATGTCGCGCGGCAGTGAGATAGCCGAGGTGCATTGGTTTGAGCGAATCGAAGGCATGCCAGATCTCGCAGGGCTTCATTACGCAGTCAGCCCTCGTTGCAGAAAGGTGTGGCCCGTTCGGCTGTGGCTGGATTCGGTGATTGGATTTGCGCGAGATAGCGGGTTCCGAAAACTCATTGCCGGCGTTAACGGTCTCCCCTTGGACTATCTTCTCCGGTATGTCGAAATCTGGAACCGTCGGCACCTATTCGATCCTTTGACGATTGAAAGTTCTATACCAGCGGGTTCGGAACAAGTCGTTGTCGTAAGTCTGGAGACACCCAATGGGACTTGAAGTAGCAATCGCAACCGCCTTGGCGTCTGGACTTGCAGTGTCAGCGCCAACCGCAGCTACTGCTGCGTCGATTCTCACGCCTGCCATTTACGGAGCAGGAACTGGCGCAGCAGTCGGTGGCATTCAATCGGCTGCACGGGGCGACAGTGCTGCTGGTGTATTCAAAAACGCAGGCATCGGTCTTGGAACTGGCGCAGCACTTGGGGCAGTGGGTGGGGCTGCCGGAGCGCTCGCGCCTACTCCAGTACCGACACCGGGAACTCCAGTACCGACACCGGGAACTCCAGTACCGACACCGGGAACTCCAGTACCGACACCAGCACTGCCTGCGCCAACAACCGCTCCTGCTCCTGCTCCTGCTCCTGGGTCTACTGTCCCTAATTCCGCTGCACAGATGGATGCCATTGCGGCGCAGGGAACTACACAAAAGGTTACTGGCAACGCAGTCAATTATGGTGCTCTAGCAAGAGAGGCTGCACCATCGTTGGCGTCGGCGGGTCTGACATCGGGTCTGTCTCTTGGGCTTGCTCCAAAACCTGAGATGCCGAAACCCCAAAGCCAAACGTCGGGATCTGCTCTGGCAGCTCGAGACCGTGAGCGCAGGCGTCGCGCGCAGGGATCGAGGTCTGCGATCAGCAGCAGCCTAGGTTCAGCGATGGGTGCTCGAACAGGTCGCACGACCCTCGGCGGCGGCTACTAATGACAGGCAATAATGTCGCTCAAGAGGCAAAGAAGCGAGTCAGCGAGCTCAAGGGTCGCCGGATAAACTTCGACGATCAATGGCAGCAAGTCAAAGATCACGTCTGGCCGGACGGTGGCGACTTCACCTTCAGGCGCTCGCCTGGTGAGAAGAGCACTGAAAAGATCTACGAGATGACGGCAGCGCTTGCGCTTGAAAAGGGAGCCGCATCGCTTGAAGCGTTTCTTACGCCCCGTACAAGTCGATGGCATACCCTCGTTGCTTCAAACGACAAACTAAACGAAATGGCTTCGGTCAAGCGGTGGTTTGAAGAGGCAACTGACGTTCTTTTCAAATGGCGCAACGCGCCGTACAGCAGATTCTACGGTCAAGTACACGAAGTCTGGAAAAGCAATCTAGCCTACGGCAACGCTTGTCTGCTTGTCGAAGAGCGCCCAGAAGGTGGCGTCGTTTATCGGCAAATCCATGTTGGATCGGCTTGGATTGATGTCGACCATAACGGCATCGTCGACACGATCTATCGCGAGTACGAACTGACAGCGAGAGCCGCTTGCAAGCGATGGGGCGACAGCGCACCACGCTGTGCAAAAGATGCTCTGCATCAGAATCCCTTCACAAAGCACACCTACCTGACCGTTGTTCGCCCATCGGATAAATACAAGGCGGGTATTAAAACCTCGATGGCTTACGAGGCTCTCGAGATCTCATGTGAAGACGAATCAGTTTTAGAGAGCGGAGGCTTTCACGAGCTCCCCTACATCTGGACGCGGTACACCGTCAGCCCCCACGAAGATTACGGACGTGGGCCAGCGATGATGGTGCTCCCTGACATCAAGACGCTGCAGGAGATGCAGCGGGCATTCATGAGAGCCGGACACAAGGTCGCAGATCCGCCGTTGTTGGTGGCTGACGATGGGGTTTTGGGTCGTGGTTCTAAGCGTATTCGCATCTCACCCGGTGGCATCAACGTGGGTGGGCTCGACGCGCAGGGCAATCCTAAAATCATGCCGCTTCAAACCGGAGCTCGCTTGGATCTATCTGAAGGCATGATGGAAAACCTGAGAGACAACATCCGAGCAGCGCTTGGCGTTGATTTATTCGACGTTCTGATTCGAGATCGCGTGCAGATGACGGCAACTGAAGTTCTTGAGCGGCAAAAGGAAAAAGGTCAACTGCTGACTCCAGTCGTAGGCCGTCAGCAAAGCGAGTTGCTGGGGCCATTGATCGAGCGTGAGATCAAGATTGCAATCAGGCAGGGTCAACTCCCGCCAATGCCAGACGAGCTTGTTGAAGCCCAAGGCGAGTACGAAATCGAATACGAGTCGAGCGCGACGCGCATGCAAAAGTCAGACGAGATCCTTGGTTTGCAACGCGCAGTCGAGGTGATGATGCCGTGGATCGAAGCCGACCCGACCCTTCTCAAGATGTGGAAGAGCAACAAAGTTACACGCCACGTCAACCAGACATTAGGCGTGCCGAGCAAGTTGGTCCGAACCGAAACCGAGTTCGACGAGATCGAAGAGCAGGCACAGCAAGACAGCGCACAGGACAACCTGATGAACCAAGCACCGCAGGTTGCACGCGCAATGCGAGATGTTTCTGAGATGCCCTCGGCGGCAAACGGAGAACCAGCCGTTTGAGTTTAAACGAGCGAGCACGTCAGGCTTTCACCCCGCGCGAAATCAGAGATGCTTATTCCACTGTGTTCCGAGGCCCAAAGGGAAGCTTGGTTCTTGCCCATTTGGCTGATGCCTGCGGAGCGACGCGCTCAACATATGACCCGACGCAGCACGCGATGAACGTCGCCGAGGGTCGTAGGCAGGTCTGGCTTGTTATCCAGGATGCCTTAAACCTGACCGAAGATGACCTGCGAGGTCTGCAGTCTGAGGTCGCAAATAGAGGGAGTGAAATGAATGAGTGAGTCAGCCGACACGGGCGTTGTCAGCGGAGAAACTGCAGGCAGCGAGGCTGCAGGTGGCTTTGAAAGTGCAGGAGCGGCACTTGGCGTGAACTTCGTTTCGGGCAACGTAGCCGACGCACCGACAGCGGCACCGGTTGAAACGCCTACTGAGGCTGCGCCAGCGGGCTCAGGATGGATTGAATCGTTCGGCGTGGATGATCGGGCATACATTGAGCAGAAGGGCTGGAGCGACCCGTCAGCGTTGCTCAGTTCCTACCGCGCTGCAGAGCAGCGTATTGGTGGCGACCCGAGCAACACCCTGCAGATCCCTGATTGGGAAGATTCCGAGCAAGTTTCGCAGTTTCACTCAAAGATTGGTGTTCCCGATGCGGCTGACGGTTACCCGCAGCTCGAGATCGAAACGAGTCGAGGTCCGCTTGAAGTGGGTCAACTCGCGCAGATCAGCCATGCGATTGGGCTCACCCCGGTTCAGCATGCAAAGCTTGCCGAGATGACCGCAAACCTCGTCAACGACACCGCGTCCCAAGAAGATGCTTCCTACGCTGCAAGAGTGAAGGCTGAGAGCCGCGAGATTATGGCCGAAAATAGCCAGAGTCCTCAAGAGTTTGACGCGATGGTGCAGAGGGGAATCCAGGCGCTTGGTTTGTCCCCCGAAGAGTCTCGAGGTCTTACGCAGGGCGTAGGTCTCAAGAAGGCAGTGTCGATCTTGCAGGCGGTCTCAAACGCAACTCAAGAAAAGCCAAGCGTTTCGGAAGGCGACGCCACCGGCATCATGGGAACGATGTCGCAAGACGTTGCTCGAGCTCGGTTGAAGTTGCGCCGAGAGGACGATCAATTCCGCAAACGACTCTTCAACAACGAGACCGAAGCCGTTGAGGAGTGGCGAAAACTTCAGGAGGCCGCTTCAACTCTGGAATAGGCAGTACACTTTAAGAAGTGACGGACAACCCTCGTCGAGACGCGAGTAGGTCGATAACCCGAAAGGGCCGAGCTGGCAAAGTCTTGAGGGCCTGACACGCATTAGCGTTCGGCCCCGCCTCGTGCGGATAAGCCAAAGCCCAACCAACTGGTTTTTGTCTTTTAACTTACGAGGTATTTCATGTCCAGCCAAATTACAGTTGCTCATAGCGAGCAGTACGCCAGCAATGTCGAGCTTCTTCTTCAGCAAAAGCAGAGCCGACTTCGCGGTGCCGTCCGCAGCAATTCCTACACAGGCAAGTCTGCCCAGCCCGTCCAGCAGATCGGGTCTATCACGCTCGCTGACTGGGTGCGCGAAGGCGACACCCCGATCCTCAACACGCCGCACGACGTTCGTTGGCTTGAGCCGACCACGAAGCACGGCGCGCAGTTGATCGACCGGCACGACTTCATGCGAACGATTGCCGACTTCCGCAGCCCCTACGTCGAGACCGGCGCTTCGGCTGCGAACCGCGCAATTGATGAGGTCGTTATCAGCGCAGCCTTTGGCACGTCCAAGACGGGCGAAGACAAGGGTACCGAGGTTGCTTGGTCAACATTCACGGGGGCCAACGCGGCTCACTTGGTTGACTCTTCGGGTGTCACCGGCATGACCGTTGCCAAGCTTCGTTCTGCCAAGAAGGCCCTCATGGCCGCCGAGGTCGACATCGACAACGAGGAACTCTTCGTTGTTATGGGATCTTCGCAGCATGATGACCTGCTCGGTGAAACCCTCGCGGCAAGCGCGGACTACAACACGACGCCAGTCTTGGTCGACGGTCGAATCCGCTCGTTCATGGGATTCAACTTCATCACGACTGAACTGCTGCCCACGACTGCCGGCGCTGACCGACGCTGCTTCGCGTTTGCCCGATCTGGGCTTGCGCTTGGCATCTTCGGTGACGTGACTGGCCGAGTCTCTGAGCGTGACGACAAGTCGTATGCGACCCAGGTCTACACGTCGGTGACGGTTGGCGCTACGCGCGTCGAAGAGAAGAAACAGGTCGAGGTCGTCTGCGGCGAGTAGACGCTTGACTGAAACGGAAAACGGTCCCCGGTGCGGAGTCGTGCCGGGGGCCTGCTTCCGTAATTAGAGGTGCGGTGTCGTGCCTCTTGGAGAACATGAAAAATGGCGACTCTCAACGCAACTAACGTAGTAGGCACGCAGAATGTTGCAACCAACGGTGCTCGGCAACGATACAAGTTTGGTCAATATGCAATGACCGGAGCGCAGGGCAACGCTGACATTCTCAACTTCTGTTCGGTTCGGTCAGGCGACATCATCCAAAGTCTCTTTCTGTCATGCGATGCGCTGTCGGGAATGACCGACGTGAACTTTGGTCTTCGGTTGCCCGATGGGACAGACGTAGACGAGAACTTGTTTGACGATGCACAGACTCTCGCAAGTGCTCTCGTGCGCCAAGAAAAGCGTGTCGGCGCTAACTCGGCACTCGGTATTGAGACGCTGGGCAAGACGGTTTGGGAGCTTCTTGGTCTTACCGCTGACCCGTTCCTTACTTATCACGTCACCGCAGGCATCATCGCTGCAGGGTCTGCTTCAGGCGATATCTGCCTGGAAATCGTCTACACGGCGGGCGACTAGTCAAACTGTCAAGCCTCGATGCAGTTTCTGTGGTGGTCTCTGCATCGAGGTTTTGGCACCGTTTTAAGGAGATGTTCTTATGGCAGATTTGACAGTGGGATGCGCCAACGATGCAGCGGCCACCGTAACGGTTGCGGGAAGTATTGCCGACAACACCGTGTCTCTTCAATTTACTGACGTGGATGAAAGCGCAGACGTGCTAGCTCGCATTGAGAAAATGCGTATCGCAGTGGTCGATTATTTCGCGTCGCAGGGGTAGCCACTCGTGGCAACTGACCTTGAAATTGCGAATCAGTCCCTGACTCGCGTAGGGGCTGAGTCCATTACGCAAATCGAGTGGGACACGCCGGCCAACGAACGGTCTCGAGTCGTTAAGAACTCGTGGCCGTTCGTGCGCCGCGCCGTACTGCGAGAACACTCGTGGAACGTAGCGACTATACGAGCGAACTTGTCGACGCCGTATGACGACGTGCTCAAACCAGAGTGGGATTTCGCCTCGGTTTACGCATTGCCTACAAACTGCTTGCGGATCCTAGAGGTGAACACGACCGAACAGTGGCGCGTAGAGCGAGCTCCGGTATCCGCAGCGGTTGTCGGGACAGTCATGCTAATAACCCACCCGGTAGTCGTCGATAGCGTAGTTGAGGTCGAGACTTCGGCGGTCCACCATTTGGTCACAGGCGACTTTGTCTATCTTGGAGCTGCAAACCAGACTTCGCTGGTGGATGACATTCAACCTATCGTTCAAAAGACAAGCCACAAGTTCACGATGCCAGAGGTTGGTATCACGGGATTCACAGCGGGCTCACCGGCTTCATCGAAGGTCTACCAAGTGACAATGGCTCCCGCGATTGTATGCGACGAGACGGGAAGCCTGGGCGTGCGGTACATCGAAGACCGCACCGACCCGTCAGACTTTGACGCGATGCTTACTGAGGCACTTGTTCTTCGGCTTGCCGTTGAGATAGTTGAGCGCGTGACAGACTCCACCCGCAAACGCGAGGCGCTTATGGACGAGTACATTTCGTTCATGAGAGAAGTCCAGCACATCGAAGGCCAAGAGCAGTCATCCTCTGAGTTTGAGGAAGACCTCTGGATCTCGTCGAGGTACTAGCCAGTGCCGCGAAGTTCACCAATCCAAACGTCTTTCAACGCCGGCAAGTGGGGTCCGCTTCTTCAAGGTCGCGTCGATCTCGAAAAGTACACAAGCGCCTGCAATGAGCTGAAGAACTTCATCCCTACGGTGCAGGGGCCAGCTCTCAAGCGGAGCGGCACGCGCTTCTTGAAGACGGTAAAAAATCAGGCAGAGAAAAGCCGCTTAATCCCGTTCGAGTTTTCGACTGAGCAGGCTTACGTCCTTGAGATCTACGAGGGCGGCATGCGTGTGCTCAAGGATTCCGGCGCTGTGCTTGAGCCTACTGTCGCAATATCTAACGTGTCAGACGGTAACCCCGTTGTTGTGACAGCCTCGAACTCGTACACGAATGGCGACGAGGTCTACATCACTGGCACTGCCCAAAGCCAGATCAACGACCGGTTTTTTACAGTTACGAGCGCGTCAGGATTTGCATTTTCACTAACGGGCGAGAACGGAACAGGCCGAGCTACCGGGTCGGGAGGCACTGCTTCGCGCGTATACGCGATTGCTGATTCAGTTGGCGGCAACTCATTGCCCTGGCTTGAAGCTGAACTAGACGCAGTTTCGTTTGTGCAGAGCGGGGACGTGCTTTTCCTAGCTCACCCTAACCATCCGCCGCACAAGATCACCCGCACTGCACACACAAGCTGGACGAGCGAGGT
>Ga0075445_10001119_pt1 | contig 13952 bp, 16 predicted proteins | sample CoawatmetaG02DNA_FD_72350 | JGI IMG/M metagenome (GOLD analysis project Ga0075445, IMG submission 72350) | Marine microbial communities from the West Antarctic Peninsula - Coastal water metaG029-DNA | ecosystem: Environmental > Aquatic > Marine > Coastal | place: Atlantic Ocean: West Antarctic...
CCTAGAGCTTGGTTTAGGCTCTCCTTGGTCAGGGTGTCGCCCATGGTCTTTGTGACGTAGTCAGCTGCCAAGGCTAGCTCGCTTTCACGGTCCCTGATCTCGCTGTGAAACTTCTTTGCTACATCAGATCGTCCATTGCCATCCTTCCACAAAATACTGGGGATTTTTCCCACAGTAACTGTCTTGATTGTGGCCCTCCTTGTTAAGACCCTAAGCATGATCGAGGTTCTGTCTCCCACTTTACGAGTGGCTACGGATATGGAGTATGTTCCTTTCATTTTGTTTTCAACAATATTTTCACAACAATTTTCACAACATTATGTAAACTTACTACACTTATAGCGTTTATCAAAACACTTTAAGTGTTGATTATCAGTATATTTAAGTATTGTAACAAAGCTGCCTAATCACATCTACTCTGACTGTTAATCAGAGGGTCCTTGGTTCGAGTCCAAGAGGAGGAGCCACTAAACCCCTAACATCATTGATGTCAGGGGTTTTTTGTTTTTAGCCCTTAGGGCCACTGTTCTCGGTTCTGTCGCATTAAATTGATCAAAATTTAGATCTAGTGTTTTTCTATTTGAATTATGCGACCAAAGAATTAAATGTGGCAAACCAAGACGTCTTAGAGACGATGATTTGATTCTTCCTAATGATGTTTATTACCTCAATCCCAGCCAATGTCCTTTGAGCTGATTCAAACTACTTGAAACCAGCAGATATCGCTATCCTCCGTTTAACAGAACCAGACCTGACTAAAGTACAAGCCCCAGTGGGTAAAAAAGGTACTCAACAAAAAACAAGACCCAATAAAATCGGTAAAATACTTTTACATCCTTCTTGATGAAGGGATTCGCTTTTGAAGAGCCCAATAAAAACAGTACCCACACTACGAAATGAAAAGAAGACAAGAATACTGTGCTGTAACCCGGCAGTCCAACAGCGCCCCAGAGAACGAGCGTTAAATAAGACAGAGACACCAAAGAAATAGCTCCGCGAAAAACCCACTGAGAACCGCGGTTAACAGCTAACGTTTTTATTCCATGATTGCGGTCTCCTTTGATATCGGGTATGTCCTTTAACCAGGCAATTCCAATACTGAAAAGGATCATAAACAAGGCCAGGGGCCACATATATAGGGGGAATTCCAGCGTCTCCGCAATTTCCCATTGAAAGTGCAAGAACATAAGAATGTTAACCAAGACTCCACGAACTAAGGTTATACTGAATGCGGCGCCAAAATGGTGCTTTTTAAATTTTAGTGGAGGGACTGAATAGGCAGTTCCCAAAGCCCCGACAATTAAAACTAGAGCCAACATAAGCCATCCGGCCAAGTAGGCCGAAATAACGGAAACAAGAGCACTCACCGTGATTATAAAGCGCGCAGTACTTCTGTTCATTTCACCAGACGCCAAGGGCAAATGGGGCTTATTTAGCTTATCTATTTGAATATCATATATTTGGTTAAGGCCAACTATATATAGGTTACACCCAAAAGCCGAAATAAGCGTCAAGAGAAAAAGGGCAATTTGGTTTTTTACCTCGGCCTGCGGATACGCCGACATAAAGTATAAAGCCCCCGTACTGAGTAGGGATCCGATTATGGTATGGGGCCGACTGAATCGCCAGGCTATTGAAAATATTTTCATTCACTTTTTTTTTTGCTGCCGACTAAAGCACTTACTCGGCCAAAAGAGAAAGGTACCATTTCAACGCTCCATTCAAAAGAAGCATTACTTGCCTTTTCAGCTAGTTGCCGAAGATGGTTCGAAGAAGGCGCGCGAAGAACCGATACAAGTCCGTCCCAACAAGTAACAATCGGAATAACGGGCACCAAATAAGTCCAAAAAAGACGTGCCCATGAAAAGGGTGAAACAAATGGAGCAAGCAGAAAATGCAACGGCCCGGTCAGAAAAAATATTCCTATAAATGTAAATAAAGAAGGAGTCAATGGTTCCGCCACTAGCGCCCAATTTCCCTTCGACACTTTAAACAAAATTTGTTCCTGTTCCTGAGTATTAAAATGATGAAATGCATTGAACATGGTATAGCCATCTGACGGAGGCAACTCATCTAATAAAACATCGATATCCAAAATGTTTTTGTCCGAAGGATAACGGTCAGAAAAGGTCAGGATCAATTCAGTACTTGAATTCTCCTCCCAAGTCTTTTTCAGCATTCGCGAAGGACCACCGGTTCCGCTCGCTAAATCAAGCCAATCTTGTTTCGAACTTTCAAACCTAGGCCCTTTAAGGTCTTTGTATGGATTCATCAGACGAATGCAAAAACGGATATAATCCATTTGCCATCGGCGCCAATGAGATGGGAACCAGGGTTGATCTTCGAATTCAAATCCTTTCGCAGCCATGTTATGAAGATATGGCTTATAGAACCGATTCACTACCTTCGGAAACATGACGGAATTCCATTGGTTTGGGGTGCTTATAGCAGCCGCAACAATTCTAACTGCCTTTGGCGAAATATCGGCCCGAAAGGGCTGGATTTCTCTATTTAATGCACGAAAAGGAGTTCATGTAACCGTTGCCCTTTGTTGCGCCCTAGCCATTGAATTGATTCCCATAAATAATTGGTTCATTGGAGCTGTAGGAGCAATCGTTGTCTTACTTCTATACAGTGTGTCGAAGAAGTGGTTTTCCATTGATCATAATCATAACCGTACGAGTTGGGGGATCTTCTATTTTGGCCTCAGTTACTTTCTGCTACTCATTTTCTGGGGACAAAAATCTCCTGTAACCATAGTTTTAGCCATGGCGGTCATGGGCTTGGCCGATGCAATGGCCGCTCTCGTCGGTCGAAGCTTTCCTATCCCTGCATTGAAAATGGGGAATGAAGACAAGTCATGGGCGGGCAGCAGCACCTTTTTCATAATCAGTTTTATTCTATTGTTTGGTGCGCTTCATCAGTTGAATTGGTTGAATTACCCCATGGCAATGTTGGTTCTTTTTGGTTTTGTTCTCTGGTTAACCCTAATTGAAAATAGCTCTGCAAATGGAACTGACAACCTGAGTGTTCCTCTAGTTTTCGGAGTGCTTTTCCCATTTCTATTTGGACCGCTGAGCCGAATTGAAGTGGCGAGTCGTTTTCTTGAAATACTTCCATTTGTCACTCTATTCGGCCTCCTTAGTTTTCGTTCTAAAAGCCTCTCTCGTTCGGGAACTATTGCGGCCATTTCCTTGGGGGTTTTACTTTACAGCCTAGGCGGATGGGTCTTTGTTGTCCCTATTCTCGCCTTTTTTATTAGCGGCTCCGTTTTGAGTCGCTTACTGCAGACTAATGAGCAGGTCCTTGAGAAAACCTGGCCCCGTGATCCCCTTCAGGTTATTGCGAATGGCGGAGCTCCACTTCTTGCATTACTCTTTGGAATTTTCGGCCATAACATGGATTGGGCGATAATAGGGTTTTTGGGTTCTGTAGCGTCGGCTACATCGGATACTTGGTCGACTGAATGGGGTATGCGATTCGGAGGTACTCCTAGGCATATTTTGAATCTTTCGCCCCTTGAAAAGGGACTTTCTGGAGGCGTGACTTTGTCCGGTTTCATAGGAGCCATAGGCGGTTCTGTGTTCATCGCATCAATGGGTCTTTTCTTTATGGCTTTTGGGAATTGGTTTTGGGCAATAATCGTCATTGGGGTCTTTGGATCTGTAATAGACTCACTTCTAGGCTTACTCCAAGCGAAATATCAACTACCCAAATCGAATGATCAGGCACCGAGTTTGACAGAAAAGAAAGTATGGAACGGCATCCCATTAAAAAAAGTGAAGGGATTAAAATGGATTGGAAATAATGTCGTTAACTTTTGCTCGAGTCTTCTTGCTCTCTTCGCCAGTCTTCTATTTGCTGCAATAACTCCTTAAGCTGTGACATGGTACAAGGCTTTCCGAGAAAGTCATTGAGTCAGGCTGCCTTGTCTTTTATTAGATCTTCTTTCATGACATTTGCCGTCATAGCCACAATAATGGCCAAGAATCTTTGAAAGCTGTTCAATACGATTACCTTCGTTGTGCCATATAGCTGCCAGTGTATTTACCATTGCATCTATGTCATTCGCTTCAACCAAAGCGCGTAATTATTTTATAACTTTATGCATCTTATACCTAAAATAAAATATATACCCATGGATAATAAAGGAAATTACAACATCAATAGTAGTGATGCTGCTAATTGTCCGTTTTTAAGCGGAGCACAAAAGAAAACAGCTGGTGGTGGAACTAGTAACCGCGACTGGTGGCCAAATGAGTTGAAGTTAAATATTCTTCGTCAAAACGCTCCTAAAAACAACCCAATTGGCGATGATTTTGATTATGCAAAAGCTTTCAACAGCATTAATTATGACGAGCTTAAAAAAGATGTTACTGCTTTAATGACTGATTCTCAAGATTGGTGGCCAGCAGATTATGGACACTATGGTGGATTTATGATTCGTATGGCTTGGCACAGTGCGGGTACTTACAGAGTTGGTGATGGACGTGGAGGAGCTGGTACAGGAACTCATAGATTTGCACCCTTAAATAGCTGGCCAGATAATGGTAACCTAGATAAAGCACGTTTACTCTTATGGCCTGTAAAAAAGAAATATGGTAATAAAATTTCTTGGGCAGATTTAATGATTTTAGCAGGTAACTGTGCATTAGAGTCAATGGGCTTTCCAACATTCGGTTTTGCTGGTGGTCGTGAAGACGTATGGGAGCCAGAGCAAGATATTTACTGGGGCTCTGAAACAGGGTGGTTAGATAATGATGATAGATACGATACCAGCGATGGAGACTTAGAAGGTCACTTAGGTGCTGTGCATATGGGATTAATTTATGTAAACCCAGAAGGACCAAATGGTGAGCCTGACCCATTAAAATCTGCTCATGATATAAAAATCACATTTGGACGTATGGCGATGAATGATGAAGAAACTGTAGCTTTAGTAGCTGGTGGACACACATTTGGTAAAGCACACGGTGCTGCTGACCCAGAACAATATGTTGGTGCAGAGCCACACGGTGCTTCAATTGAAGAAATGAGTACAGGTTGGAAAAATACATTCCAATCAGGAGTTTTAGACGACACTATAACAAGTGGTATCGAAGGTGCATGGACACCAAATCCAACACAATGGGATGCCGATTATTTTGATGTGTTATTAAGTTATGATTGGGAACTAACAAAAAGTCCTGCAGGAGCACACCAATGGACACCAACTGAGGCCTCAAATGCTAAAAGAGCTCCAGCAGCTGGCGGAAATGGTACACAAGCACTAATGATGACTACAGCAGATATGGCTTTAAAAATGGACCCAGCGTACAGAAAAATTTCTGAGCGCTTCCACAAAGATCACAAAGCATTTGAAGATGCATTTGCCCGTGCTTGGTACAAATTGACACACAGAGATATGGGACCAATTCAGCGTTATTTAGGACCAGAAGTGCCTAATGAAGAGTTGTTATGGCAAGACCCAATACCAACTGTAGATTATACATTAAGCGATTCAGATATAGATTCCTTAAAGAAAATGATTTTAGCTTCGGGATTATCAGTTTCTGACTTGGTAAAGACGGCTTGGGCATCAGCTTCAACATTCAGAGGTTCTGATATGCGTGGTGGTGCTAATGGTGGACATTTACGATTAGAACCAATGAGAAGTTGGGAAGTAAATAATCCATCTGAATTAGATAGAGTACTTAAAATATATGAAGGTATTCAAAATGAATTTAGTGGCACTATATCTATGGCAGACTTAATCGTATTAGCAGGTGTTGCTGGTGTTGAAAAGGCTGCTAAAAATGCAGGTCATAATGTGTCTGTTCCTTTTATACAAGGTAGAGGCGATGCTTCACAAGAACAAACAGACATAGAAAGTTTTGGATACTTAGAGCCAATAGCAGATGGATTTAGAAACTACATGAATTCTAAATTAAATGTTCCTGCTGAAGATTTATTGGTTGACCGTGCAAACTTATTAATGCTTTCTATTCCAGAAATGACTGCTTTAGTTGGTGGATTAAGAGTATTAGGAGCTAATTTCGATGGTTCTAATTATGGCGTATTTACTGATAATGTAGGGAACTTATCTAATGATTTCTTTACTAACATCTTAGATTTTACGTATACATGGAGTGCAAAATCAGATGATGATACTATTTTTGAGGGTCGTGATAGAAGAACTAGTGCTGTAAAATTCACAGGTACAAGAGCAGATTTAATATTAGGTTCTAATACTGAACTTAGAGCAGTTGCTGAAGTTTATGGAGCAAATGATGGCGAAGCGCATTTGGTAAATGATTTTATTGCAGCATGGAACAAAGTCATGAACTTAGACCGTTTCGATTTAAAATAATAAACAATGTATTATCAAAAAGAGGAATGTGCTTTGTTGTACATTCCTTTTTTTATAAATTATGAATGCAACCGAATTGTTTTTCGATACTATAAGGAAAGGATTTAATGATAGGCTAGAAGCTCAGATTGAAAACAATCCTGAAATAGTAAATACTAAAGATACACGTGGTTTTACGCCATTGATATTTGCAACTTACTTTGATAATAAAGAGGCCTCAGAAATTCTTTTAAAACATAAAGCTGAGGTCGACGCAAAAGATGCCTCAGGAAACACAGCTTTGATAGGCGTAAGCTTCAAAGGTAATTTACACATTACAGAAATATTGTTGAGTCATAGCGCTGATATCAATGCTACAAATAATACAGGAGTGACAGCACTTATTTTCGCTACGATGTATAATCAACAAGCAGTTGTTCAATTATTATTGAAACACGCAGCAGATAAGAGTTCGAAAGACGATTTAGGCAAAACGGCATTAGATTATGCCAATGAAAAAGGATTTAAAGATTTAGAAAAATTACTTAAATTAAAAAGCCGCTAATTAGTGGCTTTTTTTATGATCAATTACCTTTGCTAAGATGTTAGATGATAAACTAATGTATGTAGTATGAGAGTTATTTATATCGACGGGAATTGCAACTTATGTAATGGAGTCATCAAACATATATACAAGCACCGTCCAGAAGGGTTTTTATTTGGAAGAATTAGTCCTTTGAATAACCCGGAATATGTCATCTATATTAAAAATGGTGATAGATACAATGCCGAATTAGCTCTAAGAATGATTGTTAAAGATATGGGTGGCTATTATAGCGTCTTATCATGGGCTTTGAATATTGTGCCCAAGAGACTTTTAAAATACATGTATTTCTTTGTCTCTAGAAATAGATATAAAGTATTTGGAAGAAAGTCTCTTTGTGAGTTAACCTCTAAAATACCCGAAAGTTTTAAAGTTGAAGACTTTAAAAGCTTTTAAAACTTTTATCAATATTTTACTATTTAATAGCGTTGTAGAATATGAAGAGACTTAGCGTCGCATAGAGAAGCGCTGGGAGCATCTTAACTGCTCTCTCTTTTAATTTAATCCTTACGAAAACTGCTGTCAGCATCATGCACGTCAACAAAAAAGAAGCGACGGAAAGTATCATGGGAACAAGCGTTCCGACTAGTAAGCCTAGCCCACCTAAAAGTTCGCAACAGGCGAGCAAAACTCGTTGGTTTTTATAACCCCACCTCTCGTATTCCGAAATCATCCTCTTAGAAAAGAAAGAATTTATTCCGTAGGCAATAAAAGAAGTTGCTGAAAAAAGAAGAATAGCAAGGTTGATATCCATTGCTTAAATCAGACCGTAGTTATAGGCTGCGATGAATAAGGACAGTAGCAAAAGGAAAGCCGACGGCACGTATTTTTTCAGAGGATTCTTAACTTTTATGTGAAATGCTTGAGCGCAGATCATTAAAAAGGCCATTAATAAGGAGGCGGCTACTACCGGCACATTGTAGCAAACTCCTAAAGCTAAGATGGTTGCTAACGTTATTTTGGAAGCCCCGACCATGTTTCTGACCAAGTCCGAGAGGTCATATTGCTTAAACTCTGAAACAATGTTGTCGTATCGAAATACCCAAACAATAATGATTGATACGGAAACGATAAGCTGTGCTATAATTGATGCGCTCTCCATTGTATGTGTTTTGTTGTTTAAGTGTGTCTGGGAATGAACCGTTAGCGCTTCAACTGGAGCCAACTCAACAAAGGTCCGACTTAAATTGGTTAGTGATACTTTCATTCTAAGATCTTACTATTGAATTATTATCTTCGGCTACAAACCAATATCCAATGAATAAGCTATTTCTGTTATCCACCTTTTGCTCATTTTTTACTTTTGGGCTGAATGCCCAGTCGGTTTACTCTGTTAAGTACGAGTCACAAGCGGACACAAAAGTCTTTGTTGTAGAATATGAGTCTCAAGCTGACCTTCTTGTATTCAAGGAAAAGTATTCTTCGCGCGCTAAAGGCAATGAGGGGCATTGGTTCTTTGTTGATTATGAATCTCAAGCAGACAAGACTCTGTACTTTGTGAAGTACGCTTCTCAAGCAGACCTCAAGATTTACTTCGTTGAATACGAATCAAGGGCTGGTTGGCGAAACAAAGGAAAGATTCACCTCTTATATTAGAGCTAAAGCTCTGGCAGGCTTTTTCATGATTTCATAAATTTCTTACAAGATCAGTCAAGAGCTACGCCACATCTTCCAGTGACCCTTTTGTAACTTGCCCTTTCTAACTTATCCAAGTACATGGGCCCATTGTCGCATTCTTCATTTTCGATTGAACAGGAGATCGAAAGAACATTGCGTTATTTCGAATTCTTCAAGCACCCGCTAGACATTGAAGAGATCCGCAAATTCTTGAGAGTTGAAGCTTCTATCGCGGATTTAGAAAGTGCCTTGCAGCCCATGGCTGATTCTCAACAAGTGTTTTATTCAGAAGGGTTTTACGCGTTAAACCCTGATCATATTCAGGTTAGAAAAAATTGTCAAAACTTGAACCTGGGCAGACTAAAAATAGCGCGAAGAATGGGCTATTTCATTCAGTCGTTCCCTTATGTCCGTGGCGTATACCTTTCTGGCTCACTTTCAAATATGGGAATGCAGAACGCCTCGGATGATATAGACTTTTTCATAATCACAAAGGCGGGAAGAGTCTGGCTGGCAAAACTATTTTTAATTGGCTTTAAAAAGCTGTTTTTATTGAATTCCGAAAAGTACTTCTGTATCAATATGTTGATGGACGAGAGAAAACTAAAGCTGAAGAAAAAGAATCTTTATACGGCCGCGGAAGCCGCGTCTTTATTGCCACTAACTCATCCGGAGATTATGGATCATTTCCTTCAAGAGAACAACTGGTTGTCTGCATTCTTGCCCAACTTTGTCTTTCCAAATAAACCACAACCTCCGGCAGCTTACAGCAAATGGACGGAGCAAATTCTAGAGTTTCTAGGCGCTGAAAAACTAGAACAATGGGCCAGAGGTAAGTTTCAGACACACATGACTGAAAACGCAAGTGGTGATTCAAGTTATTATGAAGCAGAGGCGCATTCGTCTGCCTACTTTCCAGATAGTGTGGAACAAAAATTAATGGATCACTACAATGTTAAAAGCAAATAAAATGATTAGAAAACAAATTGTTGTCAGTGTCGTGGCTGCTGCGGCATTCTTCGCCATCGCCTTTGTGCGTCCAGCTCGCTATGAAGCAGAGACTATTTTCTTTGTCCCGCTCACGCTGCTTGAGAAGCAAATTGATCAAAATGGCATTGGTTTTGGTTCACCCATAGAGGTGGATGCGCATTTAGAATTAATGGGCAGTCAGAGTTTAAATTTGGCTTTGGTCAGCCGATACGGCTCAGACTTTTCCCTAGACATTAGCAAAACAAGAAACGGCGCGGTGCAGGTGCGTGCAGAAGCTGCTGATGCCAAGCTTGCTGCAGAGATTGCCAACGGAGCAGTGCGTGCTGCGGACTCTATCAAACAGCGCATGCTTCGACAGAATGTAGGTATGAGTTTTAACGTAATGCAAGGGAGATCCTCCTCGCTAAAAAAAGAGGAAAAGTTCTTACGCAAGGGGTTGGATTCTCTTCGTTTTGAAGCGCAGGCTGACTCTTTAGCCTTTGTCGCACTCATCTTTAGAAAGGAACGCCAATATGGAAGCGTGGTGGTTGAATTGACAAAAAGCGAACGCAAGCTGGAAAATTTGAAAGAGTACTTACACGCACCGGCTCCGGCATCTTATGTGATTTCTGTAGCAAGCGAAACTCCGAAACGAGCTGATATTCCTGCCTGGGCTATTGCCCTGTTGTCGGGACTAGTAGTCTTTGCCTTGCAGCGTGGGGTTTCCACAGAATTTCTGGCATCAGAAAAGGCCTAATCATTGCCCTTAAAAAACAAACATATCGCTCTGCTTCTGGCCATAACCACGGGGCTCGCTGTGGCACTGTACTTTGACTTTCATTGGGGGGCGATTTATGCCACAGTTGCCGCCCTGTCTCTTGCGTGGTGGGTATGGAAACGTCAACTGGAACATACAGGGTATTTACTTCTTGCACTGCTGCTTCCTCTTTCAGTAAAAGTTAAGCTCCCTTTTGGGGATTTACATCTACCCGCGGAGGGGCTGATCGTGGTGCTTTCCTTGGTGGTCCTTCTCAGGCTTCTAGCACCCCTAAACCTCTCCATCATAAAGAAAAATCCATGGCCACTGCTCTGGCTACTGAGTTTTACTCCAGGAATTTGGATGTCAGAAATCCCTCTGGTAAGTCTGAAATTTGCGATTATTAATGGACTATTTGTCTTCACGTTCTATTATGGATTCTTGCTATTGGGAAATCGGGGTAAGCCTTTCCCTATTGTGCCTTTTATGTGGGGGTTGGTTCCAGTTCTCATTGTGGGCTTGGTCCAGTTTATAAAGTTTGATTTCAACCCTCTAACCATTTCGGGAATCTATCAACCCTTTTTCTATAGCCACACGATACTTGGGGCAAGTCTTGCGATCATAGCGGGGTATGCGTGGGGCCAAACAAGAATTCAAAAAAACTGGATTTTAATTGCCGCTATAGCTACCGTTCTTACCGTCCTAAGCGGCTCTCGTGCTGCGTTATGGTCTTTAGCTTTCATGGCACTTCTTTGGGCATTAATGCACCTGCCTCAGTTTTGGCGTTGGCTTTTACCCGTGGCTTTAGTCGTGGTCTACCTTGGGGTGTTTGGCACTGATAAGATCCAGGAATCATTCACCTATAATTCATACCAAAGTCATGATCCCCAGGCCACTTTAGTGGAGAAAAGCATGTCCGTAACCAATGTTCAAACAGATGCCAGCAATATTGAACGACTCAATAGGTGGGTAAGCGCCTTGCGCATGTTTGAAGAGCGCCCGTTGTTTGGTTTTGGCCCCGGCACCTATCAGTTCACCTATATTCCCTTCCAAGAGAAAAGTTTGGAAAACAGGTTAACGGTGCGGAACCCCGATTCTCCCCCACAGGGCTCAGGTGGCAGTGCGCATTCAGAAATCCTACTTCAACTCAGCGAGAATGGGATAGGGTCAGTACTGGTATTCTTAATCATTATCGGGCGCTGGGTGTACTATGGGTTTCTAAGAGGAAGCCTGGGCTCACCGCAAACAGCCTTATTCTTAGCCTTGAGCACTTACCTGTTTCATATGCAATTCAATAATTTCTTGAACCAGCCAATATTTGCCTTCCTCTTTTGGGGATCAGCAGCCTACTTTGACATCCAATTAAGACGCAAAGACCATGAGCTATTACCGTGAAGTAGGGCATTATTACGATAAGGATGCCGTAGATTTTGAGCGTCGCTATAATTTGAATCCTGCACTGCAAAGGATTAGACAGAGTTTTCGCGAGCGCGTAAAATCTCATCCACAATCCACGGTGTTAGAGGTTGGGTTTGGTCCAGGATTTGACCTGGTCCATTTCGCAGAGCAGTTTCCAGATCAGCAGTATTACGGCATTGATGTTTCAGCGGAAATGGTACGCCTAACTCAAGAGAAAATTGACAGCTATAAGCTGAAAAACGGACAAATTGCCCAAGGGAGCGTAGAGCATTTAAATACGCTGTTCCCTGATGTGAAATTTGACATGATCTACGTTTTCTTTGGCGCCTTAAATACGGTAGATAATCTTGACCACGCCATGTCTTGTCTTCGTAAAGCGCTTAAGCCGGGCGGACGAATGGTGCTCACCTTTGTCAATAAATACTACCTGGCCGGCACACTCATTGAGCTGCTTAAAGGCAAGCCTCGGAATGCATTTGCTCGCTGGCGTAAGGTGTGGGGAGGCTATTCACCGACTAATTATTTGGCAAGCAAGTGCTACGCGCCGAGAAGTATTAGCAAAAAGGTGAAGCTGCCGTTGACATACAGCAGAGGGTATAGTATTGTTTATCCAGCGTGGTATTACCACAAGCTTCATGAGCTGCTGCCTAGCTCACTGCTCCACCTGCTCTGGCAAATAGATGATTCTGTTTCAACCACGAAACTGGGCACCTTTGGGGAGTACATGCTGTATGAATTCCAGTCGGAAGATCCCTAGCTTAACTAGCGCATCTCAAGTAATTTAACCGCCCTAGCTATCATCAGGCCCAGGTCATGGTCAACAGCGTTATACGAAGCTTTCCATTCTGTATGTAGCGTGGTTATAGGTGTATTCGAAGTCAGTGCCTCTGCTGCGGTCTTTCCGTGTTTTTTGACCAATTCTTTCTCCCTTATCTGCCTTACGTCTAGATCTAAAATTTTCGCAGTTTTCTTTGCAAATTCTAACTGAGAGATGGGCGCAAAACCAAAAAGGTTATAGCTTTCTCCTGGGGCGCCATGTGTAGCTACGTGGAGTAATTGACCCGCGCAGTCCTCTACTGAAATGATGGACATTTGTTGCCCTCCATTGCCGTAATAGGGCACAAATCCAAGCTCTAATGCCGGACGGTAAAAGAAATATTCAAACCAAGAATCCGGCCCCAAAATCCAAGCTGGTCTGGCAGTGCGGACATCTAAAGGTGCTTCAGATAGCTCCCTGGTAAATGGGCGCTCCGCATATTCATAGGCACGGGCATAGGCTATGGGGGATATAGATTGTTCTTCGTTGGCAGTTTTAGCTGTATTGCCATACATCAATGTCCCGCTGCAATACACTACCGTTGGGGGCTTAGGCAGTTGCTCAAAAATGTCGCGAAGGTTGATATTGGCACGGTAGCCCTGTTTTGCAGCCGCTCTTCGGCCGCGATCTGTCTTCCCCGCGAGTCGCGCACAGTGGAAGACAACATCTGGAGGGTAATCAATGAATTTGTCCTTCTTGAGCTTGCCTAAGGAGGACATGAAGAAATTTGTGCGCTGCATAACCCAAGGAAGAATGGTGCGGTGTCCTAGAGCGGATATTCTACCGGGAAAGTCTCCTCGTTGACGCTTTTGAATTAGTAAACTCGTGAGCTGAGATCCCACATACCCTGTAGATCCCAAAATCCAAATTTCCTTTTGTTGCTTCAGCGGTTTCATTCTTGCAAAAATACACTGGGCTGCTTCAATAGGCTGGTGATCCGCCAATGATCCTTGGCCTATGAGAAGTGAGCACTATACACTGCAAGCTATGGCAGAGGTGGTTTGTTGGCTGCTATCTATTGGTTAGATTATGTTGTGAAACATTGTTTTTGACCTTCCAGGCAATAAATATGAGCAAGAATTGAATTGGCAATCTTGCCAAAGCAGCTTTATGGCTTCCTACGGCAGGTGTTTCAGAAAACACATCCCAAATATGAATTGGCAAAAACAAGAGCATTAAAATTAAAATTCCCCAAGCGCCTATGATTGCCTGTTTTTTGAAAAGTAATGCAAGGCCAAATAGAATTTCTAGCAAACCAGAAATATATACAATGGCCATAGTGAACGGCAAAAAGGAAGGCACAAAAGGAATATAAAAGTCAGGATTTATAAAATGCTGTGCCCCACCAAAAATTAAAAATATTGCTAAACCGACTTTTAGTAGAGGCCTCGCTAAAGCACGTAGAATGTTTAATTTTTTCATCATTTTTGATTATTGGACA
>Ga0075445_10001153_pt1 | contig 13725 bp, 3 predicted proteins | sample CoawatmetaG02DNA_FD_72350 | JGI IMG/M metagenome (GOLD analysis project Ga0075445, IMG submission 72350) | Marine microbial communities from the West Antarctic Peninsula - Coastal water metaG029-DNA | ecosystem: Environmental > Aquatic > Marine > Coastal | place: Atlantic Ocean: West Antarctic...
AACATCAAGTCAATGGATTCTGATTTCGGTCAATTTCTGTTGACTTTTTTCTTTCCATTTTTCTTAGGACTAAGCCTGTCAGGAAGGTAGCCCTTCTTATACGAAGACTCCCATTCCTTAGCCATCTTTGGCTTGTTAGCGTACATCCACTTCCTCTGTGCTTTACTTTTAAATGGCATAGTTATTAGTTAAATCCATCATTATTAAAGCCACCGCTACCGAACCCTTCCTCACCAAAACCTCCACTCATAAAGTCTGTTTCATTTTTAAGCTTCTCTTTCTCTAGCCTTTTCTGTTGCTTGTTATACTTTTCGTTTATTTCTTGTGTAGTTTTTGGTTTAGCTGTACTCCCTTTAGGCGCAGGTCCTTCTATCTGATACTTAGAGTAGTTCAAGAACCTCATTAATGATATACCAAAATCCTCATCACCCTGACCAAGCTTTGAATAGTTTTCCGCAAACTTCTTAATAGTTGGTGCGGGAGTTCCTGTAAGTGTCGCTACCTCTAAATAGAAGTTCATCATATGATTAGCCCTCTTTACAGGGTCTTTCGTCTTACTTGCCCTTATATATTTCTTAGCAATACCACTAAAGACTTGCAGAGAACCTAGCTTAATACTTCCCGCCCACGGCTTTCCTTGAAGAGCATCTGCTGCGAAAGAAAATATTTCACCAACCAAGAATAATGCGTTCAAGTTTCCTAGTATAGCTGCTCTGTACAAGTCATCGTCATCGTCATCTCTCCATCCTCGAAGTAAACCCGGTAACCCTAGGGATACATACTGAAATAAGGTAGGCATAAAAATGTGGTACATAATAAGGGTTCTTACATTTTCAGTTATAGTCCCCTTCCCTGCCTTTTTATCCCAAGCTTTCAATTTCCTAAACAAACTCCTTGAAGCTTGAATTTCTTTTCTTAGGTACTGCTTTGGGGTGGTCATAAACATATTCAAGGCTCTGTATATAGGATTTTTTGTTTGGTAATAATCCTTATCCTGTAGGTCACTTGATTGCTGAGTACGCTTAGTGTCTCGCTCAAATTTTCTTATAGCATAGTCAATAGCTTCCTGTTCTGTAGCGTTTGGTTTTTTTGATTTAAAGTCAGCTTTATAGAAAGAATAGTTAGGTAGACCTCCAACCATAATCGCTGTTCTATCCCCGAACTTAGTTGTCCACATCATAAAGTTTACTATCCATTCCTTTGCGGGCATAGAAACAAAACTCTTCATACCCTCCTGTGAGTACGTCTCAATAGATTTAAGGATGCTGTCGTTAGCCCTATCTTTCATATATACCGAGTTATCTCTAACCTCTTTCCATACGTTTACTTGCTCAGTTTTATTTTTTGCTGCATATTTTATCCAATTTAAAAACCCAATATCGTTAGCATAAGTAAAGGTAGATGTTAGCTGCTTAATCATTATCACAGGCGAAACGGAAAGCCTTGACACAATAAATGCATTACTCATATTATTAATCCATTTGTCTCCGAAAGCACTTTGACCTCCCTTAGTGGATATCTTAGTTATCATTTCGTCAATAAACCTCATAGTTCCATCGCCGTGAATTGATTTAATGGCATTTACTATGTATCTATTTTTAAAGAACTTATCCATATCCCGTATGGTTTCTGCATAAGCTGAAAAATATTCCATCTCTGTAATGTATGTACTTAATACATCCAACATATCCATATTTTTTATGGGGAGTGAACTATTCTGTCTTTGCTTTGTCGCTCCCGGGCTTATGGAGGTGTTGTACATACTGCTATTATTACCAAGCATATCAATACCTTCATACTCAACCCCTTCTCTATATACAGTACCTGCATAAAACTGATTCAAAGGCAGGTCTGTTCTGTGTATTTTTTTATAAACACTATTATAATACTCATACAATGATGGATATAAAATATCTACCTGCCAATCTGCAATACTCTTAGTATCATCGGAGAGGTTTAATTCTATTTCATTTACCACTCTCCTCCATTCTTTACCGAATGTAGCTTCTAAAGCATTATTATTTAATGGGTCCTTAGCCATATTATAATAGTACCCCATTTGATTTTGACTTAAAATCTCAGACCTATTATTTTTCTTAGCGTCAGCGTCTCGGTATATGAACACATTCTTATCCATATCACGCATCTTCCTAGACTTTCTTCTCCAATTCTTACCTAGAGTCTGAAGTAGGTAGTCGTGAATTAAACCCTCAACCGCCATCATTCTCCCCTTATAAGTCCTAGAAGACTCGTCTACTCTGTCGGTAAACATTTCCTGTAGGTTACCGCCAAACATTTCACCCGGAAGTATATCTATCTTATCCATCAACCCATCAAGTGCTTCTGCTGTACCTGAAAATATGGTGGTAAGATTTTGGGATAGTTTATTAAAAAACTGCTTTAAAACATTATCTGTTTTTCTTTTTCTTTCAGCGTCATTCTCTCTTTTAAATCTCTGAGCATCCAACTCTTTCTTAGCTTTTTTCTTATCACTCATATCAACCTTCTCACCTGTAATAGTCTCGTATCCTATCTCAAATTGACGTTGATATTCTAAGTAAGATTGCTTTATCTGCTCTTTTAACATTGACCTACCAAAATCAAGAATCTCTTGAAGGGTAGACACTATGGAGTCTAACTTAATAACTTTGTTACTGTCAGAGTCGCTCATCAATAATAGGCTGTTATAATCCATTATAAGTTGGAGGTCTACCATAATTTGCCGTTGCTCATTGGTTTGGTTAGGCTCATTAAGTAAATCGTTAAACTCTTTCATAAGGAGCTCATTAGCGGCATCAATATCTTCATCGGTAGCATTACTATCTAGCAACCGACGTTTTATGTTTTCAATTCTTTTTCTTGTTTCATTATCAACTCTATTTGCCTTTCTTCTTCCCGACTCAACCTTATTAAACTTTCCATTAAGAATAGTTTTCAGTTTTCTTTTTAAGTCTTTTACATTTTGTGTAATAACAAACTCCTCAGCTACTTTAAATACATTTTCTATGTTGCCTAAGTTTGCAGCATTAATATTATTAATTATAGCTATAACTTGTGGCTTATCATATAAACTTTTAGGTAATGACTTTCTAAGAAAATTTCTAAGCTCCCTTCTAATATTATCAATATCTTTCGCTCCCTTTTTTCTTTGGTTAACTATTAGCCTTGCCATCCTTAATTTAGATGCCATATTTTCTGTTGGTCTGATACCAATAGATTTCTGTAAGTCAGATAACATTGAGGCTTGTTGAGTTGATAGCCCCTTTCTGTTTTTAGTTTCCTTAGTGCCTTTTTTAACACTCCCAACAGAGTATGTGTCGGACTCATTAATATATTCTTTCTGTTTCTCTAAAAATTCAATGGTCTTATCTATTATTTCCTGCTCACTAATCTGATTCTTAAGAACTCTCCTATTGTTATTTTTAATAAGCTTAGTTCTATAATCTTCAACTTTTTTAAATAAGCTTATACCTATCTTAGTTCCACCCTTTATGGCTCCAAAGCTTTTAGGCATAGAACTTAATAGGTCTACGTTTACCTCCATTAACTTATCTACCTCTTTAGCAGAAAACCCTATCATTCTAACTAGGTAATCTCTAATCACAGGCTCACGGAAGTTGTTTTCTCTAGACTCAATTATGATTGAAGCTATAGACTTCTGCTGTCTAGTTCTAGAACTCAAGGGATTAACTTTTACTCCCTTAGAATTTACAGGGAAGTAGTTACCACCCCTTCCATATTGGTCAGTCTTGGACTTCTTTATACCATACCCTACAGCCTCTATAGCTTTCCTTAGTTTATATACATCTACATTGCTTGGAAAGAAACCGCTTTGATTAATATTATAGAATCGTGCAACATCGCTAATGGTCTTCTGCTGGCGGGTTTGTGTTTTAGATTTCCTGTTATTCCATTCTTCTTCTAGTTTAATGTTATTTCCGAAACTAGCTATTCCCCCTATAGACTTCAAGCTTCCTAAGTCAGTTATTTTTGAGCCTCCGAAATAAGCTCTTCTCCCAATAGACTGCAAGTCTCCTAAGTCAGCTACTTTTGAGTCTACAAAATTAGCATACCCTCCAATAGACTTCAAGCCTCCTAAGTCAGTTATTTGTGAGTCGCTAAAATTAGCAAATCCTCCTATAGATTGTAGGTCTCCTAAGTCAGTTATTTTTGAGCCTCCGAAATAAGCTCTTCCCCCAATGGATTGTAGGCTTCCTAAGTCAGCTACTTTTGAGTCTTTAAAATCAGCATTTCCTCCTATAGAGGTAAGATTCCCTAAGTCAGCTACTTTTGAGTCTTTAAAATCAGCATTTCCTCCTATAGAGGTAAGATTCCCTAAGTCAGTTACTTTTGAGTCTTTAAAATTACCTCTTCCTCCAATAGACTTAAGATTCCCTAAGTCAGCTACTTGTGAGTCTACAAAATTAGCATCTCCTCCTATAGAGGTAAGATTCCCTAAGTCAGCTACTTTTGAGTATCCGAAATAAACCCCTCCCCCAATAGATTGTAGGCTTCCTAAGTCAGTTATTTGTGAGTCTACAAAATCAGCATTTCCTTCTATAGAGGTAAGATTTCCTAAGTCAGTTACGTTTGAGCTCCAAAAATTAGCATTTCCTGTTATATACTTAGGAAATATATTAGACTTTACTTGTGAAATAGGTATAAAGTTTCCAATAAATAAAAATGTGTTAGGTCTAAGTTCTCGTAAATTTCTAGCTACAGGGAAATTAAATTCAGCACCATCAAAAACATTTTTAAGTTTCGTTACCAATCCATTTTCTCCATAGTCAACTTTAAATTTATCAGCATCTTTTATTATGTCAAAGTATTCTTTTAATAACTCCTCGTTTATTTTTACTCCTTCTATTTTTTCTGTAAGTTCCTTTACCTTGGTATTATATTCTATAGAATTTAGCCACTTCTGACCACTTCCATTAGGTATGTTCTCTTTTAAGAATTTATCAGCAACAGGCATCATATCAGCCTCTAGGTCTTGCTTACTAGATGCATTACCTCTAACCTCACCAACCTTATCTCCCTCCATTCTTACGGCAATCCTAGATTCGTATTCACCGTTAGAATCTTTAGTAGCATACACATAAAAATCACCATCTTTAAGCTGACTATTTGCATTAGTTTTTGTACACCAATAAGTATTCTGAACTATTTGAGATAGCTTGTTAGCGTTTTCTAACCTTATTTCAGGACTAACAGATTTGCCTCCGTCAAACTTAATCCATTCACCTTCTTTGGTAGATACAAACGAAGATGATTCAATTATATTAGAAGCATTTTCTGCCTGTATTTCTACATAATCTTTAAGTAAAGACTTACTATTGTTAGCGTAAAGGGCTGCCAATGTACCTGCATCAAAAGGAGTGAAGTTTCTTATTGTTTTATTTGTTCTCTTTGTATATTTATTTGTTTTAAAATCATAATTATTTGTAAGTACAGCGTCTAACATTAAGTACTTAAAAGAATCAGAATAATCAGATTGAGATAGATAAGACTTCCATTGCTCTAGTGTTTCTTTCTGAGCCTTTTTATAACTATCTATAAAAGACTCTCTCATAGCTCCTTGCTCAAACGCTTTCTTTGCGTTTTCAACCATAGCCTCAGAAGCACCATCATTAATAAGAGTGTTTATTTCGTACTGAATCGCTCCGTCTACAGCCTTACTATCCTCAGACATAATATAGCTGTCAGAGTTCTTAATAAGCTTATCAAGTGATTCCTTAATCTTATCCTGTATATCCTCCTTGGTAAATTTAACACCCTGTAGACCGATTTGCTTAATAGCCTGAGAATCATATTGGCTTTCTATTCCTGCTCTAGCATACTTTAAAACCTCTTGCTCTGAAAGCGTTATTAACCCCCTTTGTTTTCTTACAGTATTAACTACATTTTTCGGAGACTCCCCCTCAATACTCTGAACTTTATTTTTTATGTTGGATTCTGAGTTAGAACTAGTAAGTCCTCTTCTAGTTCCGGGTATTCCACTATTAGATACTGAAAAGTCTCCCAAGTTATCGGTGCTTTTAGTTCCATCTGACCTAATAATTCTTCCGCTGACATTTTTTCGTTTTGTTTCATTTTTTAATTCATTTATGTACTTTGACCACTGGGTAATATTAACGTCTCCTGCTTGATTAAAAATTTCTTTTTGTACTTGCTCAATTGTATTTTCTCCACTTTTAAATCCATCCCAAATTCCTGAAATTTTTTCTTTATATCCGGCTTTTGCTTTTTGTTTTGCAGGGAATATAGCACGGGCGGCTTCCCAAGTTATTGATTGCAATGCCCTCGCCTCAATACCAAGTTCCTCAGCTAATTCTCGATAAGCGTCTGCGTAAAATGAGAAGGAGGCAGCATTGAAGTCAACCTCAATATCATTACTAGCTAGCGGCTTAAATAAAGCTATAGCCATTGCGTGTGTATCGATAGTCACCGCCCTCTTATCTGATGGGTCTGCAATGTTCAAGTAGAAGTTACGGACCTTATTGGCTCGTCCTAATTGATTAGATATGTTAGACATACTCCCATCCCTGTATACGGAAACTCCTTTAGTTATGACTTCGTACCCGCTGAAAGAGGAATCTCCTGTTTCGGATTCATTCACGGCAGTACCTGTTGGTATTCTTATAGGTGCTTTCCTGCTTATATTTAAATCATAATCTACCCTGATAAAGATACTAGCATCATAATCTGATAGTTCACTTAGTTTTTTACCTATCTGATTCTTGAGGGTTGGTATATACTTCTTTTGGTTAGGGTAAGCCTGAGACTTAGATACATAATAATTAAACATCTCCTCGGTAAATAAGGAGTCAGCCTGATTCTTCATTATATCCATAATTACATCAGCTAGATGTAAATTATCAAACCATTTTTTTTGAGGAGACTGCGTTGCAATAATAGCAGCCGCCTGCTCAAGAGTTACATTATATTTACTAGACATTTCTTGTGCAATTAAATTTGCACCATCATACCATAGTTTACTTATCTTTCTAATGGTAGGCGACACGCTGTTATATACTGATAGTAAATTTGACTTTACAATATCTTTAGCTTTCCTATATATCTTATCAGACCTTTTTAATAATTCCTGTGTACTTAATTTTTTCAACCCATCTCCTACATTGTAAAACATAGAGTTATACAAAGAATCTAGATATGTTTTATGTGGCACTGTTTCCAATAATGTCAACTGCTCCGATAAATCTTTACTTCTTTTTATGTCTTTAATAATTTTTATTGATTCTACTCTTTGACCTATTAATGGTTCTTTCTCTGACTTAGTTAGTTTTTTACCCGCCTTTATTTTGGCTATTTCTTTTCTTAGAGATATAATTTTCTTATCTAAAACTTTTTTGTTATCATCAAGTTTTTTGTTTATATCTTTTTTAGAAGCATTTTCTAGTGATAATTCTAAAAATTCTTTTGTGTCAATACCAAAAACATTATACTGTATAAGCTTTGTTGCTGTGGTATTATAACTTTGCGGTATGTTATCTCTTACATTTTTTTGATTTATCTCACCTTCAAAATAAAGTATCTCTTCTTTATCTTCCTTTTTGAATTGTAATAAAGTAGGTATAGTTTTACCCTTAACTGTTTTATCAACTACAGATTTTGATATAGCGTCGGATTCTGAACTTGATAATTGATTTCTTATAGTATTATCACCTTTCTCTTGCCCACCTAAACCTTCTAATGTTTTTATATCAGCCTTTTCAATTTCCTCACCTGTTTTAGTTTTCTTAGCAATGGTATTTAATAAGTCAATTACATCCGAATCTTTTTTACCAAAGTCTGACCCAATCTTTACACCAAATTTTCTAGCTATATCTTTTATCCATTGGATAATAATATTTTTAGTTGGCTTATTTAAATTTCGACCCTCCTCTGAGGATAGTATTCCTATCAACTCAGCAAGCCTCTCCTCGTTTTGAATCTTTGCCGGAATAGTTTTGCCGTTCTCATCTTTCTCAGTATATCTTGCCGCAAAATCATCAATACGTTTCTTTAATCCGCTGTCACTTGCTAGGCTTTTTGAAACTGAAATCATCATCCGCTCTGTCGCTCTCTGAATATCAGCATCTGACCCAATCTTATCTATAAGTATTGCGTGAAATATTTCGTGAGGAACCGTTGTTTTTAATGCTTTAGATAGGTTGACGTGAATAACGTCCCCATTTATCTCTGCTCTTCCATCAGCAGCAGCATACTTTGAATACTCATCATTACTTTCGTGTAGTATTATCTTTAGATTAGGTAAAAATTTTGCCACAGACCTTGCCCCTAGTGTAGCAATCTTAATTATTCTATTCTTTTCCGCATTAAGAGCACTACTTAATTCAGGCGAATTAGTTCTATTAATACTAAGGTTAGGACTTTTTTGTTCCTTATCCTCAGTTACTTTACCTTCAAAGAAAGACTCAATATCTCCGCTTTCTTCCGTCGTTACGTCTGACTTCTCCTCAGAATCTTTAGCAGCCTCTGTTTCTTCTTGGTTTAAGTCTTTGATTTTCGTTGCATCTACAGATATGTTCTCTCGCTCTGATATAGATTGCTCAGTAATATCCGATAAAGCATCGTTCACTTTATTTAACAGGTCTTGTTTTGGTTTAGATAATACCTTATCTTGAGGACCTATCTCATTCTCTAATTCATTTTTTTGGTATAATAACTGTAAAGTCTCTTTCTTTTTTTTAATAGTAAAACTTTCAGGTATCTGACCATTCTGTAAAAGACCCTCAAGTTGATTAACAATCTCAAGCTCCTTCTTCGCTGAATTTAAATCTGTATCATTTTCAGGGTCAGCTATTCTTTGCTTTAACTTAGTAACGTACATTGTTTTTAATTTCGAGTCCTGTATTAGTTTCTCAAAAATTTCATATGTCTTATCGTCTAAGTTTTGAACATCTAAACCTGATATTGAATTTACTACCGCACTTGGTGAACCAAGAACCATACCACCAACTAACTCTTGAGCACCCGCTATTAACACCTGAGATGCATAGTCAGTAAAAGTTTTAGGAGTGTCAAACATCTCGCTTTCCTTCGCTAAATTATATAATTGCTTGACACTAATGTCAGCAACTTCTTGCGCCGCTCCCGTTTCAAATTCAGCAATACCTGCCGCAGATATAGTTAATACTCCACGAAGCAACATATTCTCTACATCTTGACGGATGAACTCTCCAAAGCTTTTTGGTGCTACAGACTTAGTGTTTTTTATGACCTTACCTAAAGATGTTGCAACTATTTTATTTAGGAATCCTTTTTGATTCAAAACATTCCTGAATCCTAGAGACTCTAACGTTCCTACAGCAATACCAATAGGCATTTTTACCATAGCTTTTTCGCTTTCAGATATATTATCAAAGGCAGGATTTTCTTCCATCTCCTCCATAACGTGGTCAGAAACTTGAGCGTACATCGCCGCTGTTCTAACTGCAAATCCACCGGGCACTACCATAGCAGGTAACGACTCAGCTACACCTAATATAGCTCCACCCCAAAAACCTTCAGTCTGTGCGTCATTCCACGCTTCAGTTACGTTATCATCTCCATACACCCTTCTAAAAGCATCTCTTGTATAATCTAAAAGACCAACCGATGTATCCATATTAAACGCAGCATCTGATAAAGGGTTTCTATATCTCCCCTTGACCGCCTCTTCATAACTACCATATTCCTTTTCACTCTTCCTAGCTAAGTCCATAACCTTAGCGTTAGCTTTATCGTATGCGGTTTCCTTTATCTGACCCTCCATAGACATAGCCTCACGAAAACTTATTGGAGACATAACGCCTAGGGCAAGTTTATTGAAGGTGTTTGCAACCCAAGCCATATCATTAGTATCACCTCCTAAAGCCTCCACTAATTCATCCTTAGAAAGACTCTCTAACTTTCCTTCCTCTTGGTACTCTTCAGGGATATTTCCCTGTTCTCTTGCTACCCTTATAATCTCTTTAAGGTACATTTCTTCTCCTAGGTTTCTATTTGGAGCATAAGTCATTATATCAATTGAAGCATCAAAAACACTAGCCACCATCCTGCCGACTCCTGTTAATGCTGCGTTCCCTAGACCCCCGAAGTATCCGCCTTGCTTTCGCTGCATCTCAACATACTTTCCCGCTAGAATATCAAGCTCATAGCCCTTGCTAGTAAAATTATATAACTCATTTGACAGCTTTACTGATTCACTCTCTATCTCTTCTTTAGCGTTAAGCCAACCTTCGTAGTTATCTCTTATGTTTGGGTTTTCATCTATTTGATTTTGACTTAAGTAAGAAAAATTATCAATATAGTAATTCTCTAGCTGTTTCTTGCGGTCTTTATTTTTACTGAACTCGGATACAAGACTTTCAGTCTCCTTATTGAATACCTTTACTGCTCTTAATATATCTTTTTCTTCCTGAACTATACGATTTAAGTTAGATGGCTCAACTTTATTGTCTCTTAGGAACGTCTCAAGTTCTTTAGCGGTACTTTCTTTACTCCAAAGTCTATCTAACTCAACCTCTAGTTCCTTTTTATTATCCGCAATTACTCGCATCTCATCGCCCATCCAATCTTCCTTGACGAACTTGAAACCATATCTACCGAACTTGTAATTCATTTCAGGAACAACAAACTCTTCTTCCTTCTTAATCATATCAGCATTAACGCTTGACTTTAAGGATAATTCAAATGGGTCTTCGATTACCTCATCAGAAAGTAGTGTGTTAGCGAATGGGTCTTTTTCTTCAGGGGTATCGTATTGTTCTTTTAGCTGTGCTTCTAGGTCTACAATATTAGATGAGGCTTTTTCTGAAGTCATCTTCCAAGAGCCTTCACCGTAAGCAAGAGCACTCTCTTTATTTTCACCAAATTCTTTTACTTCTCCCCTGATTTTCGCCTCATCGTAAGCATCCTCCCAAGGTCCTTTAGTTTTATCAACCCAAGAGCCATCTGAATCCTGAAACAATCTAGGAAATCCAACCCAATTGCCATCTTCTAGTTGCTCCGCTGCCATAAGGTGCGTAGACTCTCCGTTTATATTTCCTTGGTCATCATAATTAAACCTTACACCATCTCTAGATGGAGCTTCGTTTTGAGATGTATCCAATAAATCCGTGGTAGTATTGTCCAATTCTGAACCCGACTCCACATTGCCTCCAATTGAAGGCGAGGTATATTCTTCGTTTTTTTTTTTAATAAATCAAATTCTGATATAAATTCCTCTTTACTAGAAAACATTCCCTCAGGAATTAATTCATAGATACTTTCTAATCCATCTGAGTTTATTAATTCAGCTAATTCCTCTTTACTAGAAAACATTCCCTCAGGAATTAATGTGTATAAATCTTCTATATTTTCCATTACTATTTATTAAAATACTTTTTAAAATCATCTAGAGTCCCGTTTGGATTTTGTTTTTTCCATTCTTTAAGAGACAACTTTTGTTCTCCAATTCTAGTATTTGCTGTATTATGAATACGTTTAGCTTGCTCCGTCGGGATTGCATCTATTCCTCTCTGAATATACGCTTCCATTTCATTCTGTTGGTCAGTATCAAAGCTTTCTCCATCAGGGTCACCATCCTTTATTTTTATGTTAACAGTATTATACTCCATAGGAGGGTCACTAAATGTTATACCATATTTAGTGAATGCTTTTTGAAAGTTAGAGATTAGGTCGTTGTTGTCCGTTATTTTTTTCTTTTTGATAACTTCAAATTCATTTGAAACACTATTACTTAATTCTTGATTAAAATTAACAGGCTCTGTTGTTGGTAAATCTCTACCTGAGGTTATTCCATTAAATCCACCAACATAGTCTGAGTCTTCAGGATAACCGCCGCCTGCTTCTCTAAGTTTTGTTGCGTCTGAAATACCGTGTATCTCAACACCTACTCTATCCCAATCCTCTTTAGATGGATTGTTTCCTATAATTATTGCGTTCTCTCCTGTCCTGTTTTTGTCAGGATTTCCATATGTAAATTCAACAGCTTGAACATCGTCGGTTCCACCATCAGGGTCAGGAACCATAATGAAATTAACATTACGCAAGCCGTTATTTAAACCTTTCTGACTTGAAATTAACGCACTTAAAGATTTTCTTTTTTCTTCAGGAGTTTTATAATAAATTTCATTCCATAAGGTCGCTGCTTCCGCTGATGTTTCTTTACCTTTACCTATATTAATTTCTGCTGCAGTTTCTGCTCTAGGCTCCGTGTAAACCTTCTGAACATTAATCTTTGACTCGTAGTCTAAGCCATAGTTGATTTGAGTTGTTAACGCTCTATTAGCTACCTCCTGTTGTGTATCTGATAAGACAGGAACCATACGCCCACTTTTATTTTTCAAGAGTATTATATTCGGGTTTTTATCTGCTAGTTTTTTATTACCATCACTATAGTTTAGTATTTTATAAGGCTCTTTGGTAGCCGGATTTATTTTAATAAAATCCAATAAAACAGAGGCGGCAGCAGTATTTCCTAGAGAAAGCTTGCTCTTAACGTAATTTCTTTGTGCCTCCTGAAATAAGCTAATAGACTCAAAGTCTTGAAGTTTAACCCCCATTTTTTTTGCAGATGCTGCCTTCTCTTCATCACTCATATTGTCATATCCACCGAATGTTTTTTGGGTGATATCTGATATGCTTTCAAATGTTCCTGCCTTATAATTTCCCCCTAAATCCTTAATAACTCTCATATCAATACCCGCTGCCTCTACAAACTCTTCGGCAGCAGCATTAACATCAAACTTCGTATATGTCCCTTTAACCCACTTCTCTAAATTCTGAACGGTTTGTGAGGAATCTGGGTCGGGAATTAATGGAGCATCATCTTCACCTTTATAGTTAGGGTCAGGAATCATTTTAGATATAGATAGAGTACCCGTTTGTGGGTCTACAGTTATAGAGTGGTTAGTGAAATCCCCATATCCCTCTAGGTCAGCCATAGTCCAATTCTGTATCTCAGAAGCCTGTTCGCTTACAGGTAAATTACCATTATTCATAGCCATCTTCCTTGCATACTCTGCGTTATAGTTCTCAAACAGGCTGAACGCTTGGTCTGTTCCGTCAGTCAAGTTTTGCATCATAATAGTATACTGCCTAGGCTGTAATTGACCTGACTTAAGTAATGTATATTGCAACATCATTTGGTCTTGCAATGTAGCTGAGGCATTTAATGTAAATTCATTAAAGTCCGAGTTCTCTCCCTTAGAAACCTCATTAGTAATCTTATAGTACTCACGAGCCTGAGACTCAATAGCCCCTTTTTTTTCCTCTCTTACCCTATTTTCTTCCTTTAGTGTATTAGTAAGGTTCATTCCAACCTCTGCCCAATTTACCTGAGAGTCAGCGTCTCTTTTAACGTACTTATATGCTGTTGCCATACTCCTTTATTTCTTATTTTAATTAATCTTTTTGATTAAAGGTATTTTCCCAATTTAATGGATTCTTGTTGTAAGCCTTAAGATATTCTTTATTTTGAAATATCTCTCCTCTTTGAGCTGGAGTCTTTGCTTTTAAAAATTTGTTATATTCTCTGTTTGTCATACCGGCTACTTCACTATACCCCTTTAGACCACCTACTGCAATCTTTTGTGCTTTCTTATCTCGTAGATACAACGGAACCATTTCTGCTGCTTGACCTACTGTATTAACAACACCCTCAACTCCCTGTTGTTTAGCTGCATCAGCAGCAGCTCGAGCGTCAGCAGCCTTCTG
>Ga0075445_10001209_pt1 | contig 13348 bp, 8 predicted proteins | sample CoawatmetaG02DNA_FD_72350 | JGI IMG/M metagenome (GOLD analysis project Ga0075445, IMG submission 72350) | Marine microbial communities from the West Antarctic Peninsula - Coastal water metaG029-DNA | ecosystem: Environmental > Aquatic > Marine > Coastal | place: Atlantic Ocean: West Antarctic...
TAGGTAAAGATGCCTGTACTATCTGCTATTTTGGCGATGGCGCCGCTTCTGAAGGAGATTTCCATGCTGGACTAAATATGGCAGCTGTCTCTAATTGTCCGGTAGTGTTTGTAGTGCGAAACAATGGATACGCCATCTCAACACCTACCTCAGAGCAATTTGCTGGCGATGGCATTGCACCAAGAGGCATAGGCTATGGGATTAGTAGTATCAGAGTCGATGGTAATGACATCTTGGCAGTTTATGCCGCATCAGTTGAGGCTCGCAGGTTAGCATTGCAGGCCAATGCACCGGTCATTATAGAGACCATGAGTTACCGACTTGGGGCCCATTCCACCTCAGATGATCCTAGCAGTTATCGACATGCTGATGAGGAAGAAATTTGGCGTCAAAAAGATCCTATTCTGCGAATGAAGAGATGGCTATTGGATAAAGGCTGGTGGAGTGACCAACAAGATCATCAATTGAAGACCCAGTATAAAAAAGAAATTCTTGATGCTCTAAAAAGTCAGGAAAAACGGCCCTCGCCACCGTTGAGTGACTTGATCACTGATGTCTATAAAACACCACCACTGCATCTACGTCAGCAATATACAGAGTTGTTAAATCATATTGCTAAGTATCCAGATCATTACTTACCAAACCCTAATAATATTGATCATCAATCTGCTTTAACGCAGGTTAACTAGGTTTTTAACCATGCCTCAAATTAATCTTCTCCAAGCGGTAAACAGTGCGCTTGATATGGCTATGGCACATGATCCGCGAGTAATCTGTCTAGGGCAGGATATTGGTCAGTTTGGTGGGGTATTTAGGGCGACCAGTAAACTTCAAGAGAAGTATGGAAAACAACGGTGCTTTAATACGCCAATTACTGAGCAGGGTATCGTTGGTTTCTCCATAGGCTTGGCAGCTCAAGGGTCTATTGCTGTGGCAGAAATACAGTTTGCAGACTATATTTTTCCTGCCTTCGATCAAATCGTCAATGAGGCTGCAAAGTTTCGTTATCGTAGTGGCGATGAGTTTAGTTGTGGTGGTCTGACCATTCGTACTCCCTATGGTGGCGGCATCGCTGGGGGTCTCTACCATTCACAGTCGCCAGAGGCCTACTTCTGCCATACGCCAGGACTAAAGGTGGTTATTCCCAGTACGGCCTATCAAGCTAAAGGGCTGCTTCTTTCAGCAATACGAGATCCTGACCCAGTCATATTTTTTGAGCCTAAAGCTATCTATCGTGCTGAAGTCGGTGAAGTTCCCGACCATGATTATGAGATACCCCTCGGCGTCGCAGAAGTGGTTACTGAGGGCACTGACATTACCTTAGTAGGTTGGGGTGCGCAGATGCATCAACTGCATCGTGCTACAAAAATGGCGCTTAAAGACGGCATTCACTGTGAGGTAATTGATCTACGGACATTGCTGCCATGGGATCTTGAAACTGTCGCAGCATCGGTAACTAAGACGGGTCGACTCATTATTAGTCACGAAGCACCGCGCACCGGCGGCTTTGCAGGAGAGATTTCGGCCGCTGTTCAAGAGCAGTGCTTTTTATCGCTAGAGTCGCCAATTATGCGCGTAACAGGAATGGATACGCCTTTTCCATTGGTGTTTGAAAAAGAGTATTTACCCGATTATCTAAAGGTCTATGAAGCCATCAAGCAAAGTGTCAACTTTTAGTCATTATGGCTACTGTGGCAAAGGGGAATGAGTGATGAAAAGAGAATTTATTTTACCAGATATCGGTGAAGGTATCGTTGAATGTGAAGTCCTTGAGTGGAAAGTCAAAGAAGGGGACATGATCAGTGAAGATCAAGTGATCGCGGATGTTAGTACCGATAAAGCCGTCGTTGAAATACCCTCCATGTATTCGGGTCGGATAACCAAGCTTTACTATGCCGATGGGGATATTGCTAAGGTGCACTCGCCTTTATTTGCTATTGATACCGATGAGGAAGCTCTTGATAGCAATAGCAGCGAGTCAGTGTCAGAACATTCTGAGGTCAATGAGATTACCGAATTGAAATTAGAGCTGGTACGACAGCCATCTCAGGACGCAAGAGAAAATCAAAGTAGCAAAGTATTGACCACACCAGCAGTACGAAAGTTAGCACGTGAATACGAGCTCGATTTGTCGATGATTTCAGGTACCGGCAAAAATGGACGTGTTCTCAAAGAGGATGTTCACTTATATCTGAAGACCCTGGAGAAAGCGTCGGCCCAACAAATAACTGCGCCCAATAAAGATCGCACTGAAGCTATTGTTGGCGTTCGAAAAATCATGGCTCAGCATATGTCTAAGTCAGTGTCCACAATCCCACATTTTACCTTTGTGGATGAGATCGATGTGACTGAGCTGGTGCAGTTGCGAGCTCAGCTAAAAGACACTTATGCCGATCAGGTAAAGATCACCTTAATGCCACTGTTGATCAAGTCATTATCACTATCCCTCAGCCAGTTCCCTATTATTAATAGCCGAGTGAACGATGATTTTACTGAACTCACTTATGTGGCCAGCCATAATGTTGGCATGGCTGTGGATGGGAGAAATGGGCTATTAGTACCTAATATCAAAGATGTACAGACTCGTTCTATCGTGGAGATAGCCGCTGAGGTGTCTAGGCTAACGGATGCTGCACGCAGCGGCATTATCAACCTTGAAGAGCTAAGAGGTGGCACTATCACTATTTCTAACATTGGTGCTATTGGTGGTATCTCTGCCGCACCTATTATCAATAGCCCTGAGGTTGCTATAGTAGCTTTAGGAAAAATTCAGGACTTACCGCGCTTTGGTAATAACAACCAAGTCCTATCTCGCAAGATTATGTCAGTAAGCTGGTCAGGGGATCATCGCGTTATAGACGGCGCCACAATTGCACGGTTTAACAATTGCTGGAAAGCTTATTTGGAGAGTCCCGGTACTATGCTGGCGACAATGATTTAGCCAGCACGTAAATCACATAATTGTTTAATAAAGATCAAGCGAGTCTGTTCCGAATAATCGTTTCATGGCTCGTTGTGAACCTTTGAATGGATATTCTAATCCCTAATAGCAGAATAGCTTTCAAAGTCATTGATAATAATCTCACCATCTTTCATAACAAACACTGGGTTCTCTAGGGCACTTATATCCGCTAGTGGGTTTCCAGATACTGCAATAATATCGGCCAATTTATTAGCTTCAATGCTACCTAGCTTGTCATCCCACTGCAGTAGTTCAGCGCCGACAATGGTGCCAGCTTTAATGGCATCCATAGGGCTTAAGCCCGCTTCGATCAGTGTGGCAAATTCTCGCGCGCATACGTGTGATTGAATGGCATAGCCACATAGATCTGATCCAACAGTAATTTTCACTCCTGCGTTGTAAGCCTTTCCAATCATCTTCAGCCACTCGTCTCTAAAGGAGTTATAAAACTCATCGTTTTTACTCTGCGCTAGTAACTTGCCACTGTTAGCATAGTAGTCACCAATGTAGATGGTTGGAACATAAAAGGTTTGGTGTTTTACCATTAGGGCGATAGATTCTTCATCAAGATAACTGCCATGCTCTATAGATCTTGCCCCAGCAATAATGGCTTGATTTATGCCTTCTGTGGCATGGGCGTGAGCGGCCACGGGAATGTTGTGTCTGGATGCTTCATCAATTGCAGCGGCCAATTCTTCAGGACTAAATGACACGTTTCTTGGATTATCGCCCACCGACATGAAAGCACCAGTGACCATTATTTTTATCCAATCTGATCCATACTTGATTTCTTTGCGGATTGCCTTGCGAATTTCATCTGGCCCATCGGCGATTAAGCCATCAGCGATAACAGTTTGTTCTGGTGAAAAATAGTTAACATCGCCACCACCTCCGGTAATGGAAATATAATGCGCGGCACCGGTAAGACGAGGGCCAATAAATACGCCGCTGTCGATTACCTTGCGAATATCTTGATTAGCATAATAAACATCGCCATCACCCATTACTCTTATAGTTGTCCATCCCGCTCTCAGCAGGCGTTGCAGGTTCTTTAGGCCCAAGAGTGCTTTGTAGGCCGAGGATGCCTGTAAATGCGCATTCTGGTAGTCGCTTTTGTACAGCAGGGGGTGCTCGTGGGCATTAATCATTCCTGGCATCAAGGTTGTGCCTGGGAGGTCAATTTTAATCGCCTCTTCTGGGATATGGTCGATATTTATGACGGCCACAATTTGATTACCAGTAACTATCACCGCTTTGTCTTGCAAAACGTTATTCGCTTTTCCGTCGATGAGCCCGTCAGCAACAAGGGCATAGGTCTTTGCTTCTGATGTTGAAAGATAACCAACTGTTATCACTAAAAGTATGAACTGACGGAAGATTAGAGAGTGCATAGTCACGTTTTCCATTGAGTTATACCCCGATTATAAACTCTTTTATCAGAGTCGGCTAAACCGGTAATTCTAATGGCTTTTTGAGATCGCAAGACACACTCTAAAGTCTGCTTTTGTGGACATTGTTAGCAGTCCATGAGGTATACTTTAAGCTGGTTAAAAGTAAGAAAAATCTGGGAAATTACCTATGGCAATTAAACTACCGACGCTTATTGCGACATCTGTAGTTCGAGGCAGCCAGCAGGGCGAAAGCCATGGTGGCGTTTACACCATTGATTTTGAGAAACAAAAGCTTGAGCAGCATGTTGACTGGAATACCAGTGAAATTGATTTCGCGGGTCGAGGTGCGGATCGAGGTTTGCGTGGTATTAATGTTGATAAAGACGATATCTGGATCGCTGCCTCAGACGAACTTTTTTGTTATGACAAAGAGTTTGCTGTTCAAAGCTCATGGCGCAACCGCTATCTCAATCACTGCCATGAAATATGCCGTGTCGATCGAATCTTGTTTTTAACATCCACTGGGCATGATGCTCTTTTGGCTTTTGACTTGGATAAAAAGGTATTTGTGTGGGGCTTTCATGTGCAAAAGCAGTTAGGCAAATGGGGTGGTTTCGCCTTTGACCCTCAGACTCCAAATGGTCCTAGAGCCTTTAATGATCTGCATATTAACATGGTGCATGTTGACTCTACCGGAATCTATCTCAGTGGTTTGAAGACCGATGCTCTGTTGCATATTGATGATCAAAACAAAGTGACTGAGGTGTGCAGTTTACCCTCAGGAACACATAACGCACGTCCGTTTAATGGCGGCATTATTTTCAACGACACCGCGAGTGATTGTTTGCGCGTTGTTCCGCGTGAAGGCGCAGGACAGGCCTTTAAAATTCGCGGCTATGATCCGGCTGATATTCAGTTTGCGGGTATCGATGACTCCAAAATTGCCCGTCAAGCGTTTGGACGTGGTCTTTGTGTGATTGATGACCGCTTTATTGCGGGTGGCTCATCACCGTCAACGGTGACCTTATATGATTTACAAAGTAAGCAAATGGTGGCGTCGGTGAATGTGACTATGGACATACGTAATGCTATTCATGGGCTAGCTGTTTGGCCCTATTAAGCAGGTTATCAGTTGCCCAATAAAAAAGGCTGGTTTTCACCAGCCTTTTTTGTTTTAGCGATATGTTAACCGCCACCAAATTTCCTAATAAAACGAATACCATATTCTCTAGGTCGGTTGGTATACAGTGTTTGAACGTGCATTCTGCCTTCGTCTACATTTTGCTGTGTATAACCGCCCTGAGATCCTTGAGCGTATATCGCTCTCTCATCTGTAATGTTATTAAGAAATAGCGATATTTCCCAGACATCCCCTTGCACGCCAACACTGAAATCACCTATATCATAGGAGGGGTTAGTCCATGAAGGATTTGGGTTTGTTGATCCATCCTCATACATGCGCGGAGTCATCTGTAGAGATGATAAGCGTTCACCACTATATGACCACTGTAGTCGAGCATATGCGTTTGCATTCAACGACGGGACAGTCCAGTTGTAGGTAGCCCATATACCACCGGTAAACTCTGGTGTTAAGGGGAGTCGCGTGCCTGAATCAACGTAGAGATCGCCCAATTCTAAGACAGTGTCAGTTTCAGCCTCTAACCACTCCATATTCATGCCTAGAGAGATATTATCAGTAGGATTCCAATCAAACTCTGCGTTGACACCATTGATGTGTGCATCACCGGCATTAAAGACACCCACTTGATAAGGTTGTCCGCAAATACCTGGAATCTTGTCGACAGAATCATCATCACAAGGGCCAAAGGAGGGGTCAATCAATTCATACTGGTAATCGTCCCATTGCATGGCAAAAGCGGTTAAAGACAAGGTTGCGGTGTCCTCAGCAAAAGAGCCCTTATAACCTGCCTCATAGTTAATCATTTTGTCCGCTTCATACTGCTGCGGGAAAGCAGCATCTCCACGTTGGCGGTTGGTGCCGCCAGGTCGATATCCGACGGTCCAAAGAGCATAAACCATGCTGTCTTCATCTAGGTTATAACGTACCGAAATCTTAGGAACAAATTCTTTTGTGGCACCAATCATTCTGGTAATGCCGTTTGCAAAATTTGGATCCGCATCCAGATTTCCTGTTGGATGCTCTTCATAGTAATCGACAACATCTTCTCTATCGAAATACCTAGCGCCAACGGTTATATCTGTTGCGTCATTAAGATGCCAGGTTAACTCGCCAAAAATTGCTGATTGTTCAGCATTGGAAATGCTCTTAGAGTACCAAGTTTCTGTTGCATCAGGATAAGACTCTCCGCTTGCCCATTCATAATAAGCTAATGCGATTGAGTCTTGGTATAGACTTCCTGCAACCCCAGGAGTAGTTTGGCGGCCATTTTCATTAGCAGTCACGTAGCCAAAGTGCTCTACCCATCCGTAGGAACTATCCTCGTAAAAGGCGCCGACTAGCCAATCATAAGTCTCACCTTGATTAGATAGACGAACTTCCTGACTAAACCGATCTGCGGTCTCGACTTCATAAAATGCGGCTAAGTAGTCACCTTCAACGGTGGGGGCATGGCAATAATTGCCCGCTGCATACATGAATCCTTGACCACCACTGGTTGCTAAGTAGTAGGGTGCATAATAGGCCGCATCTCCTGCGTACTCTATGCAGTAATAAGCTGAGTAGGATTTATGGTAGTTAGTAATATCTTGATTAAACGACATATCTTGATCGTAATATGAAGTCGCAGAAACCAGCTGTGCAAAACCAAGGTCGGCTTCAATCACCAAAGAACTTATGTTGTAGTCTGTTTTAAAGAATTCTTCGTTATATCGAATGGTTTGTAGATCGCCCACATTGGGATCAAAACCGCTATAGGAACCAGAATCTGTTTTTTGTTGAATATGAGTCAAATCAGCAGACCACTGGTCGTTAATTTCCCAGCGAAGCGCTGCACGCCAACCTGTCACTTTATGATCATTGATATCGTCTTCTACAACATCGGCATTATCAAGTGTTCCCCACCCGGAAGGTGAGCGGCCATATAATGCATCAGCTTTAAGATCATTGGTGATGGTCTTGCCGTAAACGTTGTCTATAAAACCGCCATCTTTGGCATCAAATGCAACGAATCGCGCTGCCAGCTTATCTTCAATCAGAGGGATGTTGACAACAATAGAACCATCATGACTGCCTGCACTTTCTGCTCCGGCGCGAACGCCGATATCCAGTATTACCTCAGACACATTCATTTCTGGTTTGTTGGTGATAATTTTTAGTGTGCCAGCTTGAGAGTCCGCACCATAAAGCGTTCCTTGGGGGCCAGCTAAGGCTTCGATTCGTGCAATATCTACCATTCTCACCGAGGGCTGTTGCCCCGTGGTAGTGATCGCTAATTCATCAAGGTATACAGCTGAAGTGGATTGACCGACGTAACCCGAGCTTGTCGTAGCACCCCGGAAAACCACTGTGGAGGAGCCAGCGCCATAATCAACGACAGTGACAGCCGGCATAAACCGTACATAGTCAGCCATGCCACGAGCGCCCATTTCTTTCAAGTCATCACCGGATAAGGCTTGGATGCTCGATGGGATTTCAAGTGCTGATTCTGATCGTTTTCGTGCGGTAACTAATACCTCTTCGATGGCTCGAGATGACACTTCATCATCTTGAGCATACGCCAAAGGTGTCAGTCCTAATGCAGCTGTAATAGCTGCTGCTAACGGCGCCATCTTAATTCGTGAATGTTGCTTGATCATAAATTATTACTCCCCAGAGCTAGCCAAAGTCCTAAAATTTTTATTGTTCTACGTTGAATGTAAAACATTTTTCCAATCATTACCACAAAACAACTCAATCTAATTGCTTTTTTATTAACGCCCTCCTACCTGAGTTTATGGAAAATTTTTGCTATATCCAACACCCCCCAAAGAGGTAGCTGCCCATTTTTTTGCACCTAATTAGCAAAAAGCATTTAGCGTGCCTAAGTGTTTATTGGGTCATATTAATGATTGATATGGGTTGTTGGTCAGAGGGTAACTTTTGCAGTAGAGGCTCCAAAATTTCAATTAACTCATCAATATAAGGTTCATAGTTTTTCCATAAATTTACTGAACTTGCGTAGATAGGCTTGCGAACCTGCTCTGAACTAGCGGTTTTGACCGCTCGGTCTGTCTCATGAAAGCGCAGGCAGGCTTCTTCAAAAGGCAGCTCACAATAATCTAATATCCGCTTCACCTGAGTATCGAGGTCAGCCACCACATCTTCATAGTTCACATCCAATACCTTTCCGGGTATCACCGCATGCCAGTGGTCCATTAAACGTTGGTACTCTATATAGTATTCTCCTAATTCGCAGAGGTCATAGCTAAAGGGCTGGCCACTGGCGAACAATTGTTTATAACTACCAAAACTGCTGTCTAAAGGATGGCGACGAGCATTGATAATTTTTGCATTGGGCAAAATAATTTGAAGTAGGCCGCAATAGATAAAGTTGTTCGGGTTTTTATCAATAAAGTGTACTGTGCCGCTGCGATATTTTTCTGTTCTTTGAAGATACTGGCCACCAATGTCGTGCCATGACTGTACCTTTTTTTCGCGCATGTTCTCAGGGAAATGCGTACCGCGAGGACTCTTCCTTTTTAAATCTTGTACCATTTGAGCAAGATCACTCAATTCGTGTGTGCCTTCCACTTGGCTATGGCTAGCCAAAATTTGCTCAATTAGAGTTGAACCCGATCGCGGAAGTCCCACCACTAATATCGGAGAGCTATCGAGATTACCCAGCCCTTCATGTTCTTGGAAAAAATCAGCGTTAAACACATCGATAATTTGATTGATGAGAACTTCATGTCCCACCGGATCGTATTTTTCTAATTGTCGACGAGTCTGATTGCAGCGCTCAAAATAATGAAAGGCCCGCGCATAGTCTTTGCGACCCTCATACTCAAGACCCAGTGCGTTACAAAGTTGCACAACAGAGAGATCTTCAAGTGACTTATCTTCAAGTAACTGCTCCATTGTGTCGACTTCGGAGGCCTCAAAACGAAACGTCTTGAGATTAGCTAGGCTCCAATAGGACTCGGTATTGCTGGGGTTTACTTTAATGTTCTGCCTATGGGCTGCAACCGCTTCATCTTGCCGACCCACGGTCTTTAGCTGGTGAGCCAAACCTGAGAAAGCGGATTGATGAGCCGGAGACAAGTCTATGGCTCGACGGTAGGTTTCTATGGCTAATTCAGTAAAATTAGATTGCGCCTGAGTATTGCCCAAGGCAACCAGTGACTCGGCAATATCCGGGTTCAGTTCAACGAGTCGTTCGGCACTTTTTAGTGCATCAGGATATTTGCCGAGTTCTACTTGCATTTTCGACAGATCTAGCCAGGCTCGGGAAAAGTTAGGAGACTTTTCCACCGACCGAAGTAATAACATTTCTGCATCACTATAATTATTGTGCGCTGCGGCAACGCCGGCTAGCAAAAGCATTGCCTCTGAGTGGTTCGGGTTCTTTCTTAATACTGTACGATAAATTTCTTCTGCTTTTTTAGGTTCACCATCCTGCTTAAATTGCTGTGCTTGCTTAAGCTCTTCAGTGAATGCAAAATCTTGCCGCTGAGGTGATGCGCCGGCAACGAGTGAATTGATTAATTCATTGGCGCGCTGAATCTTTGCAGCGATATGGGTTCTGTTTGGCTGTACCTGTTGCACATATTGATACGCTTCAATAGATTTCTCAAACTGACCCTCAAGCAGTAATAGGTCGCCATGCATCTCATGGGCATTGGCAAAATCCGGAAATTTATGCAACGCAGCATTGATATGCCCTCGAGCATCCTCAAAGCGCTTCAGGGTTATTAAAGACTGACCCGCCAAACAAAAAATATTAGCATCGTTGGGAAATGCGTCGATTCCGCGCATGCATGCGTCCAAGGCGCGTTCAGGAGTTCCGGCTTTTAGGTGTCCAAATGCCTCATCAAACAAGGCTTTTTGTGGGTTAGATGACAAAGTGAATTCCCATTAGCTGTTTTTAGTATGCCAAAATATTAACTCACCGCATGCTTAGAAAGCTACCATCTGATACTAAATGATTTTTTGAGAGCTTTGAATTAGTTCGAGTAATTCCTAACCTATAGGCAAAATGGGGAGCAAAAAAATCCATGGTAGACTCTGTTTAAACAACATAACTTTAATAGTCTAATGAAACTAGTCGTCAAACAATGTGTCTGCCTGTTTATCTTTTCTTTGTTAAGCGAGGCTGTTTTAGCTAAAGAAAAGGTATTAGTAGTAGGCGCAGGAATACTGGGCGCCTCGATTGGCTATCATCTCTCTTTGGAGGAGGTTGAAGTCACTATTATTGACATGCAATCACCAGCTTCTCATGCATCATTGGCTACCTTTGCATGGATCAATGCGTCTTGGGCAAAACAACCGCAGGCTTATCATGCTCTAAATCAAAAAAGTGTCCGCTATTGGCACGAATTGTCAAAGCAGATTGGTGTCCCTATTAAATGGGGTGGTTCTCTTGAGTGGTTTGAAAGTTCTGACCGTCAGAAAAAACTTGGTTTACAAATACGAGAGCAAATAGGTTGGGGCGAGGCCGCCGAAATATTACCTGTAGCCAGCGCTAAAATGTTGGAGCCTAATGTTACATTTATGGGTGCAGATAACGTAGCGTACTCTGCTAACGATGGGGCAGTTGATCCCTCACAGGCAATAAAAAAGCTTCTCTCCGCCGCACAAGCTAATGGTGCAAAAGTAATCTATCCATGTAAGTTAAACGGTATCGCCAAAACCTTGGATGGTGAATTCGCTGATACAACCTGTGGCTCTATAGCTTTTGATCAAATTGTACTTGCTGTGGGTGCGGCCTCTAAAACCATTGCTAGCATCGCCAAACTGAATATTCCTCAGCGGTCAACGCCTGGTATTATTGTTGTGACAGAGCCCACTGAACCTTTGTTGAATAGAATTTTAGTAGCTCCTGGTGTGCATATTCATCAGCGTTTTGATGGGCGTATTGTAGTTGGTGAACAGACCGGCGCACCAAAGACATCTGCTCATAATTCGAGGTTAAAGGGCAGACCTAATCAATATCCAAATCAAGTCCTAGCTCAGGATCATGCTCAAAGAATATTAGATTTGGCGATAAAATATGTCCCACGATTAACCAATGTTAAGGCAGACGAGATTTTGATTGGCTGGCGACCTCTGCCACTAGACGGTCATCCAGTGTTGGGCTATTCCAGTGAAGAACCCAGCGTCTATATTGCCGTTAGTCACAGCGGCATAACACTAGCCCCGATTATTGGCCGCTTGGTGGCAAAGGAGTTGATCGAGAAGCGACCGCTTGAGGTTTTAAATGCTTATCGACCGAATAGAGACTTTATAACAGTAGTGAGGTATTAAAATAATTTTATGAAAAAAAGCGCCTTCTTTGATTTTTTTAATGACACGGATGCCACCCAGTTTGAGCAGATTTTACAAATAGGCGTTGAAGATCAAGATTATATTAATTGGAATGAGTTCTTGTTGCCCAAAGATTACGGTAATGCTGAACAAGAGTATTGGGCAATCCGTAAAAGTTGCGCCTTGTTTGATGTATCCCCGATTCGAAAAATTAGAATTGCTGGATCAGCTGCGGGACGATTATTAGATTATGTACTGACAAGACCTGTCAGCAACACCCAGAGTATGCGAGGTATCTATGTGGCATATTGTCATGAAGATGGCAGCATGAAAGACGATTCTATTCTCTACAAGTTCGCTCATGATGACTATCTATTGATGCCTTCTGATATCGACCATTCAGCGTATCTTGATTCTTTTCGAGAACATTTAGATATTAGCCCTAAAGACCTAAGTATTACTGACTGTACTGACCAGTGGCATGGCGTCGCTGTTCAGGGTCCGCAGTCAGCATCGATACTGGCATCAATGGGCTTTAATCAGGTAAATCAACTAAAGCCTTTTGAGGTTCGACAGTATGCTATTTCAGGCGCTGATATCGTCGTTGCTCGAATGGGCTTCACCGCCGACTTAGGTTATGAGGTTTGGTTTCAGTCCGACTTTACGCCGACATTTCAAACGTTAATTCAATGTGCCAGAGACGCTCAAAAGCTAGCGATTCCAGCGTATGGGTTAACTGCACTGGAGGCATGTCGTTTGGAGGGCGCTTTTATTGTTGCTGGCTGGGATTTTTCAACAGAGGCAGACCCTGATCCAGCGTTTTCGCGTTCACCTTTTGAGGTAGGTTTGGGGTGGTTGGTTAATCTCAATGAAGAAGATTTCGTGGGTCGGGACGCCCTTATTGCGCAAAAGACGCATGGCCAGCGATTTGTGTTGCGCCAGTTTAAAATTGGCAAGCACTGTAATGTCGAAGATGGGCTAGCGGTGTATGCAATGGTTAATGGTTTGGAAGAAAAAGTTGGTTCTGTCAACTGCTCAGCCTGGTCTTGGGGCTTAAACAGCCTTATCGGTAATCTGTCTATTTTTAAAACATATTCAGAGTGCACCGAAGCATGGGTTCTTGTTAAGGGACAGCGTTTTGATATGACACTGAGCCGAGGGCCCTTTTTTAACGATCCTCGGCGCAACCAGACGCCAGCTTAATGGCTAGACTAGCGCTGTTCCTCCAAGTCCATTCACCCCTTGCTTAGACAGTTCTGTCACCAGAGCACCTGTATCAATCGATTGAACGGACATATTGGTTTTTAAAGCAATAGCCGCCGCGGTGCCGGTTGCTTGGCCCATAGTCATGCATTGAGGCATGCCACGTACAGAGGCAAAAGCGGTAGGATCAGCGCAGACAATGCGACCGGCAAACATTAGGTTTTTTATAGTTTCGGGGATCAATGATCGAAATGGAATGGTGTAATAGCTACCCTGATCTATTATTGCCTCATGGGTCATGCTCGCATCTGAGCGCATAACGTCATCAATTGGGTTATCACAGCAAACAATGCCATCGAAAAATTTTGT
>Ga0075445_10001210_pt1 | contig 13335 bp, 14 predicted proteins | sample CoawatmetaG02DNA_FD_72350 | JGI IMG/M metagenome (GOLD analysis project Ga0075445, IMG submission 72350) | Marine microbial communities from the West Antarctic Peninsula - Coastal water metaG029-DNA | ecosystem: Environmental > Aquatic > Marine > Coastal | place: Atlantic Ocean: West Antarctic...
GCGATAAAAATCTGAAAGTTGCAACCGACTGTATGCCTGAACTTAAACAGTTCGATGATATGTTTTGTTAACACAATGACAAAGATTAGAGAATTAACTGTTGGTGCAGGGCTTGGGTTAAATTTTTTAACATACCAAGTATTATTTTTAAAGGAATCTCCATTATTTTATTACAACACAGAAACTAATGAATACTTTTCTAGTAAGTTTAAAAGTGATGTAGGTTGGATAGACCAGAGTGGTATAATAGACTATATAGACTATAAAGACCAACCATCTAAACCCACGCTGTTCGAAATACACAATATAGAAAATAAAAATCTATATTTTTCTTCTCACCAGTCTGTCAGAGAAATTAATATACCTGTGCCAGACAATTATAAAAATATGCTTGTTACTATCGATGATGAGTTAGCAAGTATAACGTCAAAAGTTCTGGCTTTTAAACACGGTGACACCCATAATGGAAGAGACATTTTTCCTACCAGTGATGATGTGGCTAATCGGGCCGATGAATTGGTTGATTATAGAAGGTTGTTTGTTGATAACGATAGAGATGAGATAAAAAGATTATACGATTTTTTTGATTATCAACACTACTTCGATATACATGAGAACGATATAATCAAAGATTTCAAAGAGTATCATCAAAGAAATATAAATTTACCTCTCTAAACTCTCCTACTATTTCCATAATGATTTACTTCAACGTCATCATTTCCTATGAACTTTCGCCATGGGTCAACAACAACTGAACCACTCGGTATATCACAATATAATATGTCAGTATTATCACCTTCTTCTTGCATGTATTCATATGTTGTACTTGCACTATGTGCCAGTAAGAACACACACGGTTCTTCTGGTTGGTAATCATCACCAGTCTTAGGGTCTACATATCTTACTATGTGTCCACGTTTTTCTAAGTAATAAGCAACCAACATACTATAACTTCCTTCTAAGTAAGGAACACCTGGCTTATATGCTTTACCATGTATAACGATTGGTAATCCTCTTTCTTTAGAATACCATTCTAATCGTTTTGATAAATTATCTGCTTGTATCTCTCGTGCATTCATAATTGCATCAAACAAGTCATAACCTAAATCTAATTCATTTGCCATATAACGTAAAGCAATATTATCACGTGGATGACAACCACCACCATCACCCATTCCAGCAGTCATATATTGTGGTCCCATAATACGCATCGTTGACTTAGCAAGAGCATCTGTCACAACGTCAACATTAATGTTACCTTGTTTCTCTGCTACATCCTGTATCATATTCACTAGTCCAATCTTTGCACTAATGAATGTGTTGTAGAACACTTTGATACATTCACATTCATCCCAAGTGCCAATTTCATATCGTGGATTGTTTTCCATTATAGTCTTGTAGAAGTCTACCAGTTCTTTCGCATCACCTGTTTCATTTCCATCTTCTGTACCAATCATAACCATTTCTGGATTTACCATATCCCACGCAACTGAGCCCATTGCGATTAGATATGGATTATATACAAATCGAGGATTTGTTACATGCTGTATAAACTCTCTACGAACTGTTCCAGGAAGCACGGTCGAAATAAGAACGAGTAATTGACTTTCGTTCATAGTTTCATTTGCTTCTTTGATAACATCAACCACAGTGTCGTACCCAAAGTCTTTCGGTGTTAGATGGGCGGTTGGAGCATTGCCATCATATAACGGGTCGTGTGGTGTAGGAACAGCAATGAATACAATGTCTCTATCTTTTACTGTTTCTGTTATGCTCTCTTTCACATTCACATATTCACTTGTTCTCGGCATAACATCGTATGCTGAAACATCGTGTCCTTTTTGTGCAACTGCTTCTGCACAAGGCATACCTAATTTGCCTACTCCAATAAAACCTACTTTCATGTGTCCTCCTCGAACTTTATTTTTTTATACCATTCTTCTGTTTCATTATATAATATTGACGCAACCTTTTTGTTTCCTTCTGGTGTCCAATGTCCATCATTCTTAATATAATATTTATCCCAATCCTCATTGCTCAACGTTCCTAGTGTACTCATTGGCTTAGCGTCATAACTATTGCACCATTTAACATTATAATCTTCTGTTTGTTCCTGTATTATTTCTAAGTCTTTATCATTAAACTCACAACAAGTATCAAAAAAATATACACTAAAATTGTAAGCCTTTGATAGATTTATCACTGCTTGTATCATTGCGTCAAATCTTACCATAGATTGCACGTTTGATAATAAATTTTGATAACTTGCATGAATAGTTTTTATTCTTTCAAGTCTTTTTTCAAACCCTACTTGTGTTGGCATTGTTTTAGCCGCCCTATACCACCAGTTCCATTGGTTCGCCTCTTCAGCATATACACTATCATCCCACGCCCAGTCTATATTTTCTGATTCCCAGTGAGCGATTCTAGTTAAATTAGAGATTCCAAAATATATAGTATGAGTCTGGTTGCCAAATTTATTACACCATTGTTGTAATCTCAACAAAAAAATATCAGCGCCTGCTCCTGGTACTCCTAAATTAAAACAAGAATAATCATCAGATGTTAAGTTATCAAAATAATCTGATATTGTGTTGCCTCTTGTTACTCCATGGCCGTATATAAAACTGTCACCAATAAATAATATGTGCTTCTTTGCGAGTGTTTCATCATTTACTAGACTTCTCGTAAGATAGTCGTTCTCCCATTTATCCATGCCGATAGTATTGCCATCATTGTCTTTGTTTTCAAAGTGTGTGTGGTTTCCATTAGACTTCCAATGGTCAGGTGATGAAAATGAACTCCAAGGTTTTTTCATAGATTTGCCTTTATTATATATTATATACTGATATAATGTATTTATCTGTATAAAAACCAGCAAAAACTTGACAAATGGACAGTTTGTGTTATAATATACTTATATTCAACAATAAGGAGAGGTATATAATATGAAAAAATCAATGATTATGTTAATAACAATGGCGTTACTGGGAACAACCAGTATAACACACGCCGCAGGATGTTCCGATGGCAGTGAGCCAGTCAGAACAATTTCTAGTGATGGTAGTTACTATGTATTCAAGTGTGGAGTTCCGACCAAACAAACATCCTCATCTAATACGAATACAAATGTTGGACCAGTAAGTATTAATGTCCACGATGAGTACCAATCTAATAATTTTTCTGGCCTTGTCAACTTACAATGGGCATTTGCAATTAGAACAGCATTTTTTGGATATGTCCAAATACCCTTGATTGATATCAATGATGATGGACATAAAGATTTGGTATTTAACTCAGACCCACCCTATACAGCAAACGGGGTCGGAGTTACACAAAACACTGCGAATTTAGTGGTATCTCCGTGGATCGAGGAGTGGGAAGAATACGATATGTTTGACACACTCGAATCACCAAATACAACATTTGGGAGAGGAGACAATATGAAAGTTGCAGACTTCAATGGTGATGGCAGGATGGATATGGTAGTGGCGGTAAGTAGTGTAGGACATATCGGTCATTATAATTACGGTGGTATAGTATTACTTACAAATACAGGTGAAGGTATATTTACCCCCAAGTACATCGGTAAAGATGGATTTACACACGCACACGATGTTGGTGATTTAGACAATGATGGTGATATTGATATTATCTATCATCAATTAGGCGCTAAAAACATTACTTGTGCTTATAATGACGGCAATGCAAATTTCACAGTCAAATCGTGTCTGCGAACGCCAAAAAGTATAAATCACGGATACGTTCAAAATATTTGGGGTTTTCGTATTGCCGATTTTGATAACGACGGATTTACTGATGTTCTTGCTATAGCAGACCACGGAAGCAAAAGAACAACCTTTTTTCAAAATCAATATCATAACCACCAACTAAAGAACCCAGGAATATTTTGGGGCAATGAAAGTGACCAGTTCTCTTGGAATGATATGACATTTATCGACTTATCTGAATGGAATGATAAAGCATTTGACAAGGGTGAAGTTTACTTTACTAGTGGAGGTGCAAGTCAAACCACCGTAGACATTGGCAATGATGGTGATGTTGATATTGCTCTTAATTTATTATCTAAGTGGACTGTAGGTAGTGCGGTTGTGTTAGTTGAAAATTTGGGCAATAGAGAGTTTACGACTAAAGAGATTACCAGGTCAAAGCAACTAAAATTGCACCCCAAACGTTTTCGTACATTTCAGGATAAGCATACACAAGCCAGTACTCCTGTCCATTTACACGAAGCGATTGTTTGGAATCAGGCTTGTATGCCAAAGTTTATTGATTTAAATAGCGACGGCATAGATGATATGATTTGTGAAGGTGTCTCTTATGTTAATACAAATGAAATAGAAAGAGACAGGTGGGAGAATCATTCACCCGACCATAAACGAATTACTCCTTTTGCAAATACGAGAGACTGGAATTGGGAGTGGGGTATGGGGCAAACTTACTACATCTTAGATGAAGATAGTAATGTGCTTGATGAAGGCCACATCTTTAACAAAACTAGAAGTGACTTTTCTGCTAAATTCAAAAGTGGGGGTTACAAAATCGAAACAGTTGGTTATTCATTCTAGGAATACTACTAATATAATAAGGGATGATTGCTAATAGTAATTGTCCCTTACTTCCAATCAAACAATGAGTATCTTTCTTTAGCCCGCATCAAATTGTGATAGTTGTTTTCAATTTCGTGTCGCATCTCATATAACATCTCTGCGTGGTCATCAAGTGTTAGTGTATTTAATTTTTTAACTGTACTATTAAGACTGTTAAGTCTACCCCATTTGTCTGATATCAAATCATAAGAATGGTCAATCCATTTATCATATGTATCATATCCACTATCACGCAATGATTGTATTGCACCCGGATCTCCCCATTGTATGAATGGTTGACCCAACATAAATGGCTTATATGCTTTCTCACTTAGAAAACAAGTTGCTCCAGTAGTTGCCCAAGTTTCACATATGAATTGATAATACACATTGTATATGTGGTCGAAATTCAAAGTCCAAACTAGATTTATATCTAAATCTTCTATCGATGTTTTACCATTTTGTATATTTTCTAAATACAATAATTCTTTCATTGCATCTCTAGTCTCTTGTGATTGTTCGTTTGATAATTGCCATATATATGAGTCTACGAAGTTTGTATCATTTGATTCTGGATTTTTCTCAACTAGGTCTCTAAGAGGGCGCATATATGGGTCATTCTTTTTCAGTCCACCCCAACTCCAAATCATATTGGAAAGTAGATTGTCTCTTTTAAGCATTCCCATTAATTGTAATCTGTGGTCTCTATATTGTCTGTTGTAGACTGTGTTATAATATGGTCTTACAGTTTTATTTCTAATAAGGTCTAACTGTTTCTGAAACGGTTCTTTAACTATTTGAATTCGGTCATCTACAAATCTCTGACTACTGCGTTCCCAGTAGTTAAAGAAATGACACTCAACATGATATCCGTGGTCGGCTATAGTTGTATCGCCGCTAATATATATTAAACTCTCTGCTGGTATACCGAGGACATTACACATATAATCAAAATTTAGAGCATAATATCCTTCGAGTGCATGAAACAGAATTATTTTTATTTTTCCATTTGCCGCATCTGTTCTTACTTTATTTGAATGTGGTTGAAAAAACCTTTCTTTGTATTTCGCAATCATATCAGAGCCAAAACCCTTTTGCTCATAGTAAGATTTCATTTCTGATGGATTCAAATTTTGTTTGTCATTTTCTTCACCGCGTGACATTATCTGTGAAATAAAGTTCATACCGAATGCCTCATTCCACTTTTTATATGCGTTGACTAAAATATAAACTTCTTCTCCCGAGCCGGGGCTAGTGTAACTAGAAATATGTTTTTCTGTCAAATCTATTTTATTACTGTTATAACCAGCGAACTGTGTGTGTATTTTTCTTTTCTCTGGATCAGAGAATTCAGATAAATCTTCTGTTGAATATAGTGTTATTTTTCTCATCATTGTTCTATTTTATCCATACATATTCCATATATACCTGGTATCTTTGGTGGCACCGGAGTATCACCTAAACATAACCAAACACTTTTAGTATGTGGTATATTATTTCCTGGATTACACCAGATATAGCCATGTGTAGTGAACACCAGATCATCACTATTATGCCAAAACATGTTAAGGTCTTTACGGTGCGCCAACAGTTCTACACTCTTAAAATCTTTAAGATGGACAAATACATCAGGACGAGTTATTAATTCGTAATCTATTTCTTCTTGTGGTTCGTCATGGCCGAAGTATAATTTGTTGTTGTAATATCGGATATCTACTTCTAGTCCATACCCCAACGAGTATGCATGACTTAGATACTCAATTTTATTTTCAAATTCAGTAATGCCATTCGTATTACCTCTGTGTGCTATGAACTTCATATTAACTTCTTTAATATTTCTAATGTATGTTGTGGGCTCGTCACACGCACTACTTTGCCTGCGCCGCTATGTATTCCTGCAGTAATTCCTATTGTGCTATCTTCAATCACTAAACACTCTTCTGGCTGTACGTTTAATAATCGCATACATTCATTGAAGATAAAAGGATTGGGCTTTCTAAGTTCTAATGGAATATAATTTGCAGTTAGCACAATATCAAACATATCAAGTTTAAACTTATTTAACACACTAAAAACAAACTTGCTTCTTGCATTGCTGGCAAGGTTTATAGAATATTTGCCAGATATTGTTTGTAATGTAGTAATCAGTTCAGAATTCATATCTAGTGTATGCATATTCTTTTCTGTGTATACTTGTTTCAAGTGGTATACTTTGTCAAGTGGTATCTCTTTGTTATAGGTCTCATTGATATGTATGACCTTATTTAATGTAGAGACCCCCTCCAGTTCGTCCTCAAGTTCAAGTGTCATTTTGAAATCACTAACTTGAGAAATTGCCCACTCAAAACTCTGACGATGTAACAAATTTGCATCTATCAGCGTTCCATCTAAGTCTAATATTATGGTCGTTACTTTTCTTGCTTTCATTTCTTTGTGTATTCCTTATAATCGGCTGGAGTTCCAATAGGAATAAATCCTTTAGTAAAATATACGGAACATGGAATGTCATTTTGAATTAAATAATTATACAACGGTGCTATGTAAAACTCACCATTCGACATCAAATCATTTTCTAAATAAAAATCATAGGCATCTATTAGCATATCGCCAGTGGACCAATGATAATGTCCTGTATTCTTATATTTACTTATTGGTTGTTTCTCTGCTACTCCAATTATTTTGCTATCAACAAGACATACATAACTACCTGCTACATCCCACGGAGCGTACTGTACCATAGAGACACTCTCATTACTTGAATTTAATACTGCTTCGTAATCTGCTGAGTCATATGGCGTATTTAACATAAAATCACAATCGACTATTAACCAAGGTTCGTGGCGATATTCACTATCACGAACTACGATTGTAGCACTTGTTGCCGCTCCACTTGTGTAATGGTTGACAGTATGGACAATGTCCTTTTCATTTATATATTGGGCAGGATTATATTCTTTAACATGGGTTTCTTGAAATAGATAGTGCATTCTTGCTGTTTTAAATCCTAAACTATCAATAGCAGACTGAAACATTGGCACTCCATTTAGATGTATGAATGGCTTGGGCACGTCAGACATTGACTTGAACCTAGAGCCTTTGCCCGCACATAATTGTAATACGTTTAGCATCTAGTATTCTTATCCATTATCGATTACTGCTCTAAGTTCTTTAACAGCAACTTCGATGCCACTAGGATGGGTGTGTATTGCCCCTCCTATATTAGCCATCCAATCGTTGCCGAACTTTTCTCTAATGCCTGGAATTAATTCTTTTGTCATGCCACAACTAAATGCTGGTACCATGTTTTGTTCTAAGCAAACATTTTGAATATTTTTAAGTTCTTCATATCCCATGTCCATGTAGCCGCCATACATGCCAGCATGAATAGTATCACAGCCTATAAGTCCTGCTAGTTTGCATAAGACAGACCATTCAATTCTGTAGGCATTGTACTTGCTTGTAAGAACTTTATCACCGCTCTTTTGAAAGTGTATGAATGTTCCATTATCTTCGTCTCTAATAGCCTTGTAAGCGCCCATTCCACTCCAGAAGTTAATATGTACTCCCATGCCACCCCGACTACTAACTGTTCTTGCTTTGTCCATGAGTGTATGTGGGTCAGAGTTGATACAATAACAATAAACTGTTTTGCTTCTGTCTAATATAGGTTGCACAATATCAATACGTTGGTTCAAAGTTAGACAAGCAGGGTTACTCATTATCTCATCTTCTTTAATAAAGTCAACACCTCCGTCTACCATTTGTTGTACAATGTCTTTTAATATCTCTGGTGTAAGTCCAGTCTTTGGCTTGACAATAGTACCGAGCAAAGGTTTGTCAAATGATTGTACGTGTTCTCTAAACCCAGTTAGACCGTATGATGGTCCTTTCCATCCTGTTTTAGTTTTGTCTACATCTATATCAATCCAATGGCACTGTTGTATAATATCAATGTCCATTTGTCCGCCCATCACGGTACACATTAATTGTGCAATACCATCCGCATACCAATCAATGTTTCTATACGGCCAAGCAATTTCTACTACGCCTGTTTTTACTTTTTCTAAATCGGATGGGTCTCTAATAACAACTTTAGCACTATGATTTTGCATCATTTCTGGTGTTTCGTACTTACTTCGAACTGAAGGATTTCCAATACTTTGACCTATGGCTAAAGCCTCTGCGGCTTCTTTTAATGTTGTCTTACTCATTAAAAAGAATTTACAACTGAAGTGGTCTTCTGGTTTTGTTGTTCTATATAGTTCCATAATAATATTATCCTGTTAATCTACTGGCGCTAACACTTTATCTTCTGGACCAACACTTGGAGTCTTTACACACACAATCGTAGTGTCCTCTAAAAATTCTACATGACATACAATATTTGGGTCATACACAAATATATCACCATCACTTAATGTCTTTTCGTTTGCTATAAGTTTTCCTTTTATTATAACATTATATTCGTAAGAAGTCAACTGATAATGTGGTTCGCTTGGACCACCTTTTTTATGAGTGTGAATTCCGACTTCAAACTCTGTTGTTCGTATTAAGGCTGGATCAAAGTTGCCCATTATCCATCCCTTATAAAAGTCATCTAGTTTATATGTTTTCATTTGTTATCACCTCGTTTATATATTTTGCTATTAATTTGTGGCCTTGTTCATTAGGATGACCCATTGGCCTAAGCCATTTCTCGTCTTTATTATTGGACTCTGAGAAGACCATATGCCAATCTATTTTGGAAATATCTGTAATAGTCTGATTTGTACATGCACTTAAAAGTGTTTGCTCTGCAAAGTCGATATGTTTTGGAAACTTATTACATATCTTGTTTTTGTAAAATGCATTAATATTTAATATAGGAAGATTGTGTTCGTGTGCTACACTGAACGCAGTGTTCACTATGTGAAAAAAATTATCTTCAAATACACAATCACTATAGTTTGGTGTTTGGTGAGACTGGTGTTTTGAAGATGAATCTTCTTTTTCTTTCCAATTATCAACACGTTCAGTGTATCTGTATTGTGTAGTCCACGCAATGATAATTAAATCTGGAAAAGAATTTTCGTTTTCTAATGCGTGTATTACCCGTTCTAGTATTTGATTGTTACTTGCTCCATTTTCACCAAAGTTTGTAACTGTATATCCGTAGTCTCTCTCAAGTATTCCAGTCCAGCGATTACTAGTTACATAGTTTCTGTTCTCGGAAATGTACATCCAATGACAATTTCCGTCTTCTTTGATTTTCATTTTTTCTTTATAAACAGATAGGGGCATGATGTTTTCGTCCCACAACTCTGCTCCCCAAGTCCAACTGTCACCAAAACACCAAATATTCATAAATTTATTTATCATAACTATATTTATGATAAATATATACAGAGTTAATTATTAAATCAAAGGATACAAAATGCGTATAGGAGTGTTGGTAATAGGACAGACCAGACAATTTGATGTGACTGCCCAACATATGATGAATGAATTTAAAATAGATGGGGTCGAAGTAGATTATTTTTGTCACACTTGGGACAGCATTGTAAATTTTTCTCCTTGGAATAATGTGACAAACATTGATGATAGATTTAGTGATGTGAAGAAAGTAGACAAAAAACAAATAATTGACAAACTAAATCTTTGTTCTCCAAAAGCAATACACATCGACAGTTATGATTCACTAGAAGATTTATTTGATAGTGATTATTATCCTGAGCAACGTTTGTCTTCTTATGACCCATCCGACCAAAACGATTATTTTAATAAAGCGGGCTGGAAAGAACATTCATCAAATTCTAAAATACCATATAAAGACTGGGTATATTATTTTAGTGTATTTGGACAATTTTATAGTACTGCTCGTGCGATGGATTTACTAGTAGAATACGAGAGAGAAAACAACATAGGGTATGATGTAATTGTTCGGTGGAGATACGACCTTAGAAGTGATTATGACGAGGAATATCGAACATCTAAGTATCACCGTTGGATAGAAACTCCAACACAGCCACAAAACAAAGACACCATTTACTTCAATAATATTGAAATATATAAAGGCGGTGGAGCGACTTCTGACCATTACTGGTTTGGTAGTGCCAATGCTATGAAATCATACACACGCAATTTTGATGTTAAATATATATCTAAGATACGAGAACATATACTACATAATAAGGGAGTATTAAACGAAAATGTTATGTTTGAGTTAATAAGACAACAAAAGATGAGTTGTGAGAATTTACCAATTGGTATAAGTATTGCTAGACCGGGAGCAACGAAAGAAATGTCATATCCAGAAATGATATTATTAGAGAATAAACACAGAGAATCAATACGCAAAGAGGACGGAAATAAATGAAGATAGCATTCGCATTTTTTGGACAACCTAGGCACTTAACTGATCCTCTTATTATAAAAGAATGGGACCGCCTTATTAAAGAAACTCAATACAGTGGAATTGAGATAGATTGTTATGCACATTTTTGGAAAACAGTAAGTAATATATCAATCAATGATGATTATCGAAACTTTGTTAAAACTGAAGAGATAGATTTAAATATTGACGAGTTTAAAAAAGTTACTGATATGAAAAATATTGAATTCGGCGACACCAAGGAATTAGATGAACTTTCTATAAAAACTTTTGGTTGGAACAATTTAACAAAGAAGCGAGTTGATAATGAAATTCCTGATACCGGTCGTGCGACATTAGGACAATGGCTTAGCACCGAACGAGTGCTACGACTGGTAGAAGAATCTAAAATAGATTATAAGTATGTTATTAGAATAAGACCAGATTTAATGTTCTCATCGTCTTATCAATCATTTTACAACATTGTTCTTAAAAAAATGATGTCTCAAAATCAGTGTCCTATTGGTACATCAGATATTAGAGTAATAAGAGGAACTCCAATCGCAGGTGACTGGTTCACAGTAATAGAAGATTATATGGTAAGTGATTTTGCAAACAATTTGACAAGTGATATGGCTGCCCATATAAGTTCACTATTTACTGAAGTTGAGGACCCAATATCAATACAAGAGTCTGCTTTTTATAAATTTCTAATAAAAAGAGGATATAATACTTGTAGCCTGAGAGATACTGGATTAAGAATATATAGAGGAAAAGATGACGATAACTCACATAACTGGAAGTGGCCTAACTTTGTAGTTTAACTGAATAAATCTTTAAACTCTGGTAGATAATCTATGATGTTTTGTTTTCGTATCTCGTCTAAGTTTCGTGTATATTCTTTCGCTTGTTCCCATTTCTTTGGTTTATCTGGACCACTAAACATATTCTTTAACTGATTAAATATTGCTTCATCAAATACTCCCTCGAAACTTTTATGAATTTCATCTCTTACCGATTTTGGCAAAACAGAAGGAGATAAAACATCCGGGTCATATACATAATTGTGATGTACCCATACTCCGTGCTTCTTATGAAATATATTATAAAAGTCTCCTAGTGTACTGTAATTCATCCACGATACAGTTTGAGTGACATCAATTTCGAATCCTTCTTCTTTAAGTCGTAAGAAATTTCTCTCAACATCTTTCCATTTTGTGGGATAGCGGATGTAGTGATTTCTGTCACCTAAGTCATCTATGCTACAACTTATTTTTACATGGTCAAATTTGCGCCAAAGGTCTATCACTTTTTCATTCATCAATGTCATATTAATATTATACCACAACTTGATATCTGTTTTACCCATTTCAACAAGTCGTTCTAAGAACGCAAAGTGTTCTTTGATTAACATTGGTTCGCCACCATTAATGTAAAAAGTTTTCACAGTGTCGCAATGTTGTAGTAAATCTTCCCAGAATCCATCACGTTCTGGCCATCTGAAGCCTTCGATTGTATTATAATCTGTCAATTGAAATGTTGTGGCTTTTTGTAAAGCATTATAATCATTTCTCCATTTACTACTAGAAGCAGGATTACAGGTACGACAAGCAACATTACAAGTATTGCCTAGTCGCAGTTCTACAAATTCTAATTGCACATCTTTCATATAGCCAGTGCTGTCCGTTACTTCTCTCGCAACATCTATGGTGTACTCTGGATAGTTTTTAATTTCTTCTACACGTTTTGAATTCATACCCTTAGCCTCTTCTGCGTAACAACGCAAACAGGCTTTAGGTTTTTTGCCATCTAATACTTCTAGTCTTGCTTTCTTGTAACTATTACTGTTCATTGTATCGTGTACAGTGTCACGGTTTAGATTGTAAAATCTATCACCATCACGTGAACTACTCAATGACTGGCGATGGTCTGCGATACAACAATGCGTTACTCCGCCGTGTGGATGTGTAGCAAGATGTTGAAACAACAATGGACAGAAAGTATCACTCATCATTCATCCACCATTCGTATAGTTCATCGTCTGCTTTGTATATGTCAGCAATTGTAATCTTTTCATCTCTAATACTGTCTAGTCTATCTTGGTAACCTTTGCCATTCTTTTTACCTTGAACAAATTTTTCTGGATAATCTTCTTCAAATGAAGGTCTATTTCTCATCTCTCGTAACGTATTTATTAGTGTGGCTTGCTTGTTAGTAGCACGAGGCTCAATGTACTCAAGTAGTTCGTCAATCTTTCTAGCAAGAATATGTTTTGGCCAAGCAAAGGGCGAGAATATAATGTCTGGATGAAACGCAAACATAATCTTTGTTTCTATTCTCACATCAAGTTCTAAACTCAAATCAAATAAGTCTTTG
>Ga0075445_10001215_pt1 | contig 13299 bp, 23 predicted proteins | sample CoawatmetaG02DNA_FD_72350 | JGI IMG/M metagenome (GOLD analysis project Ga0075445, IMG submission 72350) | Marine microbial communities from the West Antarctic Peninsula - Coastal water metaG029-DNA | ecosystem: Environmental > Aquatic > Marine > Coastal | place: Atlantic Ocean: West Antarctic...
GATTAGTCGCGAAGATGTCCGCAACGCTATCAAACGTAAACTCGACAACGAAGCACTGCGTCATACAAAGGCTCATAAGCCAATAAGTGTGGCTCGCGCATCAACCAAAGAGCTTACAGAACACGACGCTACGTTGCGCGCTAACTTTTAACTCCCGTTACCCGTTCAGGTTTACGCCTGGATGGGTTTTTTTATGCATCGCTATGTCCCACTCGCACCGCGCATGGGGGCCCAGTGTGCCTGCTTCACTATCATCATTTATGCAACACGAACCGTGCACCACGCACCACGAACTTAGGAATAACTACATGAATACTGCACCACGCACCACGTCCGATCAATACATCGACCGCTTACGCGCGCGCGTCTTGCAACACAAACGACAAACATTAGCAGATGCATCAGACATACACCTAAACACAATCAGTAGGTTCCTTAACAACGCCAACGTCAGCATACAAACGCTTGCTCTTATAGAAAGCGCCGTACTAAAACTTGAGTCGAAGGAGTAATCCATGAGCCAATTTTGCGACCACAAAAACAACTATACCTGGTGGGAATCAGATGCAAACAACATCCCATTTATACGTGTTTGCGAAGCTTGCCGCGACATCAAAATGAGTGCTTATAAAGGCGACGTACCTACTAGCCCCCAATATAAAAAGTTCTTAGATAAGGAGAAACAATCATGAGCTTTGTAAGTTACTGGGACGACGCCGAAACAGAAACAATCAAACTTGTAACCGAATTCGCACGAGGCGCTATCGACGGTATACATAACCTTGTCGAAGACGACCTCAAAGAATTCTACTTAGAAGATGCATGGCTATCGTTCTCTGAAGATATCGACATTAACGTCTTTTGGTCAAATAGCGAAGCATTCGACGGGACTTATGGAGCAATCGCATACCCCGTTGTCAACCAACTAACAGACACGACAGATGAGCTTAGCTTATTTGGCGTCACATAGAGCAACGCAACTTAGAGTCGGTGCGATCTAAGCCAAGCAACCAGCACCACAAACCTAAATAAACCAGGAAGAAACTTATGATTACAGTAAAAGTTATGCAAATACCAGGAACCATCCGCGAAGTAGCACTAGAAGACGACGCAACCGTAGCTGACGCATTAGCCGCAGCTGACATGGCTGTAGGCGCAGGTTACGCGCTCAAAGTAGACGGTAATGAAGCAGAGGTTAGCTACATGCTGACCAACGGCCAAAACATTACGATCTCCAACAGTGCAAAAGGTAACGTTTAGTTCGACCTCAGTAAGTCTTACTAATTCCGGTTAGTAAGACTTACAACCCTAATAATATATTCAATTGGAGGAGCCAATGGATACACAAATAGCTTTCGGGCGCATGCACCCGCAATGGAATCAAAAGTGCCGTGACTTTAGCGGCGACTTAATGCACAGCGAGTATTCCACAAACAATTTACAAGTCATTAAAGAACAATTCATGACTCGTGTTTCAGACTTAATTGACGGCGCATATCAACCTGTTGTGACTTCACGCAACGAGCTCCGCGCTCAACTAATGGCTATGTCTGCAATCAAAAAAGTAATATTTCGTAAAAACGCTATATCTATCCAACTTAACGATATTACGTGCAAACCGTCTAGCAGCAACATCGAATATATTGAAGACGAATTCAGAAGCTACGGCAAAGATCCTAACGTTAACGTTATTATCCCAGGGTTAATCTTAGGCGTCAGGTGGGACACTCGACACGGTACTACAACCTTTGTTTACACCCTTAATGTATCCAAAAATATCGGCCAAAAACACAAAGCGTATTGCGGACGAAACCTTGCTCACCCTCACTGGATAACTCGATACGCCCCTTGTCTAGGTGACTTTGAGCAAGCCGTCAGTAACGCTCAACATGACTTAAATATCCCGCTACAAATCACAGTTCTAATTATGTACTTAGAACAATACGACTACAGAGACTGCGCTGGCGGCTACATGCACAGGTGGGCACCAATACGCACGTTATTGCCTGACCCGTTTGCAGAGCTCGAAGACGATGGTTTTCAGATCAATAGCGCATTCGCTTTAGACTTCGATCCTCGAGACGTTGTACCTTATGAAGACACTTTAAAAGCCTATGAATGGCTGCTTGCCCAAAGCGAAATCGCGCCGCTTCCGGGGTGCTTCGAAGAACCTAATATTTCAAACTGTTTCGGCGCGTTAGCGGTTCACATCCAACGCGAGTTCGAAACAAGCCTACTCGCCATACGAATTATAAGACTAGCATATGTAGCCACCTGGTCTAACAACGAACAGTTAAACCTAGCTTATTATGAAAAACGTATGAACGCCGCTTCCAGTGTTGGCAGCTTTATTAAAAGCATAAATATCAAACACGACTACCGTTTGTACTTTGCAACAACGTGGGGCCACATAGACAACGACGACCGTAAGTACTACGAAGAAAAACATAACGTAACAGTATTTGATCATTATTATTGCTCAGCTCAGGACTTCGCAATAATAATTCTCCAAGATAAAAACAGTAATATAAAACAACCAGAACCTTACCTTGCTCAATTTACAGAAATGGGCTCACTAAGCCTAGAATCGTTTTACAGATTACAAGCTGCAAAAAATCCCACGTTTTCTCGCGAAACTATCCACAAAATAATCGACGCCCGTAGCCAAGGGTTTTGCAATGCCACCGCTTTGCAGATCCTTACAAACGAAATAACTACTAATTATCCATATGAGGACTCAGATGATGAGTGATTTAAACTTATCCCGACATTTGTCAGTATTTAACCCGCTTGATCATCCAGCACCTGTCCACATTATCGGCGCTGGAGCAACAGGTTCACGGCTATGGCTAGCTCTTATCGAACTAGGTATTACTAATATATCTATTTATGACTTCGACAACGTCGAATCACACAACCTTGCCAACCAGATATACCTCAATAAACATATAGGTATGCCTAAAGTCGATGCGCTGCGTGACTATTACACCCTTAAAACAGGCGTCACACCCCCTGACACCATGAACTTTGTAAATGAGAAAATTACATCAAGCTGGCGCAACGAGTTCGACGGCTCAATTTTCATCCTAACTGACACTATGTCATCACGCCGTGAGATATTCGAAACGTTTTGCGCAGCCAACCCGTTCATACACCGTGTGTTTGAAACACGCATGGCCTCAACGCACGGCAATGTAAATACTGTTAACCCTAACAACTACACAGACAGCCTCGCATGGCTTGACAGTTTAGTTGATGACGATGCACCTGGCGAAACATCAGCTTGTGGCGCAAGCATTAGCGTAGGTACTACCGCATCAGTTATTGCAAACCTAGCCGTATGGCAATTTATTCTTAGTTGTACAGACCTTGTAGGTGTTGACCCAAACATCGAGCTATTCCTAAAACCACTAATCATTTCAAAAGGTAACTAAAATGTCGCGTAAAAAAACTAAATCAGGGATCAAAACAACTCCCAAACCAATAAGTCCATACTCCGTAGACACCGGTGGGCTAGACCCCCGGCTTAGTTACATAGAAGGACCAGGCTTAACAGCTCCGAAGTTAACGCCAACCGTGTACATCGAACCAAGAGCCTTTCAGAAAATGCAGCAAATCGTCGACGAATGCTCAAAAGAAGTAGGCTGGTTCTGTACCGTAGACAAAATTGACGACGAAGCTTACTTGCTCACCGAAGTCTATCTACCATCTCAAGAAGTCACTGCAGTAGAAACTGATATACCTGGCGAAGCTGTAGAAGAAACATACTTAGCAATTCTTGCTGAAGGTAAAGACCCAAGTACTATGTACGCATGGTTCCACAGCCACGTCGACATGGGTGTTACACCCAGCAGACAAGACGAAACTCAAGTAGAAACGTTTCTCCAAACATGCCCCGTGTTTATCCGAGGCATTATAAACAAACGTGGCGAAATGAAAGTTGACTTGTATCTCCGCGACGAAGGCATTGCTTACAACTCAGTAAATGTAGAACGCTACTTTGACCCACTCACAACTGCAGAAGTTATAGCCTTATCTGCTGAAATAAAAAGCAAAGTCAAAAACCAAATTATGCCCGCAACAAAGTTTCCGTGGACCCTTAATAACCAAAAAGGATCTGCATTAGCCGTTCCCCCAGCTAATGTATATAACGGCTACCCCTTAGATAACGACAACACCTACGAGGGTTACACCCCTCGATCTAATAATAGTTACAACCCATCAAACCACTGGAATTATGGAGACAGTTATGAAGATTAGTTCAGTAGAAATTGAAGCGACTTTACCTCAGTTTTATGGCTCGTATCATTTTACAAAATGGTCCCCACTCACTAAAAGTGTATTGACTGACGGGGCATTATACCTCGCAGAATCTGCGCAAGCGTTCTGGCTATTCGACGTTATCGATAGCCACGTAACACGACTTGGAGAAGACATGGTGCAATCAATTATTAATGTTCAAGAAGACAACACAGCAACTGTAAAGCTTGATGATATGAACGAAAATATCATCGCCTCGCAGCTTGTGCCATACACAGACTTCCCACTTAAAACCATAAAAATATGGTCTACCCGTAACGAAAACGGATTTACTCACATGCTGCCATCGGAGTACTAACCATGAGTGACACAATTTATAACACTGGTCAGTGTTCTGACGGAATGTATCGACTAAGAGAACGCGTAATTGCTCCGCGCAACCAAGCCGAAGCTGACGCTATCTATCAAGATCTTGACGGATATATGACTGACGAAGCTATATTCCAAGATGGAGAAGCGAGCTACAGCGAAGCCAAAAAAACGTTTACGTTCTACTTACAAAAAGCAAAACAAGTTAAAGCGCAAGGGTTCTTACCAACGATTGAAGGCGACGTGTTTGGCTACCCAAAAGGATACGTGCCTACTTCGTGGAAAAACTATCGATATGACCCTCGATGAACAAGTACCTTGAATCGCCGCAGCCGTGTATTCATTGCGAACGCCCAACCGTCTTTGGTTCAGGCAGATTCGTAAACCGCCTGCCCGCAGACACGTACCACGGACTACCAAACGGTAAAGCCGAGTATCGAGACGGGTACGCATGCGCAGAATGCATGGGATTAGATTGCGACAGGTGCCCAGACTCAATCGAGTTAGACGAAGACATAGGCGTAGAACAAGTCTACGGCGAAAACACTCTGCGCCACCTATTCGACGACGGCGCATGGAGAGTTCACGAAAAATGTCTAACGCCAGGCGAACAAATCCTATTCAAAAAGGAAGAATCCTAATGTATTTAACACCGAAATATGCACCGAATATAGAAGAGGCGCTTCAAATTGTTTGGGATTCATTAGATCACTACAGAAAAGATTGTTTGGGGTACGAAGGACACGAACCAGAATACGTAGAAATCGGCAACGCCATGAATTTAGTCGAACAAACATTAACAGAATATTTAAAAGAGGACGAATCATGAACCGTATGCCGTGCAGCATCAGCGACGACCCTTACAACGACTACAGCGATTTCGTAGAAGAGCAGGGCGTTTACAAACCATTCTTACCACCCAACCCCGATGACGAACGTGACGTGCAATTTGCACTAAACATAGGACTCGGACCGTTAATAACCCCTCACGTAAATGACAAAAACTGTTGAGCTAAAGTATTAGTAATGGTAATATTTATAACTGTTACTAATACTACTAGGAAAGTTCAATGTCACTAGATAACGCCACACCATCAGAGTGGGACAAAATGTCAAAGAAGCATGCTCAGGTTGAGCAATATACAGACCCTTACGATATCCAAGTCAATGTAGAACAACCTCCTCATTACAATCAAGGCGCCATTGAGTGCATTGACTATCTAAAAGATAGCCTTGGGGAAGGGTTCACAGACTACCTCGAAGGGAGCATTAAAAAATACCTTCACAGGTTCCGTTACAAAAAGAAACCCATCGAAGACCTACGCAAAGCGCGTTGGTATCTCGAGCGATTAATAAAAGAAGAGCTTAACAAATAAATCAGCCATCTAGGAGGATGCAATGGAAACCAACGAATACTTCGAAAAAATCAAAGATTTAGATCCCTACACAACGTCACCAGAGTTCCCGACGTACACAACCGTCTGGCTGCAATCTAACATGCCTGCTACTTACTCTGAGTTAAAACACAAATTCAAAGAAATAGAATCTGAAATCATGGCCAGGCATGAATCTAACGATCCTCAACTGAGATTACCTTTTTAATGTCTATAGGTCATACGTGTAAAAATGCGGCCATCCGCAAACAAATTAACGACCAAGTAAACGACTTTGTTAAAGCAGGCGGTGAAATCATAACGCTACCGTTCGGCATTCGTAAAGAAGACAAAGTAAATTACAACAGTCACGCGCCAAAATATAAGACAAAAAAATAGGACTTTCAATACATGGATTTAATCACCTTAGATTTTGAAACCTACTACTCTGCTAAATACAGCCTCACCAAACTAACAACAATGGACTACGTTAACGGTCCAGAGTTCAAAGTGTGGGGCGTTGGCATCAAGATAAATCATGATGACACAGAGTGGTACGGCGAAGACGATGCACAAGCAGCTATCGACGAGATCGATTGGAGCAACGCCTCCCTTATCTGTCACAACACCCCCTTTGACGGCTATATATTAACTCGCTATTACAAACACATACCTAAATACTATATAGATACCGCAGCTATGGCGCGAGCGTTAGCCCCAGGTAAGTCTGCACGACTCAAAGATTGCGCAGTTCGCGTCTTTCCAGATGACAATACCATGCGTAAAGGCGACGAGCTCATGGATGCTAAAGGTATCTGGGATCTTGACGACGAACAAGAAGAGTCTCTTGCAGGCTATTGCATACAAGACGTCGACTTAACATACGCATTGTACAATCAAATGTATACTCAAATGCCTAAAAGCGAAATGGATCTAATCGACATGACGTGTCGCATGTTCTGCGAACCAAAGCTAATCGCGAACCGTGAAGCGTTAATCAAATTCCGTGACGATACGATCGCAATTAGTGAAGCAGCTATTGCTGCAGCAGACATCGATCGCAAGATACTTAGCTCTAATAAACAGTTTGCAGAGCACCTCTATACTATGGGCCTTGTACCACCCATCAAGGTTAGCCCAACTACCGGCAAAAACATCCCTGCGTTAGGCAAAAACGACAAAGCGTTTACTCAAATGCAGCAGATGTATCCGCAATTCGAACACGTGTGGGCAGGGCGCAAAGCAGTAAAGAGTCGCATCAACGAGACCAGGGCGCAGCGCTTCATCGACGCAACGCACGATGACGGCACAATCTCTGTACCGTTGCGTTATTACGCAGCTCACACAGGCCGCTTCGGCGGTACAGAAAAGATCAACATGCAAAACATGCCGCGCAAATCCCCGTTACGCTTAGCGTTGCAAGCACCCCCAGGCAAGCTTGTCTTTGTCGCTGACTTGTCAAACATTGAAGCGCGCATGCTTGCATGGTTAGCTGACGAACAAAGCTTGTTGCAGCAGTTTAGAGACGGCGACGACGTCTATTCCAACCTTGCTACAGACATCTATGGCAGACCTATCAATAAAGATGCCGACCCGTTAGAACGGTTCGTTGGTAAAGTTGCAATGCTTGGCCTTGGCTACGGCATGGGCGCAAACAAATTCCAAGTAACACTCGAAGCTGGTGCTATGGGCCCACCCATGAAGTTCAGCACAAGCGAAGCGTTTGACGTAGTCAGTACTTACCGTACTACCTACGCAGGCATACCAAGTTTATGGAGCAAACTTGAAACTAAGTTAGCTAATACTATTAACCCAGCTTACCAAGAAGATTGGCAGTGCTTGTCTTTTGCATCACAAAAGATCGGCTTGCCCAACGGTTTATCACTTCATTACGACAAATTGCGTTATGAAGCCGGTAAACTGACCTATGATTCGCGCGCCACAGAAACCACCTGGGGCGGACGTATCACAGAAAATGTTGTTCAAGCGCTATCTCGGCTCATTGTTACTGATGCAATGTTACGAATAGATGCTGACGACACGCTAGACGCGGAAGTCGTGTTAACAGTTCACGATGAGATCGTTTTAATTAGCAATGCTAATGAACCAGATGCTACAATGGATAAGTTAATCACTCACATGTGCACACCCCCCGCATGGGCTTTAGATCTACCCCTAGATGCCGAAGGCGGATATGACACAAGTTACAGTAAATAAACTATGTCCAGATTAGTATTAACTCGCAAACTAAACGAACAAATAGTCATTCATAATGACGACGGCGTCTTAGCGAATATCAAAATATCAAGGATTGATCGCAATCAAGTTCGAATAACTTTTGAAGCGGACAGTACTGTTAAAATAGATAGACAAGAAATCTTCGATAAGACGCTTTTTCTACAAAAATAAATATTAGTATCACTAATACTATGTTATATTTTAGTCTCTGTAGGAGGAGCCATGCAATTAACATTTTTAGAAGCCGTCAATGGACAACGGCTAAGCAAACGACACTGTCCTAAAAATGGATTTACCCCATATCCGCACGTCAAAAACGTTACATCTTACGAGCATGAGATACCATTAGATAACGCTGGCTTAGCAATGCTTGAGCAGCTTATTAATGATCATGCCAATACAGGTCATTGCCTGCTTAAAGGCGACCTCAAACGTCCTTTACAAAACGAGTCGCGAGCCGGGAAGACTAACCGTGTTGCGTACTCCAATCTACTTGTACTCGACATCGACGGCATTAAACTGCCTGGGCATACAAACCCAAAGACGTTTTCTAACACCGATGTCAGTAAGCTAGCGAAACAAGTTATGCGTGAGCTACCACCAACAGTGCAAGACTGCAGCTTCGTTGCGCAAGCATCAGCCAGTCTCGGCCTTAAAGGTGAGAAAGTATCACTACATATCTTTATCCTGCTAAAAACTGCGTTACCTGCTAAAGCAGTAAAGCTGTGGCTACAGAATGCGAATTTTGAATCGCAGCTCTTTAGTTCACAACTAGAGTTATCATCTAATGGGCATTCATTAAAATATCCACTAGACGTCAGCGTCGCTGACAACTCAAAACTTATCTTCATCGCTCCTCCTACGTTTGAAGATGAAACCCACGACCCGTTCAGTTCCCCTGCTGATCGGGTCGTGCGCGTTTCTGGGATTAGCGATACACTAGATCTTGCAGCATTAATGGCTGACATCAGCCCAGAAGTTGTCTATCAAAAAAGCAACGATCATAAAAACAAGCTGCGTGTATTACGCGGGTTTAATGCAAAGAAAGAACGATTAACTATTGCTACTGTAGACAACAAGTCAGAAGAGATCCTAACTAACCCTGATCGTATGTCTATTAATATAACTGACGATACAAACCCTCCGTACATTCGATGTAACGTTAACGGCGGAGACAGCAACGCGTATTACTTTAAACTCGAAGATCCCACCTATATGTTTAACTTTAAAGGTGAACCTATTTGGTCTATCGAGCTAGCAGATCCTGACTTCTATAAGTCACTGTATGACCATTACCAAGAAGAAATGGCTAAAGAGGGAAGGGCACACTACCCAGTATCTATGCGTGATTACGACACCGATACGTATTACAACGGCGTGTTTGATCCTAACTTAAACCAATTCTCTACAGAATTTCCGTTAACACCTTGTTCATCATCTAGCATCGAAGGCTTCATGCGATCTCATGGTCGCACTAAACCAGACTACGTACCTGATGCAAAAGTATACTTTGATCCAACATGTTCAAACGACGCAGTTAACTTAGCTACCGTGCCGTACTCTATAAATATGTTCCGTAAAACAGAATATATGTTATCGGACCGTGAACACGAAGCGTTAAGCGTAGGTGACTCTCCACAAATCGCTGCTTCGTGCCCGCTGATATACAAACTGCTCACCCACATCTTAGGCGGGCAGTCCCTTGAAGTAGAACACTTTACCAACTGGCTAGCTTATATCTTTCAGACCAGGAAAAAAGCACAAACAGCTTGGCTACTACAAGGCGTACCAGGCACTGGCAAAGGTATTTTCTACACTAAGGTACTCAGACCTCTATTTGGAGTATCACATGTGCCTATGCGAACACTACAAAGCATTGAAGAACAGTTTAACCTTTACATGCGTCAAGCACTCTTTCTTGTAGTTGATGAATTCCACATGGCGTCAGCCAGTGCAGGCACTATGAAAATTGCTGACAAATTAAAATCAAATATCACTGACCCTACTTTAACGATTCGCGCTATGCGATCTAACCAAGCAGAAGTACCTAACTTTACAAACTATATCTTTCTTACTAACCGGCCTGACGCCGTTAAAATCGAAGAAGGAGACAGACGGTACAACATTGCCCCAAGACAAGAGCAGAAGTTAGAAGCTGTGTACCCTGAAGTAATAGCACAAATCGGCGGTATCGAAGCTGAACTGCCTGTATTTGCCGCTATTCTTAACCACTTCAAAGTAGTAGAACAACTTGTACATACACCTATAGCTAACAACGCTAAAGCACAAATGGCCCAAGTAACTATGTCTGTTATGGAAGAGTTCTTTGCCGCAGTCAAACACGGCAACCTAGAATTCTTTATAGATATCTTAGATATCGAATTAACAAATGTTATGCAAGGCCAAGAAATAACTTCAGCACAACGCTTTGTAAAACAATGGATCGCTGAATCACAGTGGCCCCACTCAGTTATCCCACTAGAGCACTTGCGACTAGTGTATGGCGTCCTTACAGACCATCGCTTATCGCAACGCGAGTTCCAAAAGAAAGCTGAGCGCTGCGGTATTGTTAAAGAACGTAAGCGAATATTTGGCGTAACTGGATCGTCCTCTAACGGAGTTTGGGGCGTTGTTACATCTTGGGAAACTAACCGACTTACTCTCGAAGAAATTACTGATAAATACTTCGATGCTAAAGATAAAAAACTACTTGTTGCAGCGTAAAACTATTAGTTATACTAATACTTCAGTTTATTAGTATCTAGGATTATATATGATCAAGTTAACTCAGGATAAGAGCCCACAAGCCGACCTACTTGACTTTGAAAAACCTGCTGTACTAGGAGAAATTCGCGCTTGGAGTTATTCAGCGCTTAAAGTCTTCGAAGAATGTGCGTATAGAACATACATCACGCGCGTTAAAGGTATTAAAGAGCCTGGTAGTGCAGCTATGGATCGCGGTACGCAGATCCACCAATACGCAGAAGACTATGTCAACGGCACAATGGGCGAAATGCACGACTCGTTATTCAAATTCAAAGAAGAGTTTGAAGAATTACGACAGCTATACGCTGACGCTAAAGTAGAACTCGAAGGCGACTGGGGCTTTGACGTTGATTGGGGCGTAGTCGGCTGGATGGAAAAAGCAACCTGGGCTCGTATCAAACTAGACGGCTTAGTACACGAAGACGAAACATCAGCCCGCGTTATAGATTACAAAACAGGTAAAAAGTGGGGCAATGAAATAGCTCACAGCCAGCAAGGTTTGCTGTATGCAATTGGCACATTCTTTAGACATCCTAACCTGCAGTTTGTACAAACAGAGTTCTGGTATCTTGATCACAAAAACGCTAAAGGCGAAGGTGAAACTACAAAGAAGTCATACACCCGAGAGCAAGCCATGCTGTTTGCTCCTGCGTTTCATCGACGCGCAGTGAAGATGACTACAGAAACAGAGTTTGCCCCAACGCCTAGCAAAGACAGCTGCAGGTGGTGTCCTCACCGTAAAGGTGACGAGCCACAATGTAGGTGGGGTGTAGCTTAGTAAGCTGCGCCTTATTCCCGACAGGAATTAAAATTGTCCTCATGAAGAATGAAAAAGGAGATCGCAATGAAACTAAAAAAACTATTTGGTACAGCACTTACTTATATCATAAGTGCTTGTATCATTTTTTTATCCCTCACGTTACTCGCACAAGTCATATCCTTTGCTTTTTTCGCACTGCTATTCCTTATAGGGATAGGCATGCTTGTGTACTTACTTTTTAGGAATCACAAATGGCACAAAACATAATTGTTTTATTTAATGTTTACGAATTAATTCTTTTAACCGCAGCAATAGCAGGGGTGTTCTATGATTTTTGCCGGACTACTGTCAGCACTAGGTTTACTAGTACTAATCTTTAAATTTGGCATACGCAGAATCATTGCGTATGACATACCTATCGACATAGTTTCAACAGGCTTGCTTATGTATCTGTTCGCAGGTACATACAGCGGCATGATTGCCGCTATGGTCGGCGGCCTAATAATATCTATAACGCTATTTACCGTAAAGAAAAGCATATACCGCGAAGAACTCAAGCTTGTCAAAGTGTCTGTCTTTCCTTATCGCAAGTTGCGATGGATCGAGGTCGCACCATGAATATTAAACAACTTTTATTCGCACATGTTGAGGAACAACTCGATGCAGCACTTTTACAAAAATGGCTCAGAGATAATAGAGTACAAGCTAGTGACCGACCCGCCGGAAGCTATGTACTGGTCAACGTACCGTCTCAAAAAAACCGACATAAAACTAATCACCAAACAAGACCGCTCGTTAACAGCCGAAATCAAGAGAGAAATATTCGATGATATTAAAGCAAACTAAATTGAATAAAACTATTAGTAATGCTAATATATCAAACATATCAACGAGTGATTATTATGTTAAAACCTTTTGAGCATCAGGCAGTTACGACTGCCCACATCTTAAAGAACGACCGTTGTTTTATTACATCTGATCCCGGTACAGGTAAGACGCGTTCTGTACTAGACGCTATCAAGGACCGTGGATCGCGTACCTTAGTTCTTGCACCGTTATCTATACTAGAAGCGTCATGGGGTGACGACATTGAGAAGTTCACTCCTGAGTTAACGTACGCTGTTGCGTACGCCAAGAACCGTGACAAAGCATTCGCCAGTAACGCACGCATTGTTCTTACTAACCACGACGCTGCAAAGTGGCTTGTAAAAAATATACATGTTTTAGCTGGGTTCGATACGTTAGTTATCGATGAGTTCACTGCGTTTAAAAACAAAGATTCGCAACGCTCTAAAGCAGCGCTTAAATTATCTAAGTTGTTTACGTACCGCATTGCTATGTCTGGTACACCTAACAGCAACACCATACTCGACGTCTGGCACCCAATGCTGCTTGTCGATGAAGGCGAACGTCTAGGTCACAGATTCTATAGTTTCAGACAATCCGTGTGTACATCTAGGTTCAATGGCTTTGCAAACGAGTGGGTCGACAAAGATGACGCAGAGCTTTTAGTTGCAGCAGCACTGAGCGACG
>Ga0075445_10001220_pt1 | contig 13275 bp, 9 predicted proteins | sample CoawatmetaG02DNA_FD_72350 | JGI IMG/M metagenome (GOLD analysis project Ga0075445, IMG submission 72350) | Marine microbial communities from the West Antarctic Peninsula - Coastal water metaG029-DNA | ecosystem: Environmental > Aquatic > Marine > Coastal | place: Atlantic Ocean: West Antarctic...
GAACGCGCCATTAAATAGGTAGCCCTTGCATTCATTAGGTTCTGAATCCCTGGAGAAGATCCGCCCATAGGTCCGGGGCCCCCACTGTTTACGTCCGTTGTAATGTTACTCTGAAATTGCGCGTACGTGGACAGTTTATTAGGGTCGTTTTGAACAGCAGAATCAATGGTATTGTACAGTGATTGTGCCTTCAACATATAAGCACCGTTGGAGAAATTCTCACTTACTATTGTTTTGACGTGCGCGAGATACATCTTCTTGTAGGTAGGTATAGCCAATAGTTTCGATATCAGGGGCCAACCAGCATCTGTACTGTGCAAAAGATGAGACATCTGCTGTTTAGATGTTGTGGAGTTTAGATTACTGGTACCGGTCAAAGAAAATTTCCCAAATGACTCGTTTAAATCCCACACAAGGGGTGCGAATCTATTGTTATCCATTCTATAGAGGTAATAGTTCTGTTTAAACCCTCCTAGATAGCTGTCAAGGTTTACCAAAACATTATTAAAGGCTAACATCCATAGTGTTCTGTCAACGTCTAAGATGTCCTCTATGGCGGTTGTCGAATTCTTCAAAGTATCGGATAGGTTAATCAGTTCCTGCCAACCAGAAACTGATTTTAGCTCGTAGGCATCATAGTAGTCCGTACTATCTTGACCTAAGTACTCTAAACCGGGTAAATCAACGGTAGTAGGACCAGCACCAGCTATAGGATTGCATTTGACAAAGGTGTTACTCTTAGAGTACAGCTTTTCGTTAACAAATGACTTTGTAATAGCTTCGCTGCTGGTGTACAACCCTATTAAGTTGCCATTAACATAAAGGTTAGCATAATTACTTTGCGAGGCGTCCATGTATTTTCTTGCGACATCATAAGAGAGAACTTCTCGAAGAAAAGAAGGATCCTTACTTACGTTACTCAGCTTAATGTCCTTAAAACCTTGGTAGTTTTGACTTACATAAGTGTCCAATTCTATATGCCAAGGATTCTTAGTTTGATTGGAGTTATACGTACTGTTACCTTTATACTTAACGCCCACTGAATCAAATACAACCCCATTAATGGTTACGGTCTGAGCCATGATATAGTTCCCAGCACCTTGCTTCTGTGCATTCATGAGCGCATCCCAGTTGGTTTGGGAGAAAGACACATCGATTGATTGAATGGTTGCTTGATCGTAAAATGACTGTGCACCTAAGGATAATGAAATAAAATATCCAAAAAGGACGAATGCTTTTTTCATGGTAAGAGTTTTGTAAAAAGGTATAGATTGAATTGCTACACAAAAGTTTAATCCACCACATAAATTTCCAATTGATGTGTTACGGGCAAGTTACTTTCGGGATTAGTAGCTTCAACATCGATAAAATAAACACTCGGAGCAACTCATTGTCCTATAGTGGTTTCTCTTCCACCTACTACTTAATTCAAAGGACTCATGGATTAACGCAACCGGTAAAACTTTACGTAGATTTCTGGCTGAATAATTACAGTTACCTATCCGGGTTTTACGACCGAATGTTACGCTCGGTTTTGAAAACAAAGTTCATTCCTGACATAGACTTAAACCTCTTCAGGTATTTTAACATCGCTGGTGCATTTGGTTTTTCAACGGCTACATCACCAAGGTAATAAGCCGGTAGAGATGGGTGTTGATGGTGTGCTTGATGTAAGTTAAAATTAAATAGAAAATAGTGAGCAATAAACTTCGGCATCGTGATACTCCGAGTGTAAACTACTTGTTCACTGAAACGCACTGGTCTGACAGGATTTTTTCCTGCAATAGGAATATCAATGTGCGAATGTTGGCTTAAGATAATTAAGTCACTTATGACAAGACTAAGTATATAAGCAGGTAGCACATAAAAGAAAAATATCTTTCTCGTAAGTAAGATGATTCCAGTATATAATACAAATTGAATCAACATGTTCAGACGGATTCTGCGTATACTTTGCGGCTTCAGATGCCGCTTCATCTTACCGAGATTCCAATAGTTCCCAAACCTATAGCCCAGTGTGAACAATGGAATGTATAGTCTCCACGAGAGGTTTACAAGAGCTTTAGTAAAGGACGAGAAATTAGGATTGACTGTACCTTCTGTAGTTGGATCTTTGTCACGGAATCCTGTCCATTTATGATGTAGGTTATGTATTTCTACCCATGAAGAATACGGGATAAATGAGATAAAGCCCATGAGGTAACCAAATCCTCGATTTGCCCATTTGTATCTAAAAAAACTCATGTGACCGCATTCATGTAAAAGAATAAAACATTGAAAGAAGAGTATTGCGAGCAGAAACTGCGAGAGTATATAAGAAAATGGAGATTGAAGGGCGGTAATACATAAGATGGCAAGCCCTAATTCGACAATAGGAATTACTAAGAAAGAGAGTGCTTTAGTATTTGAGGGGCGCTGCTTATGGAGGACTTTATTCATATGCTCTGAGAGTTGTGTTTTTTATTGTAGAACTCAACAAACTTGAGTCTCATTTCACCCACTTTTTCTTCAATATTTTCAAGTGTCCAATTCTTAACTGAATTGGGTTGCATGCGACAAACCTCAATAACACCACCTTTTACTGAGGTGTAATTGTCGAGATTATCGAATTCCTTTGGGATATAAACGAACAGCGGTGATATGTTTAAATTTCCACCCAAGGCAATACGATATACTTCAGTATTGAATTCAGCGATACCGTTAATATACTCATGTACGCCTTCTGAAGATCCAGCAAAACTCATAGGTTTACGTTTTATGCGTTTTTCAAGCCGATTAAAGAATCTAGCCCTTCGCTTAGGATGTTTTTTCTGTGGAATGTAAATAACACCCATTCCGAATGCCGTGAGTGTTAATGGGATGAGTTTAAGTGTTTTTTCGGAAAGTAAAAATGGCACATTTAGTCCAAGTGCGGTTAATGAAAAGATGTCTAGTAAAGAGTTGTGGTTGAAAGTAATAAGTGTGGGTTGAAGAGGTGTCAAGTAGTTAGGGAGTACAAGACGAAACCCTATTGTTTTAAGAATGAGTTTAGAGGAAATTACGGTAAGTACTTTCCGGTTAAATGGAACGAGTAAACCGAAAGAAATAAGTCGCAAGGAAGTTGAAACTAATCCAAATACCAGAAGTATTAAAAATGTGACGGTTATTTGGTAAACGAATTTCATATTTTACTACAGACTACGGTTTGCATGGAGAGATTAAGTTTTTTTTGGAACCAGAGAATGGGAGATAGAAGAAACTGTCCCAAGAAGTATGGGAAAACTATTTTATCCAAGTTCAATCCTTTTCCTAGCCATTTAAAATAGGTTCCAGTAAAAATGTAAAAGTATGGAGGGAAGGCACCATAGGGCAAGTAATGGTCTATTTTATATCCATGTTTTTGAAGCATGTTAACGAGATTAGACTTGTCGTAAAGCGCTGTGTGTTGTGGGGCTTGAACACCTGGCCATTTAGATTTAAACATTCTGAAAGTAAGGGAGTCGAGCCTCGGTACTTCAATGATTAAACGTCCATCTGGTTTTAGTAATGATTTGGCATAATCCAAGGTTTGGTTTGGGTCATAATCATGCTCGAAGAAATGCCACATAGTAATCAAATCGAAGGATTTTTTAGGTAGGTTTTGCTCATAGAATAGTCCTTCATGAAAGTCGATTTTTTCAAATTCAGGATACTCTAAATTTTCCTTAAAATCGACACCACTTATTTCGCACTCATATATTTTATTGAGATGAAGTAAAAATGTTCCTACGGCACAACCTACATCTAAAACACGTGTGTTTTTGTCGATCTTCATGTAGGCCCTCACGAGTTTTTCTTTTTCACGGTCATGTTTACTCATGGCATACTCATACAATGGTGTTAACAGACCCCAATTCTTCTTTTTGCGGTGTGCTAAATATTCTTTGTCGTAAAACTCTTTGATTCCTTGAATGGTGATCCTTGGGTTTTGATAAACCAATTCGCATTGATTGCATTTTACATATTGAAATTCACCTTCCTTACCCGTTAGATCTTCTTCCCCCTTAAGGAAAAAGTCACTTTCGGTGGAACCGCATTGATAACAACTAACAGATTCGAAATCAAAATGATTCGGATTTGTAAATGTTTGGAGGTTTGAGATGGGGTCAAATTTTTTCATACTAGAGTGCGACATTGTTAAGAATGTAGAGAAAAAGAAGAAGATACCTTGCGCGTTTATAATTTACCAGTAGAGTAGCGATACTTAGAATTAAAAAAACAATCGCGACGTGTAAATCTTGATTATTGAAATAGCAAAGGACATAGGCCACGAATAAAATGGGCAAAGCCATGAACTTACTTATGACATCTTCATCGCGGTATTCTATAATTAGGAAGATTAGAAAAAGACCAAATATTGCGTAAGGGTCTTGACTTCCGAGTACTAGTACTACAAAAGGGTACTTTAGAAGGGGAAGTAAGAGACGGATTTTTCGAAAGGGAAAAAGAACATAGTAGCAGGTTTCGCATAACAATAAGAAGGATATGAGTAAAATAGCTTGGCGTGCTTCATGAAATGCTAACAGAAGTATCAATCCCGTGTATAGTAGATAAAAATATCGCTTTAACAGTATTGCTTTAGAATCTTTAGTATAAGACCTTTGGAGTTTATGTCTATCTATTTCGGAATTGGCAAGATCATCATATAACCTAAACAAAATGAGGAAAACGAATACTCCGAAGCTTTCAGCCAAGCGAATACCGTTCAACCAAAATGATCCGTATGTAAAACACACAAGTGCATAGGCAAGTGCGCTCCAACTCAACAGATCAATACGTTCCTTAATGTATTTACTTAAATCATGCATCTAGAAATATTATGGTACCAGTATCGGCATCTAATTGAATGATTTGCCCGTCTTTAATACGTGAGGTGGCATCGGTAACCCCGACGATAGAGGGAATTCCAAACTCCCGAGATACAATTGCGCCGTGCGACAGCATCCCCCCTCTTTCCACAATCAATCCACTTATTAATGGGAAAACGATAATCCATCCAGGATCTGTTTGTCTCGTGATTAAGATGTCTCCTTTTTGCAGTTTGTATGCTTCGGAAATAGATTCTATGACACGAGCAGTTGCTGTAACTTTTCCACCGCAAGCACTCATACCAGTCATTACATCACCTTCGCTATACAAAGCATCCTCATTGTAGGTGTGCATGACTTGTCCATTTTTTGTCAAAAACTGATCTGGAAAGCTTTTCTTGCACTCTTCCAGGTAGTGCATCTTAAGTAATGCAATTTTGTCTTTGTGAGCGTAGGGTAAAATTGATGAATACTCCATCAGCTCTGTGATTTCGACGTGGGATAAGTACAGTAAGTCCTTGGCATCTGCAAGTAAATTGCGCTTTTGTAATTCGCGGCCAATTTTTCGAATCACTTTTTTGAATTGGTAATAGAGCTGTGCTTGCTTTAGTCGAGCGCGCTCCCTCGAGCTGATACCACGCATTGCGTTTCGAATAGATAAGTTCAAGAGCCCATGAAAGAGCAAGGCTACGGGAAAAATGACACCATATTTTATCCAAATTTTCCTGATGAATTTTTGTCTAATACGCTCTGCTTCGTTAGCCGCAGCAGCGATTTTAAGAGAAGGGTCATCTTCATTAATTTCATCATATTGCTTAAGCAATAGGATGAACGTCACAGGGTTGTCACTGAGGTTTTCTGTAGTAAGCATGAGTTCACCTGAACATCTGAAGCCCCAATTTTTCAAATACGATTGAATTAAATCTATCGCTTTATATTCTTGGGATTTGGACGCATAACGCTGCCAGAACACATCAGGTTTTAAACGCTGGAAATCAGCATATAAATCAATGTCTTTTCGAATACATTTAACGATTTCATGAATGAGTAAAACTGGCTCAGTACTTACAAGATTTGGTATCGACTGGATAAGTTGATTGTGAATTCCGACAGCCTCTTTCGTATAAAATTTTGAACATATTTTTCCTAAAATTCCATGGTGAAGCATCGCGAAAAAATCAGCAAGCGAAGCTTTATACCAACTGTGCATGCGAATTTCAATAAACTCGTGAAACATTAGTTTTAATTCATCTAACGAGATAGCCTGCTCCGATTCGTGCACATAGCGTTGAACCCGATTTTCAAAAAGTGACACCTCCCTATCTAAGCTCCTATTGTACTTCAAAGCGCTTCGAATAAACGCAAATTTTTCTCGGAATTTTACTTTTTTAGTGTCCAGAGCGTCGTCAGTATGTCCAACAAAATTATTAAATGACTCTAAAAGTCGATTCGAGAATGGCGCATTGTAAAAAATATCATAAATGCTCGACATGTTGTAGTACATCTTACCTCCAAAGACACCAATTACATTCGTAAATGAACTTTGAAGTCTCTGAATGCGATCTTGTGGGATCCTGAATAGTTTCGATAGATTCTTGAAATAGTGGTAGTAAGAATCCCTTGCAATACTGTATAACAATGGACTAATGGCGTCTGGATAGTTCTCGTTCACATTCGTATTCGACCAATGCACGGCTACTCCCTTACCTTCTGTGGTAATAGGTCGTGCTTGCAAGAGAAAAACTATTTCATCTTTAACTGCGAATTCAATGTCAAGAGGAAGGCCAAACGAGATTTCTAGACCAACACATATATCTACCAAGGACTTAAACGCACCAGTATCACTGCATGACACTTCATTATTCTTTCGTGAATATGTTTTGCATTCGGGCTCGACATCACCACTGACCAACTTCTCGCCATGTCCATTCGTATATTCAATGAGCAATTCGCTATCAGCGATCGGACTGCGCGTAAATACTACACCTGCAAAATCTGGGTCAACCATTTCCTGAACGACCACGGCCATACCATTAAGAGGAAAACCAGAGCTTTTTTCATAAGCCTTGACACTATTAGAATTGTACGATTTCCAGCAGCGCAATGTATTCTCATAAACGGAGTTTACGTCAGGACCAGAGCGGTAAGATTCCAGTTGCCCCGCGAATGAATTTTCGTCTGAATCCTCTCCAATAGCAGAGCTTCGAACCATAAGCGTATCGGCACTCATTGATTCTAGAGCATTTTTAAGAACTTTCTTAAAGTCTTCTATGTCTAACTGCTCCAGCTGAAATGCTTCGAACCAATCTTTATGAATAACGAATCCATTTGGTACGTTTTGACCGAGTTGAATTAATCTAGATAGGCTGGCCGCCTTGCTTCCAAATTCTGCCGGAGAAAGAGATTCTTGTAGTTTAATCATACTGTTAAAAACTCTTTTTTATCCCTGAAGTTACCAGTATTACAGAGGTTGTTATATGAATAAAAAGTAATAATGCATACATCCATAGTGCTTCGCTAAACGCTACAAAGCCTAGGACATAATGAACCAAGCTCAAACCCAATGTCGAGTCAGATTTATCTAGCCACCAGAAGAAATATTTAAATTTGTGGTGTGTACCTCCCGGTGAAATATTTAGTAACCGTTTAAAAAATGAATTAGGCAATTCAAAAAAGAGGTATAAAAACCCAAGTAATGCCCCGTACCAGACTGGCATTGCTAATGGAAAGGCGATCAGTTGAATAAAAACCAAGAAGATTAAGGCATTCACAATGGTTAGAAAAAGAAAACCTCGATAGGTTTTGTTCTGACCAAATAATCGGGTTGATATTGGAACATTAAGATTTTCAAATATCCCATGTTTCACAACCAACATATGAAAGCTATTGCTCAGGACTAATGGAACAGCAATGATCAAACTGTACCATAGAACATCAATATTCATTTCTTAACATCTTGAGCATTTTTAAAGCGACGTTTAATACTCGATTCGAGAAATCATATTTCATGATCACCCCAGCGACCTCATAAAAAGATAGACGAGTCACGATATAATTCTCTAGGGAAAAGCAAAGTGCTTGAAACCATGGATTATCCTTAGATAACTGGGCAACTTTTTTGTCGTAAAAACCTAGGTATTGAACCAGATCTTCCTTAGTAAAGTCAAGGGGTAAAACAAAGCTTAGGAATTCTACTATATCCCTTGTTGGAAAATCAACAACAGCCAGTTCCCAGTCATAAAAAACAGGAGTACCATTTTTTCGAATCGCGATGTTTCGTGAATTAAAATCGTTGTGAATAATGGTTTTAGGTAACTTTATATTCTTTGCGATTTGTGACCAATTCTCTAAGTTCATTTGAATAGTACGAAGCATCTCACGATTGTTAATATGCTTGCCTTCTATTATGGTGATCTCTAATAATTTTTGATAAAGCGGAATAGAAATTGACGCATCAAATTCCTGAACATCAGGTAAGTGTTCGTTTTCGAGTGCGTAGTGAAATTCCTTTAAGGCAGATAACACAGATGATATATCCGCTGCATTCCATTCCTCCGGGTTATTCTCGCTGTTAACGATCCGTAGTTCAGAATAATCGAGGAACTCCTGTATAAAGAGATAGATTTCTCTGTTCGAATTAATAAGACTTCCCTCAAATCGTGGTATATACTTAAAACCAATTTTTGTAAGTTTTTGATAGAGGACTATGTCCTTTTTATGTGTGTTTTTATACTCTAGTTGAGGACCGAATTTCTTAATCAGGTCGGCCAATTGAGTGTCAATAGATGAAGCCATCAAATGCAAACCTTTCAAGGTCTCCATGTCCAGAGCTTTGGACTTGAGTAATAGTTTTTCAGTGTGAATCTCACCATTTTCAAGTTCAACATTTCGCTCTAACGGAATGAAACCTAAGAGCTTTTTACTAGATCGTTTGGCAATAAGCGTCAAGATGCCATTATCAAACGTATCATTTTCTACAACTTGAAATGAATAAGGGTTGGTACTGTTGGTCTCATTCGCAACTTTAGACAGAAATGTCGTAGTCAATTCTGATTTTAAAAGCCATTGTATGGGTTTATTTCGCCCTAGTTTTTCATGTGCCTTTGCGAACTCGCCGCTAACGATTGCTGCATAGGTAGAAATTTCTAAGCCCAGTGCAAATCCAGCAATTAGCTTAGCGAATCGATCGACTTTGGCTGTTCCTAAGCAACCCATCATATCCAAGGCTTCTGATTGCCTTTTCAAGTTGGTACCACCACCAACAGTACCAACCACAAGATTGGGCAAGGTGAGTTGAAGATTAAGTCCGCCGTCCACACCATCGAGCTCTAGAAAACCAACCGCTGATTCATGTACACAGGCCATATCTTGGCCAGTTGCTAAAAAAAAAGCGGCAATAGCATTGGCAACATTGATATTATAACCTACCATAGATTCCTCCTCAGCGAAAGATTTCGAAGGACCAAAAAAGCGTATCATCTTTTCGGAAGTCGTGCGAAGAACTTTATGAATGGTAGCTTCAGGTAAGAAGCAGTTCGCCGTTACCCTGATACCGCGACCATTCGTAATATTATATTGGGATATTTTTTTATCCGCAGCACCATTTCCCTCAATAACATAGTCGATCGGCGTAATGCCGAACCTTTCTTTAAATTCATCTACAAGATGCATAATCGCATGCCATGAACACGTTGTAGTCATATTCTGACCGGAGGCATCGCCCGTTGAAAAAATTAGTTTAAGGTGGACATTAGTACCTCGAACAAATCGTTCGATAGTACGTAAGTTGGCGTGATTTGAATATTTTTTGACTAGTTCAGCTACTTTGAAAAATTCAGTTTTAACGAACGATTGAAAAGTATTTGCTTCTTCAGGAGTTCGAAATAAGAACAAAGGAGACCGAACCATTTTCTGCCAGGAAATTTCAGCACTAAACCCACCACCTTGACTAATAGCCTTAGCTCCTCGATTCATACTGGCAACAAGAGCGCCTTCCAGTGTCCCAACAGCAGCGTAAACTAATTCTTCTTTAGACTGGTCTTTGTATAAAATTGGACCAACCACTCCTAACGGTATTTCAACGGATCCTATATAGGATTCTATGTTATTCTGGATTTCGTTTAGCTCAAGCTTAGAACTTTTAATTTTTTCGAAGGTGAAATCTTGTTGCTCAAGAAAGGCATGTCGCATTTCGACGGCACTTTTCACAACAAGACCTCGTCCTGGAATTACTGGTAGGTTTTCAGTTAAAGCTTTTGTCATTTCACACACTCCTTAAATACTTTTGTATAGTTCTCTGATACATATACTGATTGCTTACCTACTTCATCGTTGATCAAACTCTCGTGAACCTTTGGAAGATTGTATTGCGGTATACTGGGAAACATGTGATGCTCGCAATGGTATGCAATGTTTCTAGGAGATAGTAAGAGTCTAGATAAGAAGTTATGTTTTGTTGTTCGCGTTTGAAACTCCAGCGGTTGACTCTCAATACCTGAATGCTCCGCTATTCGACGCCATTTATTGATGAGTTGTGTCCATGAAATAAAGGGAATAAACCAATATTTAAACAACATCAGCCCGTGATTGAAATAGATTAAACCTCCAATTAAAATGATGTAAAATGAAACTCTAGATAGTTTGTATCTCGTGCTTGATTTTGTTTTGGCGACTGCCGCTGACTTGTTAGACATTACGCGAAAAGTCTCAAAAACCCCAAGCCCAGAAAGCTGCCTCATTACAGTCAGAATAAATCGTCGCAAAGGCATTGGAAATTGCCAATTCTCATCTGTTTTTGCAATATAATCTGGATCTTCATCCGTATTTAGAGATTGATGATGCTTGAGATGTTTAATTTTGTATGATCTCATGGAAACCAAGACAGGCCATGCGCAAAGTACTTCACCAACGAAATCATTAATCTTTTTGTTTTTTGAGATTAATCCATGAACCGCCTCATGCATCAACAGCCCTAAGGCGAGATATCTTGCTCCAATAAAAACAATGGTAATTATATAGATGCTCCAATGAAAATATAGTTCACATAGAAAGGCTGCTATTAAGATCATTGCCCATTCTTGAACAACTGAAAAAACACCTTTCCAAGTTTGGATTTTGAAATAAGGGCGCAGCTCGATCCTTTCTAATAGGAGATAGACACGGTCGTTATAGGTCGAAGTTGAATTGGCCATGAGGTTTTAGTCGATTTATACCTTTTAAAGAGGAGATAGATCATACCAGCAGGTATGAATTTCTATAAATATAGGATAAGCTAGATATCTATTCACCATAGAGTAATCTCAATTTATAATTATAAAAGAGGTATTAATCCGGTAATATATGATTTGGGGTCTTTTTTATGTCAATTTTGAGAATATACAGGTTTAGAGTGTCCAGTTGACTAGTTGTACACTACCCCTCAGAATAGTTAATATTTACAGACTACTTCCATCTATTTCTAGAGATGCACAACAAAAAGGTGAACATGGTAAACGAACCGTTTTCATGTAAAGCTTTCATGGAATCTATACCTACAAATCAATGGCTAATTGAAGGTTTAATCCATCACATGAATTACCGATTGATGTGTTACGGGCAAGGTACTATAGGGATTGGTAGCTTCAACATCAATAAAGTATACACCCGGAGCAACTGGTTGTCCTTCATAGGTTCCTTTCCACCTACTGCTTGGATCGAAGGACTCATAGATTAATTGACCCCAACGATTAAAGATTCTTTGGTGAAGTATGACCGCATTAGAATGCTCAATATAAAGCTCATCATTAATGCCGTCTCCATTAGGCGTCAGAAAGTTAGGCACAGAAATAGAAGGATAAAAAGCGACCTCTCGACATAAGGAATCTACGCAACCTTCTGAGGTGAATAAGTAGGCACAAGCATAAAAGGGCTCGTCTGAAACCGTAATAGGTGACCAACCTGCGGCCATTTGATTAGCACCAATGTTTCCATTGCTAAATCCTTGAGACCCTATCCTGATATATAGACTGTCCTGCATACCGTTATTACCTAGACTCGCTTCAAAATGCGCACCTACTCCAAGTGTTTCTTGAGGATCCATAATCCAAATGCCATTCCATAAACTACCGTTATCACTGGCGGTAATTAAGCTGTCTAACTGACGTGTGTGGCCTACCCTTATGTGAGGTAAAGCCACTGAATCTGTACAACCATCAAATGATGAAGTCAACAGATATCCTAGATAATCACCGGTATCGCGTATGCAATGGTTAAAGACAATGTTGCTGTCTATTGTTCCATCAGTCAAAATCCATTGATAATTTAATAGACCAAGCGTATCTAATTGATTTTCAATGGTAAAACATACGCTGTCGCAACCGAATATTGAGGTCGTATCCAATAGTATTTGTGGGTCCGATTTTGGTGCTAACCATACGGTATCAAAAACATCACATTGATATTCAAAGGAAATATCATCAATTCCAAAATCGTTCCCAGAGCCTGCTCCACTAAGGGTGACTAAATTAATAATAGCAGATCCTGATGCAGGTGCTGTAAATGACCTGGAGGTTTGTTGCCAAACCCCTGTCGATGAAGGAGTAGATGCTGTACCACCAACATTCGTACCTAGAAGTTTTAATTGAAGTGAACCTGCCGGGGAAACGAAAGTAAGCATCCACCATTTCATCGTCACCTGAGCTCCTGGTGGTAACGATACCGTTTGGCGCCAGAGGATTTTGGTACCCGTTGATGATCCATTTACGAGCATATAGTTACCTGTACCAGTGGTGTGGTCTCCCCAAGTACCAAAATTAGGGTGAACCGCATTAGGGTTTGGCCCCACAGCATAGGTACTCGCATTCCAAATGGAAGTAGCGTTGTAGGTATAGTTGGATAGAAAACCGGTATTGCCGGACGAAAAATTTCCGTTGGCTGCCCATTGGAAATTTTGATCCTGTCCCTTAACAACAACATATGAGCTGGTATCAGCAAGGATCACATAAGGATCTGCACAAGTATCACAACTGAGCGTTGCGTCATGCGACCATTCATAAGATTGGCTTCCTGATGCAGACAGGAAAATAGTATCGCCTACACAAGCCGTTAGGGAGTCATTAGAGACCGTTACGTTACACTGTGCATAAGTGTGTAATGACGAGCAGAATAAAAAGACTACAACTAAACAAAAATTAACGCGGCGCATGTTCGAATTTAATGTAATTCTTTAAAATACGCTCATGCCGCTTATCACTTATTCCTTTGGATAGTGTTCGTCGTAATACGTATTCAATGAAAGATAAAGACTATAGACCATAACCACTAAAATAACAGCGAATGCCAAGCCAGTTATAGTTGTCGCACTTTGAAGCGTGCTTAATCCACCATAAAGTAGTAACACTGAAGCTGTGGCTCCTTCCATAGCTGCCCAAAATATTTTCTGAATCTTTGGTGCATCATGTCTTCCACCAGA
>Ga0075445_10001229_pt1 | contig 13218 bp, 14 predicted proteins | sample CoawatmetaG02DNA_FD_72350 | JGI IMG/M metagenome (GOLD analysis project Ga0075445, IMG submission 72350) | Marine microbial communities from the West Antarctic Peninsula - Coastal water metaG029-DNA | ecosystem: Environmental > Aquatic > Marine > Coastal | place: Atlantic Ocean: West Antarctic...
AGCAGATGCTATATTAATTATACTAGCTGGTGTTTCTGATGATCTTGCTTTTGAGTTGTACGAAGAGGCTCTAAAATTTGATATGTCAATAATAGTTGAAGTACACACGGTTGAAGAAGCGAGAAGAGCTCTTAATTTTAAAGATGCGATAATTGGTATTAATAATAGAAATCTTAAAACATTAAAGACAGATATAAATACAACTTATGATATCCATGATATTTTGATTAATCACTCTGGACCTTTAGTTTCTGAAAGTGGTATTAAAACAAAAGAAGAATTGATGAAAATATCTAAAAATACAAATATTAAAACTTTTTTAATCGGTGAATCACTTTTGAAAAACTTGAATAATAATTCAATTTTCTCAGTTCTTTAGTCAAATAAACCTCATTTTTAAATACTTTTTAGCTATTGTTAAAATAGAAGAACACTTGTAGAACATATTTTGTACTTTATTTGTTCTTATGTTAACTAAAAAACAAAAAAACCTGCTTTTATTCATCAACAAAACGTTGAGAGCTTCGGGCGTATCTCCTTCATACGAAGAAATGAAAGATTCTTTAAATTTAAAGTCTAAATCAGGAATTCACAGATTAATAAGTGCCTTAGAAGAAAGAGGTTTTATAAAAAGGTTGGCTCATAAAGCAAGAGCTTTAGAGGTTATAAAGCTTCCTGAAACAGCTTCAGCTAATGATATTTACAATAGCTTTTCACCTAGTGTTATCAAGGGTGGTCTAGATACGGAAAATACCAACTTAAATGAAATGGAAATACCTGTGCTAGGTAGCATAGCTGCAGGAACTCCCATTGAGGCAATACAAAATGAAGTTTCTCGAATACCTCTTCCAAGTAATCTTGAAAAAAATGGTCAATATTTTGGTCTAAAAGTTCAAGGCGATTCAATGATTGAAGCTGGTATTAATGAAGGTGATACAGTTATCATAAAAAGATCTGATACTGCAGATAATGGTAAAATTGTTGTAGCTTTAATAGATGAACATGAGGCAATGTTGAAAAGGATTAGAAGAAAAGGAAAAACAGTAGCACTTGAAAGTGCTAATAGAAACTATGAAACCAAAATATTTGGTCCAGATAGGGTAAAGGTTCAAGGCGTTCTAGTATCTTTATATAGAAACTTCTAAGAAAATAGTCTAAAAATCACTGATGTCAAAAGTTGCAACAAGATTTGCTCCCTCACCTACTGGAGCTTTACATATTGGTGGTGTAAGAACTGCTTTATTTAATTGGCTATATTCAAAAAATAAAAAAGGAACGTTTCATCTTAGAATTGAAGATACAGATAAAGAAAGATCTAAAGATGAACATAAAATTCAAATTATTAAGTCTTTAAAGTGGATTGGCATTGAATATGATGGTGATGAATACATTCAATCAACTAAAATTGATGATCATATAAATGTGGTAAATAAACTACTTAAAAATGGATATGCTTATAAATGCTATTGCTCAAGTGAGGAAATAGAAGATCAAAAAAAACGTGCGAGACAAAAAAAGCTTCCTTATGTTTACAATAGAAAATGGAGAAATCTTTCAGAATCAAACGTCCCTAAAGGAATCAAACCAGTAATTAGATTTAAAAGTAAAATTGAAGGAACTTCAGTGCTAAAAGATTTAGTGCAAGGAGATGTTAAAATAGAGAATATTACAATTGAAGATTTTATAATTTTAAGAAATGATGGAACACCTACGTACAATCTCTCAGCAACTGTGGATGATCATCAAATGAACATGACGCATATAATTAGAGGTGATGACCATAAAATTAATACATTCAAACAAATGCAAATATATTATGCAATGGGATGGGATATTCCTGATTTTGCTCACATCCCACTAATTCACACAATTGAAGGGAAAAAATTATCAAAAAGAGACAACGCATCAACATTAGATGATTATTCAAAAATTGGAATAATGCCAGATGCACTTAGAAACTACCTTTTAAGATTAGGCTGGTCTTATAAAGACAAAGAAATTTTTACATTAAATGAAAGTATTGAATGTTTTAATCTTGAGGGTATTGGTAAATCTCCATCTAAACTAGATATGAGCCGTATTCTTTCAATGAATGAATATTATATTAAAACTATGAATGAAAATGATCTTTATAATCACTTTGTAGGATATTGCGAAATTTACAAAGCAAAAATTATAAATAATAAGGAAGAAAAAATTAAATCATCATTATTGTTTCTAAAAAATAAGGCAAAAACGTTAGAAGATATATACAATAATGCAAAATATATTATTTTCGATGAAGTAAATTTTAATCAAGAAGATTTAAAACTTATTGATGATAAAGCGAAGAAAATAATACATGATTTTAGTCGCGATATTGAGAATTTAAATCTTCTTAACAAAGAAACTTTGGAACCCATTGTGAATAATCTTATAAAAATATACGAGACGAGCTTTAAAGGTGTAGGACAGCCATTAAGAGTTGCTTTAACTGGTTCAAGATTTGGACCAGGCATTTATGATATAATGGTATCTTTAGGTAATAAAGAGATTAAAAAAAGATTAGGAAACAAGGTACTTAGTTAAAACAGAGCATGCTTCGGTTGAGGAGGATGATTTGGATCTAATATCATTTAAAGTTTTATTACAAATATTGACTTGATTTTTCATTACTTCTGGATTTTTTAAAAAATAGACCACTGAATTAAATATTTCTTTTGGATTACATTCGCTTTGTAATAATTCTGGAATAATTTCTTTGTTATTTATAATATTTATAATATTGGCAAACTTTACCTTAGCTAAAAATCTCATGATTAAATAATTAATCATATTGATCTTATAAATTATAATAGAGGGTATATTTGCATTACAAATTTCAAGAGATACGGTTCCAGATTTTACTACTGCAAATTTAGAATTAGATAAAATTTGAGATTTAATGTTCTCATCTGAAATTACTTGATAATTTTTTAATAAATTTTTATCTAAAAAATTAATAATTAATTCTTTACTTTCATTGGTGGCATGAAAAACAAATATATAATCATCAAATTTCATATTCATTAACTTTATAAAATCACATAAAATTGGTAAAAGAACATTTATCTCAGTTCTTCTACTACCCGCAAATAAAGATATAATTTTTTTATCGTTGTCAATTAAGGAAGATAGGTCTACTTTAGATTTAATATTTTCTTCTAGCAATGGATGACCAACAAAAGTATTAGGAATATTTTCATTATCAAAGTATTTTTTTTCAAAATTGAATAGAAGTAACATGTGATCTACAAATTTTTTAAAATTTTTTACTCTATTTTCCCTCCAAACCCACACTTGAGGAGCTACATAATGAATAATTTTAATATGATTTTTAATTTTTTTTACTTTTTCAGCAACTCTGAGTGTGAAATCAGGACTATCTACACTAAATAATATATCAGGATTGAATTTAATTATCTCTTCAACTGTTTTTTTAATCCTACCATTTATTTTAAATATGTTTAAAAAAACACTTGTGAAACCTATATAGGTAATTTCTTTTAATTCAAAAATAGATTTAATTCCCAGATAGCTTAGATGTTGTCCACCAACACAAGAATACTCAATATTGGGGTCAAATTGTTTTAGTTTTGATATAACTGTAGATGCTAATTTATCTCCTGATGGCTCACCCGTAAGTATAAATATTTTTTTCATATAACGTTGATAAAAATCTTATTTTTATTAGCAAAACTTATGCACTTTTTTTTATCTATAAATATATTTTGATTTGATTTTAAAACTATTCCTTTTAAATTTGCTTTCATACAATCTCTTAAAGTATCTATACCGACTGTTGGTAAATCGGCTCGTAAGTCTTGTTTTTTTTTTGGAAATTTAATCAAAATTCCTCCTGCAACTTTACCTTTATTAATTGCTTGAAGCATTTTTTTTGTGCCTCTTAATGTCTCTTTTTTAATAATAATATTATTTTTAACAACTAAAGCTTGAATATGGTTGTGGGCATTTAATTCATTCAAAGTTTTTATTCCTTTTTTGATATCCACAATATCAAATTTACTCGGTTTCGCCTTACAAAAATTTCCTCTAGATAACGTTAATTCTGGGTTAAAATAATTAGACTTAATTACTTTAATTATATTTTCGCTTAAAATTTTTATTAATTCTTTTAGAATTGCAGCATCTCCAAGTTTAAATGCAGCAACAATTCTAGGTAAGTAATATAAACCCTTAAAATCTAATTTTAATGAAGATAATTTGGGTTTATCAATTTTTCCTGCAAACAAAACTTTCTTACATTTTTTGGTATGAATTAAATTAAGAATTTTTCCAAATTGACCTATGTTTATATGGTAAGAATTATTATCTTTAATAAATCTATTCTTATTTGTTAAATCAATAATAAAATATTTAATTTTTTTTTTTTTTAAATTTCTAATTATTAATTTTGGAAAATCTGTATTACCGAGAAAGAGACCTATCATTTTTTTTCAAAATAATTTATGTTAATAACTGTTCTAATATTTTCATCAGTGCAATCAATACCGCAATGTTTTTGATGACCGTCAAAAATAACTATTCTGTTAGCTTTGCTTAAAACTTTTTTTCCATTTTGAAATAATGTGGACCCATTATTTGTATTGCAATAAAAAACTGCTGTTTTAATATTTTCTAAATTGGTATCAGTATGCATAAGAGATTTTTTGTTAATTTCCTTTTTTGTAGATAAGTTTGCCTTTATTCTATAAATTTTCTCTGGGTTAATTTTTTTTAATATTGGCATCAGAATTTTAAAATATTTAGAGGTAATTTTACCTCCATCATCTACAAATAAATGTGTGAATTGAAAATTACCATCTTGAAGTTTAGATTTTCCATTAACAAAATACCATGGAAAATTAGCTTCCAAAATTACTTTAACTAGTTCAATAAAATTTTTAGGATCTATAAAATTATCAATTATCCTCATTTTCTTGATAATGGAGTGCAAATAGGACGTTTTTTGTCTTTATTTATAAATTCAATTATATCATTAACTAAAGAGTTTTCTTTGTAACTATCAGTTAGTTTTTTTAAATTATCAGTTAATTCACTTGTTTTAAAAATTTCTTTATAGGCTTCTGTTAAAGATAATATCTCTTTATTAGGAATATTTTTTCTTCTTAATCCTATTAAATTTAAACCGATAAGATTGCTTCTATTACCAATTGATAATGAATATGGGATAATATCTTTTTCAACACCAGTCATGCCACCGATCATTGCCATTTTACCAATCCTTGTAAATTGTTGTACTGCAGAATTACCACCTATAATTACACCATCACCAATTTGAACATGCCCAGCTACAGCTACATTATTTGCCAAAACAATATTATTTCCCAATGTACAATCATGAGCAATATGTGAGGATACCATCAACATGCAGTCATTTCCTAAAATAGTTACGCCACCGCCACCTTTTGTACCAGTATTAATGCTAACATATTCTCTAATTTTATTGTTATTACCAATTATAAGTTTTGTTTCTTCAAAGTTATATTTTAAATCTTGTGGATCATTACCGATAGATGCAAATGGATAAATTTTATTATTTATTCCAATAATTGTATTTCCTGAAATACTGACATGAGAATGAATTATAGTATTTTCTCCTATTTGAACATTTGGACCAATGACTGAGTATGCACCAATTTTAACATTTGAGTCTATTTTAGACTTAGGATCAACAATTGCCGTTTTATGTATCATTTAATGTCTTTAATAAAATTTTTTAAATCTTTTGCTGGATAGCCCATAACTCTAGAGTTATCTGCAATATTTTTAATCACACCGCTCCCACCACCAATTTTAATATTATTACCAATTGTTAAATGTCCAGAAATTCCAGCTTGACCACCAATAACAACATTGTTTCCTATAATAGAGCTACCAGCTAGACCAACTTGCCCTGCTATAATACAATTATCTCCAATCTTATTATTATGTGCAATATGCACTTGATTATCTAAATATGTATTTTTTCCAATAATTGTATTTGATAAAGAACCTCTATCTATAGTAGATCCACAACCAATTTCACAATTATTTTCAATAATAACAATTCCAATATGTGGATATTTGATATTTTCATTTTGTTTTGGAAAAAAACCAAAACCCTTTTTTCCAATAACACAACCATCTAAAATACTAACATTATCTTTAATTATAGTTTTTCTAATGATAACATTTGAGCCAATTGAACAGTTGTCACCAATAACTACATCGCTCTCAATAATAGAGTTATGACCAATTAAACAATTTTCACCAATTTGTACATTCTTACCAATTAAAACATTTTTACCATATCTAATTTTGTTTTTAAAATTGATATCTTTAATATTTTCCACGGTACAATCAAAATGATCTACAACAGCATCTGCATAAAAAACTTTAGTAATGTTAGCAGTAGCTATTAAAACATTATCTACAATTATTGGTTTACAATATTCTGGAAGAAATTTTGATAATATTTTTGTAGTAATGCAAAAAGATGCATTAGTCTTTACTGCTAAAGCTTCATATTTTTTGGAATGAAAAAACGTAATAGTGTTATTTTCAGCTGATACTAAATCTTTAATATCTTTAACTAATATTTTTGAATAATTTTCTAAATTTGCAGTATTTGATACTTTAAGTAAGTAATCTATATTAAATGGGCCATATTTTTTAAAAAAAGGATTGTACATTTACAGAATATCTATCAAAAAATAAGTTAAATAATTATCAAGATTTATTGCTAATTATTTCTTATCTACAATAGTTGCAGACCAAATTGCATCAGCCATTTTTTTACCCTCTACAATTGCTTCGCCTTTGTATTTCCAAACTCTGCCGTGTGATCTTACAGCTTCAATATTTAACTCTAATTTACAGTCTGGAATAACAGGGTTCCTAAATCTAGCTTTTTCAATTCCCATTAAAAAAACAAGTTTATCCTGATAAGTCTCTTTATCAAGACCGTGAGCAGTTAATGCTGCAGCAGCTTGACCAAATGCCTCTACAATTAACACACCTGGCATAACTGGGTTACGAGGAAAATGTCCTTGCACAAAAAAACTATTCTTTCTAACATGAACTACAGCAGTAGCAGAAAATAATTTTTTGATATTGTGAAGTTCGTCTATAAGAAGCATTGGCTCTCTATGTGGTAATAATTTTTCTATTTGTGATTTATTTAAGAATTCTTGTGTCATTTAACTTTAAATTTTTTAATTTCTAAATTAACTATTTTAATAATATCCATACTAATATCTAATTCAGACTTTCCCATAATAATTTTTTTCTTATCTAAAATTAAAGAAATTGACCTATCTACAGAATATTTCATAAGTATTTCATTTATTTGTTTAACAAATTTATTAGTATTATCTGTTTTTAATTGATTTAAATAATCAATTTTTTTTTTCTTCATTTTTGTATATTCTTTAAATTCAGATTTTAAGATTTTAAATTTCTCTTTAAATTCAACATCTGACAGAATATTTTTTTGATCAATAATTTTTTTTTCCTGTTCTATAAAGCTATTTTCAGATTTTTGAAATTCTAGAATAATTTTATTATTTTTATCATTTAACTGTTTTAAAATAGATTTACCGGCAATAGATGCTGACATAATATTATCCATATCTATGTAAGCTATTTTTATGTCAGCCAATGCAGTGTGTATAAAAAATAAAATAAAAATTTGAAAAATTAAAAAAATTTTTTTCATTAGAATGTTGTACCGATATTAAATCTGAATGACTCTGTAATATCGTTATCACCCTTACTAATTACTTCAGTAAAAGAAAAATTAAGTGGTCCTATTGGTGTAAACCAATCAATCCCCAAACCTAAAGAGGACTTAACCTTATTGTCATTAGATAAACTTGAGTCATAATCAACTCCCCAAACATTAGCCACATCCATAAATAATAAAAAATCTGTATTTTGCAACGTAGGTAATACTTGTGATAGGGTGGTTGAAAGAGTTAAAGCTGTAGCATAATTTCCTCCAATGAAATCTGCTCCATCTTTCGGTCCAATTTTACCTGGTTCAAAACCTCTAAGCTTACTTGAGGGCAATGATAATCTTTCAGAAAGCTTAACATCCTTATTAGTAAGTGATTGTGTAGATGATGCATATAAACTAATTGATGCTATATTTTCTTTTAACCAAGAATTATAAATTTTAAAATCATAAACATTTTTAAGTGAATAGTTTTCACTTATCATGGGCAAATTTTGAGTAAACTTACTTCTAAAACCATCAGAAGTTTTAAATTTTTGATTTCTTTTATCATAGTCTAAAGTATAATTAAAAAAGGTATCAAAATATGAACCTTTTTGCTTGGCCATACTAGCAGATGCTGTTGCATCTGTTTTCAAAGTTTCGATATAAGATGAAATTCCTGTCGTAAAATAGAAATCATCATATAACTCATACCCACTACCCAAGGATAGACCGCTTTTATTTGATTTATAACCAAAGTCCTTCAATTGATCAGTGACAACACTTTGCAATGAAAAATTTAATGACCGATTTGTACCTTTATAGTTCGGGTTATTAAGAGAAAACATACCTCTTACAGAGCTTGCACTAAAAGTAAGACTAGTATCAAATTTTACCCCCCTACCTAAAAAGTTATTTTCAGCAGCACTAAATGAAAGAGAGCCTCCAGAGGTACCCACACCTGCACCAGCAGTAATTTCACCAGTTGGTTTTTCCTCGACACTTATATTAATTATTTTTTGATTAATATTAGTTCCACTTGTAATATCACTTTTGACATCTCTAAAAAAATTTAACGATTTAATCCTATTAATAGATTTTGTGTGTAATAAATCATTAAAAGGATCTCCTTCATCTACAAAAAGGGTGTTTCTGATTACCTCTTCCCTGGTAATATTGTTTCCCAAGATGTTAATTCTTTCTATGTAAAATTTTTCATTCGTTTCATCAATATTAAATGTTAAATTTATAGAATTATCAGTAAATTCTTCATAGACATTTGAATCTAAAAATTCATATTGTTCATTTAATACAATCTTGTCAATTTCCTTTAAGATTTTATCAATTGCTATTAGTGAATAATTTTTTCCTTTAAGTTTATCAAAAATTTTATTTAATTTATCAAAATCATCAACATTATAGTCTGGGGGTAAATTAATTTTTATATTATCAAAATAGTATTTTATACCAGGTGAAATATTATAAATTATTTCAAACTCATCGTTACCTAGGTATTTTGCATACGATGATTCAATTTTTATATCGAAAAAACCATTATTTTTATAAAAATTACTTAATAATTGTTTATCAAAATTTATTAACTTTTCATTTAGAAATTTTTTTCCAGAAATAAATTTCCACAATTTATATTCTTCACTAATAATAATACTTCTAAGCGTTTTTTCTTTGATATTTGTATTGCCAATAAAAGAAATTTTTGAAATTTTTGCTTTATTACCAATATCAATATTATAAATTAAGTTAATTTTATTATCATCAAGATTTTCAGTAAAAGTTTCTATTTTAGAAAAATAATATCCTTGTTCTTTAAGTAGATTTATAATGGTAGTTTCATCTTTTTTTAAAAGTGAATTATTAAAAGAAGATCTATCTTTTAAGTTTAAAACTTCAAATATAGCATTTTTAATTTTTTCTGCCTTTACGCCCTCAATAAGAACAGTTTGAATTATTGGATTTTCAGTTACATCAATAATTAATTGATTATTTTCAATTTTAATAGAAACATCTTTAAAAAAACCTGTGTTGAATAATTTTTTTAAAATTTCATTAACTGAATTTTCGTCTAGAGATTTACCATCAGAGATTTCTGAAAAAACTAATATTGTTTCATTAGAAATTCTCTCATTACCATTAACAATTATTTCCTCATAGTTTTTTGAACTAACAGAAAAAGTTAAGATGAAAGAAAAAATAATAGTTTTTAAAATTAGTTTAAACATAGCGAGTTTATATACTCATGGAGTCAATTTTTAAACTTACATAATCAGCTAAATTGACAATTTCATCAACATTTTTGGGTTTAATTGATTTAAATTTATTATATTCAGTTCTACTACAAATTTTCAATAATATTTTAGATATATCAGTAAATTTAATCTTATTGTTTAAAAAGAGTTGAACTAATTTATCATTTGCACTGACAATTACAGTCTCAAATAATGAGTCGTTTTCACTTACTTTATTAAGAATCTTAATTACAGGAAACCTAATACTATCAACTTTGTTAAGATTTAAATTGTTTAAAACTTCTATATCAATATTTTTGGATTTAAACTTTTTATCAGTATTAAAATAGATAGAATTAAATATTGGCACTGACATGTCAGTATCATGAACTAAAAGTTTTGATAAACCATTATTAAACTTAACTATTGCATGCAAGTATGATTTTGGGTGAATCAATATTTCAAGTTGGTGATAATTCAAATTAAAAATTTTTTTTGCTTCAATAATTTCAAAAACCTTATTCATCATTGTAGCAGAATCAATTGTAATTTTTCTTCCCATCGTCCAATTTGGATGTTTTAAAGCTTCTGTAATAGAAATATTTTTAAATCTATTTAAAGGAAGTTTTCTAAAAGGACCACCAGAAGCAGTTATATAAATTTTCTCAAAATTATTTTTTTTATTATCGTGTAATAAAGACCAAATAGAAAAATGCTCAGAGTCTACTGGAATAAAATTTGTTTTATATTTTTTTAAATTTTTTTTAATTAAATTCCATCCACAAATAATGGACTCTTTATTTGCGATTGCAATAGTCTCAGTATATTTAATAATATCTAATGTCGGCTTTAATCCTTGAAAACCCGAAATAGCACACATTGCATAATCAATTTTTTTATTTATATCAAAAATTTTATCTAAAGAACCAAAATTTTTAAAAACTTTAATTTTAGTATTTTTTAAAAGCTTTGTTGCGATTAAGAATGAATGGCTTTCTGTAATAATTATATTTTTAACTTTAAATATCTTTGCTTGTTTTATTAATTTTTTATAATCATGGTTGGCCGTAAGTAATTCAATTTTAAAATTTTTTCTATCTTGTTTTATAATATTTAATAACGATGAACCAATTGAACCAGTCGATCCAAAAATTGCAATTTTTTTCATATTAAATAATTATAAACAGATAAATTCCAAGGGGAATTGCAAACATTATACCATCAATTCTATCTAATACACCACCATGACCAGGAAGTATATCACTGGTATCTTTAACTTTTGCTTTACGTTTAAGAAAAGAGATAAATAGATCTCCTAATTGTGAGATTAGAGATATAATTATTGTTATTGCAAGCATACTTAATAGATTAATATTAATTTCATCTTTATAAAAAAATGGGATCAATATTATAGAGAAGATAAAGGATCCAATAGATCCAGAAATTGTTTTATTAGGACTAATTTTAGTAAGTTTTTTACCTTTGAATATTTTTCCAAAGACCAAACCTCCTGTATCAGACATAATTCCAACTAAAACAGAATATAAAAGATAAATCTTAAGATTCTGATAGTCAGATTCAATAATTAAAATTAAATAAACTAATCCAGACAGATAAAATAAAGATATAAATTTATAAAAAAATCTAAAAAACTTATCCTTAATATTTTCTTTTTTAATAATTTTTGATATTAAGGCATAAAACTCAATCCATGAAATCATTGCTAAAATAATTATAGAAATAATCATTATATATGAATAATAAAACATTCCAGTTAAAAGAGAAATTAAAAATATTGATGTAATAACTCTTTTTTTAAAATTTGATCTCATTAGATTGATCCAAAATTTCTTTTAATAAATTTAAACTTGTGCAAAATTTTATTAAAATCTTTATCCTTAAAATCAGGCCATAATTTTTTTTGAAAAAAAATTTCTGTATAAGACAGTTGCCAGAGTAAAAAATTACTTAATCGCTGCGTGTCACCTGTTCTTATTAATATATCTGGATCTGGTAAATCTTTTGTGTATAGATTATTATCTATATTTTTTTCATTTAATTTAATTTTTTTTTGATTAATTTTTTTAATTGTGTTGATTAATTCTATTTTAGAACCATAGTTTATGGCAATATTAATTTGTAATGATTTATTTTTTAAAGTTTTTTTTTCAGATAATTTGATTAATTTCTGAAGTTTTGTTGGTAATTTATTTAACTCACCAATAAATTTAAGCTTTATATCTTTTTCAATTATTTTATTAATTTTTTTTTTTAAAAAACTTTCTAATAATTTAAATAAAAAAATTATTTCATCTTTTGGTCTTTTCCAATTTTCTGAAGAAAAAGTATAAAGAGTTAAAAATTTAATTTTATGATTGATAGATTGATTCATGATCATTTCAACAGTGTTTAATCCTGCTCTATGACCTGCGTTTCTTGATTTTTTATGTTTAATGCCCCATCTGCCGTTTCCATCCATAATGATGGCAACATGTTTAACTGGGTTCATATGGTCATTATTTCTTTTTCTTTGGCTTCAACTTTAGTATCTATAGTTTTAATATGTTCATCGGTAAATATTTGTATTTTTTTTTCGTTTATTTTTTCATCATCTTCACTGATTTTTTTGTCTTTAACTAAACTTTTTAAATCATCATTAGCTTCTCTTCTAATATTTCTGATTGAGATTTTACACTTTTCACCCATAGATTTAATCAATTTTTTAATCTCCGTTCTTCTTTCTTCATTTAAATCTGGGACTGGTAATCTAATTAACTGACCATCAATTTGTGGATTTAAACCTAATTCTGATTTCTTTATGGCGGTGTCTACTAGTGGAACGTTACTAAGGTCCCAAACTTGGATATTAATTGTTCTAGCATCAGGAGTTGTTATGCTTGAAATTTGGCTTAAAGGCATCGCTTGCCCATAAACATCGACTTTAATAAGGTCTAACATTGATGCATTTGCCCTTCCAGTTCTTAGGGAAGTTAACTCTTTTTGAAAAACCTCGATGGTTTTATCCATCTTCTCGTTATATGTTTTGTCATTAAACATTTATTCACCTATTTTAATTCTAAAAAAATCATTAATCTTTAAATCAGGTATATTAAGCTCTTTTACAATATCTTGCACTTTCTTTTTAGGCTCCATAACCCAGGCTTGTGTTAACAAAGCATTTTCCTCTTTAAATTTATTCATTTTACCTAAGCTAATTTTTTGTACAATCTCCTC
>Ga0075445_10001237_pt1 | contig 13155 bp, 30 predicted proteins | sample CoawatmetaG02DNA_FD_72350 | JGI IMG/M metagenome (GOLD analysis project Ga0075445, IMG submission 72350) | Marine microbial communities from the West Antarctic Peninsula - Coastal water metaG029-DNA | ecosystem: Environmental > Aquatic > Marine > Coastal | place: Atlantic Ocean: West Antarctic...
CAAAATAGTGGTCAGTCATATTATTCTCCTTCTATTATGGTTAAAATCTCTTCCCAGTCATAGGCATACTCAATGCCGTCTTCTTCGTGTTCTTTGTTATGCTCGTGTTCAATCAAAATAGGTTTCAAACCGTATTTCAATCCACATTCTGCATTTTCAGGCTTATCTTCAATCCACCAAAGTCCAGAATCTTTAAATTTCTCTAATGCTTCATCTTTATGGGCTCCTGTGTCTAAACAGATAACTTCAATAAAGACATTCTTGCCAAATATGTTCTTTAAGTTGCTAATTCTTAGCATCTGTGCTTTAGGATCAAAACTTAGACTAGTAATCACAATAAACTTCCAACCGTGTTCAACTAGTTTAGCAACACCGCTTCTAGCGTCTTTGTAAGCAGGTAAAAAGCCCATCCAAGCACTTTCGTTGAATTCTTTGACTAGTTTCTTACCTAAAGTTTTTGGAATCCCAAAAGTCTTAGAAATGTCGTAAATCGCTTCTTCTTTTATAGTAAAACCTTTACTAATCATCCATTCGTGAAAAGCATCTTCCCAAGCGAGAAGAACACCATCACAATCTGTTAATATTATTTTTTTAGTCATTTTAGTGGTAGACAAGAAATTGCCTCTTTATTACTCAATTTATACTACTATTATAGCATAAAATAGGGATCTGTCAAGTTTATTATGAATCTATGATAGTTTCAACTGTGATATTGGGTGGTTTCCCATTTGTACTGATTCCTAGCATTCCTTTGGGGTCTGCTTTCCAGAAACGAAATGCATCTCTACCTTTCAACTTTATATCAGCGCCTATTGTCCATCGACCGTGTTGCATTAGTACCCATTCACCGACTTTTACGTCTTTTTGCTCTGGTCCTACTGCGTATACTTGTGCCCATCTTGTTCTGATACCTGAATCTTTGCCGTCATCGTCCACAATAACAATGCCACCAGCACTTTTACGTTCTCCTCTTTCAAGATTTGTTAAGATAACTCCATCTTTTATTGGTCGAAGTGATTCACTCATGTTATTTCTTTTTCTTGTTTGTTGGTTTGTTGCTAGTTTTAGGTTTTGAAATTGATTCATTATTGCCTCCATGCAATTCACTCTGTCGAACAAAATTTCCTTGTTTATCTTCTACCCAAGGATCTTCCTTTTCCTCTTCTTCTACCTCAGGTGGATTTTCTCTTGAATCAGGAGCAAATGTTTTGTTTTCTGCTTGAGTTTTAGGTGTAGGTTTGTCTTCGGGTGCTTTGCCTATTGGCTCTTCCCACTCGTCTGCTACTACTACTTCTTTAGGATTAATTTCTGGAGTATCGTCTGCTTTGATGCCACCTCGTACAACTGCTTTAGGGTCATTTCGATTATAATGTTCTCTTGCAAGTTCATCAGCACTTTTTACGATTCTGCCACCTTCTCCCAGTTGATCACCACGGGCATTTGATTTTGTATTACCAACCGTAATATTCTTCTCTTGTCTAGCCATCAATTTTGCTAAATCAAGTTCTACGCCACGTATAGTTCTATGCTTCTTCATTTTTACTCCTCGTTTAATTCAAATATATCATGAATAAGTTCTTTCAGTGTTTCTTCTGTCATTTCTTTCGGTTTTATAAATGGATTCGCGTTGATATAAGCATTATGAATTAAATTAGTCGAAACGTTAACTAGTTTTTCTTCTTCTTCACTCAACTTACGTCTTGTGTTAGGAAATTTAATTATGCCGCTCTTATTCATCGTAAAAACTCATTTATATCTAATTCGTATTTTATACTATCGATACAATGTATTCCAATCACATACAATACATAACTTGCTACACTCGATCCTCTTCCTACGCCCCAAACTATATTGTTTTTTCTAAAAACATCAACAATATATATACATACGTTAAGTACGTCTATTATATTGTATTTATCATATAGATTTAGTTCTTCGTTAACTCTATTTACTGCGTGTTCTGGAGTTCTATCTAAAACATAAGATTTTACGTCTAATTCCTTGTATTCATCAGGAATCAACCAATTAGTCTGATTTTTCTTATCAAAATCTTCTACACTAATTCCGACATTAGAAAGTCCTTCTAACTTGCTATCATCTAAGAAATTCTTTTCAAGTGCCTTGTTGTATTTTTCGAAATCTTCATTCCAACTAACTTCTTTTATAGCAGACACATCCAATCCAGAAAGGACCATATCATACATGTCGTATATATCATACACAACTCTGCCATATTGGTCTATATTCTTATCAGTCTTCGATGATTTCAGGTTTCCAACGAGTGATGTCAACTATTTCTCCACCTTTCTTTTCTAATGTTAATTCGCCCATTATTGCTTTTTCTAAGTCTTCTAATATAGTATCATATTCCGGCGGCTTTGTCAAGTCAGTTTCTGCATTTACCTCAAAATCTTTAGTATCACACGAATTACGACCCCACCAGGGCGCATCGTAATAATATTTGTCAGATTTTACCCAATCAGTTAATTTGGGTAATGCGGGATATGTCATATCAACATGAGTATAGGCAATTGCAGGCTCGTGTGCTTTACTTCCGATACTAACCGCAATTATTTCCATTTGGTCACGAACAATCGCATTTAATTTCGAATGCAACACCATAGCAATGATATCATTTGATGGTGGATGTGGTAACATAATAATCTTGTTATCTATATTCGTCATATTGACTTTAGCATCTGGGTGGGTCAATACACTTTGATGTATAATATTTTCAATGAAGAATTTGAGTTTTAAGAATGCCGCATTGGTCTTAGCAAAGTTATTTGATAACCAACCAAACTCGATTGTAATGTCAAATATATCACTAAGCAATATTGCATCTGTCTGAATCAATATCGCACTGAATTCTGTTTTATAGATTGAAAAACTGCCTGTACTAAATGATTCCACTTTTTATTATCCTTTTATTATTATTTTTTTGGAAGTTCTTCATCATCAGTTATGGTTAATGTGTCTGGAGTTCTACCTTGAATTAGTTCAAATTGTTTCTTCTCAAGTTTATCGCCCAATTCCATTTTCAAATTATCTAAATGAAATAATAACTGGTCTAGTGCTGCCGAGTGCCCCATTTTATAACATCCCTCAACTTTTTCAAGAACGTCTCGAATTTTCTCATCTAACTCATCTTCAGTTAGTTTGCTGTAATCCATATCATCAAATATTGACATAATTAAATCCTATATATCGTTGTTCTTTCGATTTTCACTGTAATGAACATCAAATTCTCCACCAGGATAACGTGATGATAATTTATTTACATTTTCAGCAATAACTTCATTCGGGTCTAAGTTTAGAGAACGACAAGCATTCATCCAATACCAAATGATATCACCGAGTTCTCTTTTTGCGTGAAAGATTGTATCTTCGTCAAGTGGTTTGCCTTGAAAACAAACTTTCTTTGGTATCTCTGCGAATTCGCCACCTTCGGCGGCTATACCGATAGCACTATTCAAAAACAATGGAATATTACAACCAGTCGTTTCTGATAGTTCTTCTAAACGATTAATAAATGGGGTGAGTTGATTTGCTTCGTCACTTGTTACTTCTTGGACGAAGTCTTGGTAAGACTTTAGATTTACTTGTTCTGTCATGCAATATAACTCCTGTTAGTATAATAGTATTATACAGTATTTAGAAGATATATACAAGTCTTTTTTAATTTATTTTACAGTCTTGAGGTCGCGTACCTCAAAAACTGTTAGTAGTCTCTTTTTACTATTGTCTTGTACATCGACATCTTGGAAAAAGAAGTTGCTACAAAATCTATTTAAAACTCATAAGTTTCATTTTTCTTATGAAAATATTTAGTATTAAATACTAAAATATCGCCAATATAGCGATATTTCAGTGTAATTTACTCTGTTTAATGTGAAATTGTGTATTCTTTGTACTTCTCTAGACTTCGTGAAATCAATTCTGTATTTTTCTCTTTATCAACCCAACCTTGAACAAACAATACATATCTATCTTCGATATCTTCTATGTTCTCTGGTGTACCGTGTAATGTTCCAGTGTGACTAATAGCATACCAATCCGTTTCTTCTGGCATAGTGGGAATGATTATTTCATCATTACGAGTAACTGCCACTTCACCAGATTTTGTTCCTTGAATGACCATTCGATATCCACACGGCTCATTCTCTTGTGTATGTTTATATAACTCTGGATTCTTAGTTGGGTCACCAAAATCTACGTGCATCTCCATACCCGTTGTCTGGATATGATGAATTTTAATATTGATGTAGTCAGTGAATGGCAAATACTTTTTACAATACTCTATTACTGCTAACTGTGAAGATGTCAGCCCATCTTTGGGAGTTGATACCTCATAGTTAGATTTTTTATTCAGGAATAGTTGTCCACGAACGTCATACTCGGCTTTGCCAGTTTCCCAATCGATAGCAAAATCATCAATCAACTCTTGGCATCTGTCGAACTTAGGAATGTCAACAGGCATAAACAATATATCTTTGAAATTCATTTAATCTTCTCTTTCTCCTGTACCATAATCAATGACTACAGGAAACCTAGGAACACCATCAGGTGTCATTTCAAAATAACGTAATGTTGCCCAAGTAGGTTTAGTATCAGATTCCCAAAGTTCTTTCAACTGTGCTTGATTTCCTCTCACACCAGAACCGAATTGATTGCCGTTTGGTAACTTTAATACAAATCGTTTTGCATAACCATCCCAATTACCTTGACCTTCTTCTACACTCACAACTTCATATTCTTCTGTAATGAACTCTTTACGTTTAAGTAAGTTCTTACTACGTTTGTTTTCGTAGGGAGCATCCTGACGAACCATCTGTCCTTCATATCCGTTTAACATGTAATCACTGTATAATTCATCAAGTTCTTCTTGTGTGTCACAAAAATCAGTTGTTACAATCTTTACAAAATCATTTTTAGCCCAATAGGCTTGTTTGACACGATTAACAAAACTCATATCTGTTGCAGATTTATCGAACATATCATAAACGTGATATTGAACAAGACTCTTTGCCTCTTCCATATCTGCTGGAGTACTTTTTGTTTTACGAACAAGTGAGATAATCTTATTGAAATCTGCTTTAAGTTCGTGGTTGTATAACTCTCCATCTAATATGTAATGAGGGTTCTGTTCCATAAAACCTTGAAGTGATTCCCAAATATGCGGGCAACTATTAATTGCTTTACCACTTCTAGTCCACATACCATCTTTGTTTACAATGCAACGAATTCCATCAAGTTTAGGTTGAACCCATCCTTGTGTTACTGGAACTTTAGTCTTTGTGTAATCATTTGCTAACATTGGCTTAAACTTGTCATAAGTATCTACATCTTTGGGGTCTTTAAAGTATTCTTTCTCTGCTTTAATGTCCCATTGTGATTTAGCCTCTGAGGCTGCCTGAGTAATCATAGTAGTTGCGTTAGAACGACCTACATTCTTTGCTTCACTAAAATTCCAGCCAGATGTAACTTTCTTGCCATCTATTAACCCACTAATAGTTCGTGTACCTGCTGAATCATCAGTAAATCCATATTGAATTTCCCAAATTCGCAGTTTGCCTTTTGAGTCACGTTTGTATAGCGGCTCTAGTGTTGTAATATTATCCATCATTTAACCTCCAATAAGTCTGGTTCAATATTTAATGCTTTATGCGTATTCCATATAACATCGCCGTGTTTTTCTTTATATTCTTTTGCTTGGGATTCAGTTAGCATCTTAAAACCTATGTCCTTTATATGATACAGAAAATGCATCTTCTTTTTGTTTTTCATAATATTTTAAAGGTTGTCTGCCCACGCTTGATAAATTGTATCTTCAACGTTTCCACCATAATCTGAACCCGATAAAAGGTCAATATGTTTCAGCATTTGCTTTCTGAAATTGTTAAAATCTATTTTGATTTCGCCTGTTTCATTCTTAGAGGCTACTTCCTCTGCGATATCCCAAAATTCGTCTACATTATTAAAAATCATATTACTCATTCCCATATTCTATTCCTCTTCTGTTGTTTCATTGTTTAAATTAATGTCACCATTTTTACCAGCAGTAACAACTTTCTTGTATAACTCAAATGCTTCTTCCCATTTGTTAACCTTGACGTAAACTTTCTTTTTGGGTATCACACACTTATCTCCAAATATTTCTTTAATAACTGGAGTTATATCTTCATCTTTCATAAGTCCGTTGCTTGATTTGTTTTTGTACCCGACTGCAACATGAAATCTGCCACTAGGTTGTCCATGAATTGTTACATAATACTTTGTAAATGTTCCCATTGTATGGACATAAGATTCACACGCACTAGCAAACCATTCAGGATGTTCTTCTTTTTTCACTTCAAAGAATTCTCTCCATTGGTCATTATCTTTTTGAATTTTACGAACTTTGTTTACATCCTCGTCTTCATCGTGTCCTAAGTCAACTTCGGGATATCCACTAACTAACATAAATTTAGTTCCACGAGATATTATCGGATCTTCTTCGTCTTGGTCGAACCATTCGCCGTCAAGTCTATTTGGAAGTATTGCGTGTAATTGTTTTTCAACTTTGTCTGTATCTTCGCCTGTTTCAAAGGCTTTAACAATAGTATAACCTATTGTCATTTTAGTATTATTAAGTTGAGATTCTCGTTGACTAAGATTAATAGTTTTACCTACTTTAATTTCATTAGCATTACTAATATCTTTGCCGTGTCTGTGGAAGTATTTTCCAAAATAGATATACATTTATTCTGCTCCTTTAAATGCTTCAAGATATTCTGAGTTTTCAGTTTGTAACACTACGAAATTACCAAAGTTATCATCAAATACTTTAAGTACATTAAGATAATCACCTGATTTCATATCTTTCTCAATTGCTTTGTTATCTAGACCAAGTTGTTTAGATAATTTACAAGCAGTTGCTAAGAGATAAAACGCATTTCCATTGGGACCATCGATATCGATGAACATTTTATCTAATTTTGGTTTTAGTTCAATAGCCATTATGCAACCTCTTCAAAACCAACACTCGCAACAACTGATTTCTTACCAGTTTCATCAACAACAATGTCGCTGACACTCACAGAATACATTCTAGACAATCTCTCGATTTGTTCTTCTGGTCCTATGTTACCAATCTCAAACACGGCTTCAAGTCCTTCAGCAGTAATGTTTGAAACGTGAGTATAATAACCTAGGTCAAATGCCTCTTTGGCAATAGCACCGGTGTCATTTTTTCTAAGACTCATATCTAGTTTTAATGTTTGCTTATGAACAGAATCGTGTCCTTCTGCATTAATTTTGTCTACTTCGGCATCTGTAAGATGAATTTGATAAAGTTTAAATTTCGTCATTATTTTGCTCCTTTAACTTCGTAAGGTTTGTTCCATTTACCTACACTTATGTTAGTGTAATAAGCAGTATCGAAATAATCAATCATTGCATCTGAATTGTCATACCAAGCACGACCACCATCTATAGTTCCTGGGGCAGTCTTCATAATACTAGCAATATCTTCAAACAATGATTCGTGTTTGCCGTAGTATTCAGGATAATATTCATTGATTTGTAAATGTCCATCAAACTTATTGACTGGAGCATTAGGATTGTGTCTATCTTCTGAATCAAGACTTCCGTCATAGAAGTTTATTTCACCAGAAATGATAGAAACATTTAAACTTGAATAATGTTCTCTACGAACTGAGAACTTAAGTTTATTTTTGAAATGTTCTTTAAGTGCAACTCGAACCGCTTTTACTTCGTCAGTTGATATATAAGCCATTATTCTTAACTCCTTTCTATTTAATATACTACTATTATAGCATAAATCTAGGATCTGTCAAGTTTTTGAGGGTTTTAGGGCTAAAATATGCCTATTTTATAGAAAATAAACAGCCAAATGAGTATTTTAACAAATATTAGTAGAGATGTGAGGCTTAATAGCCATTTCCACATATTACTCCTTAGTCTTTAAGAACATCTTTTAATTTTTTCCAACTAGGATGATTTGGTAAATATTTGTATAATCCTATAGTTTGATTGATTACTATGTCTAGTAATTTGAAATCAAATAATGGTGGAAATATTGCGTGTATAAAACTAGCAAATGCAAGTAATAATTGCTTACCTGCTTCTCTAAATCCAATCAACATATGTTTAAAATATAACACTATTGCGTTTTCACGGATTTTAGTATTATACTTTTCTGTGTTTCTTAAATGGTTCCAATTAAACCAGTTATTTTTCATTTTATATCCTTTCTATTTTATACATTTCGTTCTGTGGATAAGTTTTAAGATACCATTCTTTGAATTCTGGATCAGATTCAAATTCTAATACTACTTGTCTCGCTGTTAACTGGTCAGACCTAATACATTCTGCCAACTGTGTGTAATTCTTTAGTCGTTCTTCAGTCATTTTCATTATCTTTCCTATTTCGTAAAACAATATGTTTGTACCACTTTATTAGCCATATTACCTTTTGAGGATAGTGTTCTGGGTCAGGTATTTCATCTCCAAAATAATCAATAAAGCCTTGTATTTCTTCATCACTCATGCATTTTCGCTTTCTTCTGTATGCGAGAATTCTTCGTTATAACAATCCCATTCGGTTTCATCATCTGAAATAATCCTGCCTTCTTGTAACTTTTCTAACGCTTCTGTTTCGGTCTTCGCCTCTACTCTTACTTCATATTTTGCGTTAACATCTCTTGTATATACATATACCATTCTAATCTCCTTATTCTTCTCTATAATATTCTAATTCTATTTCTTTTTTCTTAATAAAGGTTTTTAATTCTTCGATTTCTTTAATATACACTTCTCTCTGTACTAAATATCCTTCTTCGCCCTCTTCAACATATCGTCTATTACAAATATCAACATTGTTTAACAGATTTTTAATAATACCTTGATATTGTTGTCTAAAACTGTCCCACTTCCTTTCCATTAGTGCAATGTCCCCGATGGGTAATCATCATCAAATGCATTGCCATCTAATCCTGATGCTTGTGAAATTATTTGCATAAGTGCATCAAAATCTTCAGGAGAAAGTGTTAGTTTGTATAACTTCATTGCTTGTCCCATCATGGCGCCTGCACATTCTAATGGATTATCTAAATCAGATACTATTTCTACTGTTAAATGTTCGTATTTTCTGTAAACATCTTCAAACGTCATAATACTCCTGTAAGTTCTTCAACAATCATTGTTTCGTATTTCTCAAATGGTTGATGAATCCATGGGTCATTTGGTAGAAACTCTACATAGTAATCTGGTGTAAATGTTGATAATCCTTTTGTCCATACTGTAGCAGTTTTAAGTTCATCAATGAAAAATCCCTCATAATGTTCTAACCACTTTACACATTTTTCTAATGTTGTTCCAGAATCTGCTAAATCATCAACTAATAAAACTTTGTTTCCTAGGTTAGGAGTTGTCTTTGCTAATGAACTACCAAATATGATACTACCCTTTTTGTCTTTAACTCCATCACCGTGATATGATTCTACAGACATTACTGCGAATGGTACATCAAAGATACGAGCAAGTATATCACCTACTCTTAGTCCACCTTTTGCTATACATACTATTTGGTTAAACTCATAACCATCTTCATAAATCTGGACTGCTAATTCTTCTATTCTTTTATTATAATTGTCCCAAGTGACATATAAGTCGCCGCTTAATGAGTTTACTCTATGTTTCGAATTTTGATGTGTCATATTTTCCTTATAGAATGTGTAAATGTTCTAATGCTTCGTATCCGAACCAGATACCAAACATAAGATACGCCCAATATCCAAACTTAAAGATATATACTTTAACTTTACTATCTCTAGCAAACATATAAATCATAATGGCTACTATTGCCGCTAAACCTGCCGATAACCAACTTGCATTTGGATTTAAAAAGAGATTACTAAAAATCTCAAAACTTTCTCGACCATATATAAAGAATGCAGTCAAAAATAATACTGTCGCACTTGAATTACTAATATCATCAACGTGTGCCTTGATATGAGCAACAATTTCTTTATTTTTAACGAAAAGATATATAAACAAAGAACTAAGAATAGCATACATCAGCCATTCGTAATTTTCTAAAATATCATGTAAAAAATAAGCAGATAATAATCCCCCAAGTAAACCAAGACTTCCATATGTAATTACAGTTGGTTTATTGATCTTTGTTTGAGAAATTAATAATGTAATAAACGCAATCTCTAAACACTCAATGAGTGTTATAGCGAAACTTGTAAGCATACCATTTCCATTGTTTAAAATATACTACGATTATAGCATAATGGGATATGGATGTCAAGTGTATTAGGTCATATAACAGATAGGAATAGAATTCATTTTGTGTAAATTCGCTGTTCTTAGTTTCACATACCGTTCATAGTGTTTTGAACCTGTGCCCCATTTCATTGCTTCTTCTAATTCTGCATAAGACATGCCCAATTGGTCTGCATCGACACGAGCATCGTCCCATAGTCCGTCTGTGGGTTCTGCGTCAATAATTGCTTGATTTATTTGAAGTTCTTTGCCCATATCCCATACTTCAGACTTCAGACAGTCAGCGATTGGGCTAATATCTACACCACCATCACCATACTTTGTAAAGAATCCAACACCAAAGTCTTCTACTTTGTTGCCAGTTCCCACAACTAGTCCTTTATTGAATTGAGCAATTTGATATAAAGCAGTCATACGTAGTCTAGCACGAGTATTAGCAAATGCGAGGTCGTTTTTCTCAGACGCAAATGTATCTTCGAATTGTTCAAAAATACTAGTAAGGTCTCTTGTGATATGAGTTACGTTGGGATATCTACCTTTGAGCCACCAACAATGTGTAAGACTTAGGTCGTGTTGAGTTGGCACTTGTCGAATTGGCATACTTACAACGATTGTTGGTACACCAGTCATAGCACATAATGTACTTACGACTGCGGAATCGATTCCGCCAGATACTCCAATAATTAAAGATTTTAACGAATTATCTTTAAGATATTCGCCAATCCATCTGGAGATAAAATCAATCTTTGCTTGAGTGGTGATCTTTGTATACATCATGTAGGAATATTAGAAGAAGAATTGATAGATATAGTAGACACACAAAGTAGAAAACAACAGCATATAAAATTACACCTATTGTTGTAATTGTGTATAAGAGAAAGTTTTTTATTTGTTCCAATATCTTGGCGCCGATGTTTCTTTTTGATACTGACGTGCTAGGAACCATTTGTTCTTTTTAATCCAGTCGTCCATTGAATATTTAACCTGTGTACCTTCCCAGGCTAGAACTTCATCACAATGATTTGGCCAAGTTCTGGCTAACCAGAGTCTAAACATACTAATTTTCTGATGTGATGTGTTAATGTATTGCATTCTTACTCCTATTGTTGTCTTATTTTTCTTATTCGCCTATCTTTTTAAATTTAGTAAAAAGTATTTCTAAATCTACTTTACCATTTTTTCTAGCACTCTTCTTTAATTTATTTTTTGGTTTATCGTGTTTTTTAATTATCACTTGCCAAGCTCCTTTATTATTATCAATATTCTTAGCCGAGGTTGCAAATGTGTCTGCGTGAACCCAACCTAGGAATTCTTTTTGCATCTCACCTTGACCAGTAATAACCTTAAGATTTTTTATTTTCTTTTTGTAACACTCTTCTGTGGCTTTTTTATATTCTTCCCACGCAGTATTCAAATCAAATCCATGTAAATCCATCTTATTTCTCGTGTTTTGTATGGTCCCAAATAAACTGTGCTAATAGCATAGTTAATGGAGCAGAAGATTTGTTTACTAGTTTATGAGTACACCATTCATTTACAATACAAAGTTGTCCTGATGACATTTCGTACTGGTCTTTATCTACATGGACTGATGCTGAACCGTTTGTTACTAAGAAGATAGCACAAGTAGGTGTAGAGTAATCTCCACTTCTTTTCCAATCGGTGTCAAATGCTTCGTTCCAGGTGTCAACACTTACGTTAGTTATTTTTGCTTTAACAAACGAATTAATATAGTCTATAATATTAATAACCTCATTTGCTTTCTTCTCAGTTACTAAATCATTGATTTTTTGTGTGATTTCTAGTGAGATGTTTCCCAGTACTTTGAAGTCTGGTATATTATGTTTTTTATTTGCTGAGTTTCTTGCTAATCTGCTCATTTATCTGATGTATCATCACCTTTAACAATTAATCCCGCAGTTTTACATTCTTCAATAAATTGATTATATTGTTCTGGGTACTTAATCATAACGTGTTGTACTATTTGGTTGTAATCACTAGTTTCTGCATTGTTCTTTTCGACCTTTCGGTCAGTAATATTCACAATAGTGGTAGCAGTTTGCCACCATCCTTTTCTAATTCTGGTAACGAAGAATACGGATTCTTGCATTTGCCATTGTCCTTGTGTTCCGAAATCTTTCATCGAAGTGTCGGCACCTGGTGCAGGTACAAATGAATGCGTCAATACTAAATATGCTTTCTTTGCCATGTTATCCTATTTTAATAGTTTGGTTACTAATAATTAAACTATTAGTTAATGTATTTATCTTAACTATAATCCATCCACTGTCTTTTGAAATTGATACATTATCATATTCTTTTTCTATTGTCTTTAATATCTTACTGGAATATCCACTTTCTTGGTCTCCAATAATAATAAAATCAATATCATTATTTTCTAGTTCAACTAAAGATTTGTCAATCAGCCACTTTAAATCATTAGTCGTGTTTACTTTTATTTGCAATTTCTTATCGATTCTTGGTATATGCGAAAAAGGTGTAATAGGATCTTTGTTCTTGGCAGTACTTGCCAAATATCTAAGAAACTGTTCATTCATTTCATCCGCATGTTCTTCGGACATTATACTCGATGGCGTGTACTGTTTCATTATTTCGATACATATTGTAATTCTAATAGAGTAGCACTGAGATTAATCTCAGGATCTACTACTAATGCGTGATTAACTAATCCATCTCGAATACATATTAATGCTTTGCCTTGAGAGATATCATCTTCGCCAAACCAATCTAAATTCTCATATAATTTACGAAATACACCTTCATATTCTTCTGCTCGTGCTTTAGAAACAATAAGTTTTCTTGCTTCTGCTACTTTTCCGATTTGAAACAATGCAACATATT
>Ga0075445_10001257_pt1 | contig 13047 bp, 8 predicted proteins | sample CoawatmetaG02DNA_FD_72350 | JGI IMG/M metagenome (GOLD analysis project Ga0075445, IMG submission 72350) | Marine microbial communities from the West Antarctic Peninsula - Coastal water metaG029-DNA | ecosystem: Environmental > Aquatic > Marine > Coastal | place: Atlantic Ocean: West Antarctic...
CGTTGATATTTGCGTGAACTGTGCAGGCATTGGTATTGCAGCAAAAACTGTTGATCGTGAAGGGCAGCCTCACAGCCTTGACCTCTACCGTAAAGTTATCGAAGTTAATTTAATTGGTACCTTTAATGTGTCACGTTGTGCGGCAGCAGCAATGGCTAAGAACCAGCCGGATGAAAAAACTGAGCGCGGAGTGATCGTTAATACAGCGTCCATTGCCGCTTTTGATGGTCAAATGGGTCAGGTGGCTTATGCAGCTACCAAAGGTGGCATAGTTGGTATGACACTCCCTATGGCTCGTGATCTGTCTAAGCAGGGTATTCGTGTCAATACTATCGCCCCTGGGGTTATGGCGACTCCCTTAATGCTCGCTGCACCTCAGAATGTTCAAGACGGAATTGTGGCAAATATACCGTTTCCTCAGCGACTAGGTGCGCCCTCTGAGTTTGGTCAGTTGGTGGTACATATTACTGAAAATAGCTATCTCAATGGCGAGACTATTCGTTTGGATGGTGGTGTACGAATGCAACCGCGCTAGCAATTACGCAAGTTCAGACAACCACTGAGTAACCTCTTGGTGGTTGCCTTTAAACACGACTCTGTCGTTGCGCTTTTCTAACTGATACAAATACATTGGGTCGTAGTAGTCTGCCGTTATTGCCTGCAACCAGTACCTGTGGCTCGTAAAGTCGTCACTGTGTTGCTGCTGCAGGGCGCTGTCCATGAGTTCTAAAATTTCTTTGGTCTTTTGACCACCCAGACGTTTTTTAACGCGCAATAAACTGTCTCTTAGGTAATCGGCAAAGGCCTGTTCAGCATTATCGCCATGATAAATGAGAGTGTCTTGGTAGCGTTCGATGACATACTCACGCCATAGTTTCTCAATGCGTTGTTCAAACGGCAACTCAATCACTACCATGGGGCTTGTCACCATGGCGTCGCTCAGCGGTATGGGTAAATGACGGCCACCAATATTGCGACTTTCATCTTCTACGATAATGCTGCGCCCAGGGTGCTGGTGGCGTACAGCCATCAGTTCTAATATCACCTTATTTTCAAAATCAATTTGTGCTGGCTGTTCATTCAAAGGTCGACCAAAGCTCGAACCCTTGTGGTTGGCCGCTCCTTCAAGATCAATACTGCGCGGCAAAGTCTTGATGATGTCGGTTTTACCGGTACCGGTCATGCCGGACAACAATACGAGCTTTTCGGTCTTGCACACCTGATTAAGTTGTTCAATCAGAAAGCCACGCAAACGTTTATAACCGCCCTCTACACGGGGGCAGTCAATACCTGCATTAGCTAACCATTGCTGGCTTAATTGAGAGCGCAAGCCGCCGCGTGCACAATATAATACCGCGGAGGGATGGGCCGTAAAGAAGGACTGCCAGGCATTAACTCGCGACTGTTTACTTGCACCACAGACCAGTTCATGACCCAGTGCTATAGCTTCTTTCTGCCCGCGCTCTTTGTAGCAAATACCTATCTCATGGCGTTCTTCATCGGTCATTAACGGCAAGTTAGTAGCAAAGGGCAGTGCACCGGTTTGACTTTCAATCGGTGCCCGCACATCAATCATTGGCACACCGTCCAATAGCAAATTTAGATAATCATTAGTTAATGGCAACGCAACCTTACTCAAACTTTTACCTCAATGGTGGGTTGCTTGAGGTCATGATCCATCAGCATACCAATCGACTGGTGATAACAGCCTGCCTGTTTTAAAACCCTAGACACTTGGTCTACGGCCGCAGGGTTGACAGCAATGAGCAGTCCACCGCTAGTTTGTGGGTCACATAGAAGTGCCTGTTGCTCACTGTCAATAGGACCAATATGTTGCGAAATACTCTGCCAATTACGTTGGCTGCCGCCGGGTACGCACCCCGCTACAATATAGTCTGTAACAGCGGCATCTAATACTGGCACTGCAGATAGATTAATTAAGGCGCTAAGACCACTACCCTGACACACTTCAAGAAGATGACCCAGCAGTCCGAAGCCGGTGACATCAGTCATCGCACTTACACCGGGCACTTTACCCAAAGCAGCACCCACAGTATTTAGTGCCATCATATTTTCAACGGCTAGACGACTGTGTTGCGGTTTTAGCTTGCCTTGTTTTTCAGCGGTGGTAAGCACGCCTACACCAATGGGCTTGGTCAAAAATAAATAGTCTCCACTATGTGCCGTGCTATTTTTTTTAAGGTTACACAAATCAACTTTGCCTGTAACCGCCAAGCCAAAAATAGGTTCTTGGGTATCAATAGAGTGACCACCGGCAAGATGAATGCCTGCATCTTTGCAGGCATAGCGTCCGCCTTCCAAAACTTGTTGTGCTATCTCAGGGCCTAATTTATCTACCGGCCAGCCAAGAATCGCAATAGACATCATGGGGGTGCCCCCCATGGCATAAATATCACTAATAGCATTGGCTGCAGCAACTCGTCCAAACTCGAACGCATCATCAACAATGGGCATGAAAAAGTCAGTGGTGCTTATAATTCCAGAGCCATCGCCGAGGTCATATACGGCGGCGTCGTCTTTAGTGCTGTTACCCACTAGTAAGTTATCATCCTGCGGTGCAATAAAGTCAGTCTTTAAGAATTGCTCAAGAACGCTTGGGGCAATTTTGCAGCCGCAGCCAGCGCCATGGCTAAATTGGGTGAGTCTAATTTCAGTGGTCATTACTCATACTTTATTGTGAGTGCCCGCACAGGGTACTTGGTTTGTGGTGTAAGGTCATCTATGGAATAAGCTCTTTGTGTGTTGTATTGACTTTGCTATCTGAGGTTTCTGGGTAAACGCCTTTAAGAGAGATGAAACATATGGGTCTTTTTTTGAAATGATGTTGTAATGGAAAGCTGTATAGCCAAATAATTCGCGCTAGACCAACACTGAAAACGTAGCATACTAGGGTGTATGTAATTAATTTTAGCCAAATAACGAGAATAGCAATATGCCAAAGACAAGACTTGATGGAGACGTTCAACCTGGTTTTAAGTGGGGCCCATTCACCATGCGGATTCCCCTCGTTCACTTGCGATTTTCATTATCTAACGTACTTCAAGGGTTGGCTGTAGCCGGCGCTACAGGTATGGCGTTGGTCCCTTATTTTATTGCATTGCTGGGACTAACCTTTGAAGAAGCTATAACCATGGCCATGTTTCATAGCATGCTGATTTCTTTCTCTTGGATGTTCTTTGGCGACCCGTATGCACCTGGCTGGCTGACACCTGCTATCCCTTTTGTGGTCGCGTTTATTACCGCACCTGCCTATTTAGGAGATCACACGTCTCAATTCCAAGTGATGACGGCGCTGTCACTCAACTTTGCCTTTATCTTGATCTTTTTGGGCGTGACAGGTCTGGGTGCGAAGTTAATTAATATAGTCCCTAATGTCTTTAAAGGTGGCATTATATTGGGCGCTGCGATAGCGGCTTTTTTACGTGTTACCAAAGATGGTGATGCGGCTAATGTGTTTCAATCAGCGCCCATTGCAGGTACTTTAGGTGTTTTGATTTGTTTGGTGTTCGCTTTTTCTAAACCTTTACAGGCTTATGCGACTGATAAAACGTGGCTGTTAAAGCTTCTTGGGTTTGGACTGTTTCCTGGGTTCCTGGTGGCGGGTATTGTTGGTTATTTTACCGGTGAATTTGAATACAATATTCGGTGGGAAATTCTTGATGTAGCTGCTTCGACCGCGTCTTTATGGGCAAAGGCATCGCCTTTTGCGATTGGTTGGCCGCCGCTTGAGACCTTTGCATCTTCATTTCCTTTGGCGCTGATCACCTATATTTTGTTTTTTGGTGACTTGGTGACGGGCAATGAAATGATAGAACAGGCCCAGGTTACTCGGACGGATGAGAAGCTTGAGTTAAATAGTAGTCGCGCGCACATGGCAACAGGTATCAGAAACGTAATAATGAGTATCGTTGCACCCTTCTTTGCTACTCAAGGTGTCTTGTGGACGGGTATTCAAGTTGTTCTGCTAAAAGGCTGGTCAGAGGGTCGAGAAAAAGTTGATTCAATTTTTGATAGCATAGGCAGTTTCTATGTCTTTGGTTTACCGCTCTTATTCGTGGTTTTACCCTTCGTGACTCTACTTGAGCCACTACTTCCCTTGGCGTTGGCTGTCACGCTAGTGCTGACAGCGTTTGCCTGTGCCACTTTGGCATTATCACTTGTGCACGACGCCACAGAGCGCGGGGCCATGGTGATCACTGCTATGGCATTTAGTGTCTTTGAGCCATGGTTGGGCTTGTTGGTGGGCATTATTGTTATTGTTGCCTTATGCGGTGTTCAAGCCTTTGCTCCACAAGAAGAGAGTTAAGACTGCACAATATTTTCTAACCTACCCAGACCCTGTGGGTAGGTTAGTCAGTATTTTTAACTGCATGCCACAAAATGGCGCACATAACGCCAAACGCAACACCTCCGTCATAGAAAAATTTGATGCTGGGATAAGTCTCAAATAATAAGACTACTAAAATGCTCAATATCAAACCCGACGCGCAATAGAGTAAATAAGAGATTATTCTGCCATTCATGGGGAATACTTATTTTCATAAGGAATTCATTGTTCGGTAATTAGCGATTAGAAAATTGTTCATACTCGTTGGTGGTTATTTCATAGAGATTACCGTCGAGATCTTTAAAATATATACACCAGGAAACTTGGTTATCTACAGGTGTGACATGAATGTTTTTTGTCTGTAAATGTTTTATACAACGGACTAATTCGGACGCACTTATTTTGAATGCTACAGTGGTATTTTGAATTTAACGATTTTCAAAAAGTTTTAGATGGATCGAATCTCCTTCATTTTTAGGGGTTAAGGGTCTCCCACCTTCGGCCCAGAACTCGAGTTCTTTAATTCGTTAAAACCCAGGACAGTTTGATATCAATTTTCAGCTTCAATACGGTAATTAACACGTACATTTATGTGATAAATTACTGGGAGATAGTTAGTCTGAGTTGTGCTTGCAATATTCTCTTGGAGTTTGGCCGGTCCAGTGTTTGAAGGCACGAGTAAATGATCGCGACTCACTAAAGCCAACGGCGTCTGACACCTGTTCAACGGAGAGCTTTTCATTGATGAGTTTGGCGATGGCAAGATTGCGGCGCAGATTGTCTTTTATTTTTTGATAGCTGGTTGCACTATCTTTGAGTCTACGGTGCAGAGTTTGAGGGCTCATGCTGAGTTCTTCTGCTAGCTCATGGATGGTGCCAAAGACTAATCGTTCAGTATTTCTCTGGCTGATAATGCGCTCTATTTGCGCCTCTAACAAAGTACCTGAGCCAGGAATAGTCATTACGTCCGCCGGTGCGTTTTCAAGATATTGAGTAAGCTCTTGGTCAGACCTAAGTAGCGGTTTGTTGAGATACTGGGCGTCAAATACAAGTCGGTTAGCTCGGCTATTGAATTGCAGTGTGGAGGGGAACATTATTTGGAGTTCTGATTTGTGTGCAGGCTCAGGAAAGGTAAAGTGGGTTTCTTCTAATCGAATAGGTTCACCGATATACCAGCTGGGAAAGCGATGCCAAATAACCAGCCAAAATTCAGCCATAAAATGTTGTGGATCGAGCATGGGTTTGGCCATAGTAAATTCAAAGACCGCCTTGCCATTAACTATACTAAGACCCATGGGAATATCATTGCTAACAAGGTTGTAAAAGCTGATAGCCTTTTCAAGTAGTTCTCCAAGCGTGCCACAGCGACTAACCAGTTCACTCATGGTGGCAAATAGGCCTACCTTGCAGGGATTCTCGGTAAAACCCATAAATTCATCATCTAAAGCGTCTTGAACACCTTTAAAAAGACGTGCGACCTGATCGGTGTGCTCGCGTTGATCATGTTTATTGAGGCGATTTGGGTTGATGCCTGCGCGCTCTAAAATTGGCTGCTGTGGCAGGTTGTGAAGACGTATTCCATGTAGGCAGGCTATGACATGATGTTGGCAAATTGTAGCCATAACCAATTTCCATCGTGTAAAATATATTAATTGTGAGTTTATAAAGAATTTATAGCATATATCAGCGATATATCCCAATATATTTGGCAATAAATGTGATTTATTGTGTTGTAAATGGACCTACTATTAGGCGATGGTGTGCGGCATAGTGCTAATTACAAAAAACGTTATGGTAGAGTCATAAACAACGCGCTAAAAGGTGGACAGAGCAATGACCGATAAAAAAGGTCCGGCAATTACAGATTGGCAATCATTGGTCAAAAAAGAGACTAAAGGGCGCACAGCTGATGAGTTGGTATGGCAAACCCCAGAGGGCATTGTCATCAAGCCACTGTATACCGCTGAAGACACCAAAGATCTAGCGCACATGGATAATCTTCCAGGATTTGCGCCATTCAAACGCGGGCCAAAAGCCACTATGTATGCGGGACGGCCCTGGACTGTGCGCCAGTATGCGGGATTCTCCACTGCGGAAAAATCTAATGCTTTTTACCGCAAGAACTTAGCGGCGGGTCAGCAAGGCCTTTCCGTGGCTTTTGACTTGGCCACACACCGTGGTTATGACTCAGATCATGAGAGAGTTGAGGGCGATGTGGGTAAAGCCGGAGTCGCAATTGATTCGGTTGAAGATATGAAAATTCTGTTTGATCAGATTCCTTTAGATAAGGTGTCTGTATCAATGACCATGAATGGCGCGGTTTTGCCGGTAATGGCGAGCTTTATTGTTGCTGCAGAAGAACAGGGTGTTGCTCCTGAGCAGCTTGCCGGTACCTTGCAAAATGATATTCTTAAAGAGTTCATGGTACGTAACACTTATATATATCCACCCGCGCCATCAATGAAAATTGTCTCAGACATTATTGCCTATACCACGGCCCGCATGCCCAAGTTTAACTCCATTTCTATTTCTGGGTATCACATGCAAGAGGCCGGAGCGACCAATGTTCAGGAGCTTGCCTACACTATTGCTGATGGCATTGAATATGTGCGCACGGCAATAGGCAGTGGTATGGATGTCGACAAATTTGCTCCGCGATTGTCCTTTTTCTTTGCCATTGGCATGAATTTCTTTATGGAGATTGCCAAACTCAGGGCGGCACGCATTCTTTGGGCAACCTTGATGGAAGAAAAGTTTACACCACAAGATCAGCGCTCGTTGATGCTGCGCACTCATACACAAACATCGGGTGTTAGCCTGACTAGTAAAGACCCCTATAACAATATTATGCGCACCACTATTGAAGGGTTGTCAGCAGTGCTGGGTGGCACACAATCGCTGCATACTAATTCTTTTGATGAAGCTCTAGGATTGCCGACAGAATTTGCAGCCAGAATTGCGCGTAATACGCAGTTGGTGATTCAGGAGGAGACGGGCATTACCAATGTGATTGATCCGTTGGCGGGTTCTTATTATGTTGAAAGCCTCACCAGTGAACTTGTTGATGCAGCGATGGTGCTCATTAATGAAGTGGAGGAGATGGGCGGTATGACTAAGGCGGTTGAATCAGGACTGCCGAAACTCCGCATTGAGGAGGCTGCAGCACTGAGGCAGGCAGCAATAGATCGCGGTGAAGAGGTCATTGTTGGTGTTAACAAGTATCAGTTAGCCAAAGAGCCTGATGTTGACGTGTTAGATATTGATAATACGTTAGTGAGAGAATCGCAAATCGAGCGATTGAATGAGATTCGTACTTCTCGGGACACAGCGCTCTGGCAAGCATCACTTACGGCGCTCACTAATTCTGCCGAAACAGACGAGGGAAATCTGCTTGAATTGGCCGTAAGTGCTGCGCGAGCTCGTGCAACGGTGGGAGAGATAAGTGATGCCTTAGAGTCTGTTTGGGGGCGCCATAGGGCGCAAACTCGATCGATTAGTGGTGTCTATGGTTCAGCCTATGAAGGCGACGAGGGATTTATGAAAATCAAACAAAAAGTCGAACAGTTTGCCGACGACCACGGCCGACGACCACGGATGCTGGTGGTTAAAATGGGTCAAGATGGCCACGATCGTGGCGCTAAGGTAATTGCCACTGCGTTTGCAGATTTGGGCTTTGATGTTGATGTGGGTCCAATGTTTCAGACCCCAGCCGAAGCAGCCCGTCAGGCTATTGAAAACGACGTGCATGTGGTGGGTGTGTCATCTCAAGCTGCAGGTCATAAAACATTAGTACCTAAGATGATTGAATCATTGAAGAGTCAGGGTGCTGGAGAAATTCTGGTAGTTTGCGGTGGAGTGATTCCACCCAAAGATTATGATGAGTTAACCGCGCAAGGCGTAGCTGCAATCTTTGGTCCGGGTACCAATATTCCCGATGCGGCGGCAACTGTCCTAGACCTTATTAAATAACTCGCGTCTCCGAGGGAGAAAAGCATGCATGAAATTCTTGAACAATTAGAAGAAAAACGACGTCTTGCTCGTCTGGGTGGTGGACAAAAGCGAATCGATGCCCAGCATGCAAAAGGTAAGTTAACGGCGCGTGAGCGTGTTGACCTGTTGCTTGATGAAAACAGTTTCGAAGAATGGGATATGTTTGTTGAGCACCGTTGTAACGATTTTGATATGGATCAGCAGCATGTGCCGGGGGATGGTGTAGTGATTGGCTACGGCACCATTAACGGTCGATTAGTGTTTGTATTCAGTCAAGACTTTACTGTATTTGGCGGTGCGTTGTCTGAGGCCCATGCAGAAAAAATATGTAAAGTAATGGATCAGGCCATGAAAGTGGGTGCGCCCATTATTGGTCTAAATGATTCTGGCGGTGCGCGCATACAAGAAGGTGTGGCCTCTCTGGGTGGTTATGCTGAGGTTTTTCAGCGCAACGTGATGGCCTCGGGGGTGATTCCACAAATCTCTATGGTGATGGGTCCTTGCGCTGGTGGCGCAGTTTATTCACCGGCGATCACCGATTTTATATTCATGGTTGAAGACAGCTCATATATGTTTGTCACCGGGCCTGATGTAGTTAAGACCGTCACCCATGAGACAGTTACCGCTGAAGAATTGGGTGGCGCTATGACCCACTCAACAAAATCTGGGGTAGCGGATCTGGCCTTTGCCAATGATGTTGAAGCACTTGAAAAGGTCCGCCAGTTTTTTAACTACCTACCTGCCAATAATCGTGAAAAGCCACCGGTTTGGCCGACTGAAGATCCAGCTGATCGCATTGAAATGTCATTAGACACTATTGTGCCGAACGATCCTAATAAGCCCTATGACATGAAAGAGGTTATTTTAAAGGTCGCTGATGAGAGTGCTTTCTTTGAAACTCAAGTCAATTATGCCAAGAACATTATTACTGGCTTTATTCGTATCGAAGGTTCTACGGTCGGCGTTGTAGCTAATCAACCGATGGTACTGGCGGGTTGTTTGGATATCGATGCGTCTAAAAAAGCGGCGCGATTTATACGCTTTTGTGATGCGTTTAATACCCCAGTACTCACCTTTGTCGACGTGCCCGGCTTTATGCCTGGGACTAGTCAGGAATACGGTGGAATTATTAAGCATGGTGCCAAGTTGCTTTATGCCTACGCCGAATGCACTGTGCCCAAAGTAACCGTTATTACTCGCAAAGCTTACGGTGGAGCCTATGACGTAATGGCGTCTAAGCATTTGCGTGGTGATGCTAATTTGGCATGGCCTACTGCAGAAATTGCTGTGATGGGCCCCAAGGGTGCTGTTGAAATTATTTTCCGTAAGGATATTGGCGATGAAGAGAAAATCGCTGCGCGCACTGAGGAGTATCGTAAGAAATTCGCTAATCCATTTATTGCTGGTAAACGTGGTTATATTGATGACGTGATTATGCCCCACAGTACTCGAAAGAGAGTTGCTAGATCATTGGCCATGTTGCGTAATAAGTCGGTTGAAAATCCATGGCGTAAGCATGGCAATATTCCTCTTTAAACTAACTAACCATAGATTAAGAAAATAATGTTGAAAAAAATTCTAGTAGCCAATCGTGGTGAAATAGCCTGTCGCGTGTTTGCCACCGCCAAAAAAATGGGAATAGCCACGGTTGCGGTGTATTCCGATGCTGACCGTGATGCGCTGCATGTACAAATGGCTGATGAGGCAGTATACATAGGTCCTTCAGCGTCATCGCAAAGCTATTTGGTGATCGACAAAATCGTTCAAGCGTGCATTGATAGTGGTGCTGACGCTGTGCATCCGGGCTATGGGTTTTTGTCTGAAAACAGCCAATTCCGTGATGCTTTAGATGCTGCGGAGATTACTTTTATTGGCCCAGGTAAGCATGCCATTCAGTCTATGGGTGACAAAATTACCTCAAAACTGATTGCTGAAGAAGCGGGAGTGAACACTATCCCTGGGTATACCGACGTTGTTCGTGATGCCGAGCATGCCGTTGAGGTCAGTGCTGATATTGGTTATCCGGTGATGTTAAAGGCGTCGGCCGGGGGCGGTGGCAAGGGTATGCGAGTGGCATGGAACGAGGATGAGTGTCGCGATGGTTTTGCTAAAGCCACCAATGAGGCACGTTCTAGTTTCGGTGATACTCGTATCTTTATTGAAAAATATATACAGCAGCCACGCCATATCGAAATACAGGTAATGGCAGACAGTCATGGCACCGTTGTTTACTTAGGTGAACGAGAGTGTTCGATTCAACGTCGTCATCAAAAAGTTATTGAGGAGGCGCCATCACCTTTTCTGGATGAAGTCACTCGCCAAAAAATGGGTGAGCAGAGCTGTGCTCTTGCCAGAGCAGTAGATTATCAATCAGCCGGCACTGTAGAGTTTATAGCCGATGCTGACATGAATTTCTATTTTTTGGAAATGAACACGCGATTACAGGTAGAACATCCTGTAACTGAGTTGGTCACTGGACAAGACTTGGTTGAATTAATGATTAGGGTAGCTGCTGGAGAGAAACTACCGATGGCTCAACAGGACATTACCTTGACCGGCTGGGCTATGGAGTCACGGGTTTATGCAGAAGACCCATTCCGTAATTTCATGCCATCAACGGGTCGTTTAGTGAAGTATTCACCGCCAGAGGGTGAGGGTGTGCGCGTCGATACCGGCGTTTACGAAGGTGGCGAAGTGTCCATGTTCTATGACCCAATGATTGCCAAATTGATCACCTATGGTGACGATCGAGCCCAATCGATAACACGTATGGTCGATGCCCTAGATAATTATTATATTCGCGGTGTTAATCACAATATCAGTTTCCTAAATGCGCTGATGGTTCACCCACGTTTTGTAAAAGGTGATCTGAGTACTAATTTTATTGACGATGAATTCCCCGATGGTTTTAACCCTGATTTGGTGGTCCAGCAAGATCCCGCTATTGTCATCGTAGTGGCTGCCGCGGTGCATCAATTGCACTGTGAACGCGCCAGCTTGTTGTCGGACCAAATGGCTGGGCATGAAGCGCCGGCGCCTAACCATTGGACAGTGGCGATTGCTGATCAGCAACACGCGGTAGAAGTTGATTTAACTGATACCGGTTATTGGGTGGAATATGCAGAGCAAGACTATGAAATTATTAGTAACTGGAGCATCGGTGAGCCTTTGTTTAAAGCCTCAATCAATGGTGTGACGGTTGCAGTGCAAGTGGAGTCTACGGCTGTAGGCTATCGGCTATTTTATCGGGGAGCTGAGATCAGTGCGCGTGTAATAACGCATACCGCAGCCGCCCTAATGTCATACATGCTGTATAAATCTCCCGCGGATATGTCAAAATTTTTGCTCTCGCCCATGCCCGGGTTACTGGTCAAGCTTTGTGTCAAAGTAGGGCAGGAAGTTAAAGAAGGAGAAGAGCTGGCTGTGGTGGAGGCCATGAAAATGGAGAATGGCCTGCGGGCATTACAAGATGGTATTGTAAGCAAGGTCAGTGCAGTGCAAGGCGATAGTCTAGCGGTTGACCAAATTATACTAGAGTTCGAGTAGAGATAGATTTCAATGGAAGATCAGATACAAGCTTTAGTCGATCAAATTATTCGTGGCGATCGTCGTGCGTTGGCCAAAGCGATCACGCTAGTTGAGTCAACTCGATCTGATCACCGACAGCAGACGGCGGCATTGCTAGAGACTTTGATGCCGCACACTGGAAAATCCATTCGTGTGGGTATTTCAGGCGCGCCAGGCGTCGGAAAATCAACCTTTATCGAAGCCTTGGGTAGCTACCTTATTGAACTTGGTCACTCCGTCGCTGTGTTGGCAGTTGATCCTTCTTCAGCCGTCACAGGTGGCTCTATATTGGGTGACAAAACCCGTATGGAGACGCTCGCTTTTGCAGAAAAAGCCTTTGTTAGACCTTCTCCTGCGGGTAGCACACTTGGTGGTGTTACTCGAAGATCGCGGGAGTCGATTTTACTGTGTGAAGCCTCTGGTTTTGATGTAATTTTGGTAGAAACGGTTGGTGTGGGCCAGTCAGAGACCGCAGTGGCTGATATGACGGATATGTTTTTATTACTTTTATTGCCCTCCGGTGGCGATGAACTCCAAGGCATTAAACGCGGCATTATGGAACTGGCTGATTTAATCGTGGTCAATAAGTCGGATGGTGAACAGATAACGTTGGCTAATCAGACGATGTTAGATTACAGGTCGGCAGTGCACTTCTTGACCTCTCGGTTTGATGGTTGGCAAACACCGGTTATGGCATGCTCATCCGTCAACAATCAGGGGGTCACTGAAGTCTGGGCAGAGGTGGATAGATTCAAAGCAACGATCTCTAAGGACGGTCGATTACAGCAACAGCGTGCTCAGCAGGCTAAGGCCTGGATGTGGAGTGAAATGGCAGAGTCATTGGTTGTTGATTTAAAGTCTGATCCCTCGATTAAGCGTATGATTCCAGACTTGGAGTCGGCGGTATTAGATGGAAGTTTGCCAGCCACTGTAGCGGCTCAAAGAATGATTGATACCTATAAGAAAAGATAAATATTGGGGTTTTTAAAACCTACGTAGAGAGTTAATAATTTATGTCAGATAGAGTAAACAACAAAAACATGGCCTCAATTATTGAGGCAAATACCCACTATCATAAAACATTTAAGCAGTCTGAGCTTGGTACGCAGCCTACTAGAGGCCTGTCGATACTAACCTGTATG